>Ga0180215_1001330_pt1 | contig 27495 bp, 25 predicted proteins | sample eDN3rd37CBELigBY_FD_128871 | JGI IMG/M metagenome (GOLD analysis project Ga0180215, IMG submission 128871) | Enriched backyard soil microbial communities from Emeryville, California, USA - eDNA 3rd pass 37_C BE-Lig BY (version 2) (version 2) | ecosystem: Environmental > Terrestrial > Soil >...
AAAACGATTTGGTGAATTAAAATCCCTTATGCCGGGTATTACCCAAAGAATGCTTGTTAATCAATTACGCGAACTTGAAGATCATTTAATAGTACATCGTGAAGTTTACCCTGTAGTTCCACCGAAAGTTGAATATTCATTGACTGAGCATGGAAAAAGACTTTTACCGATTATAGATGCTATGTATGAATGGGGAAAAGATTATATTGAGAATGTATTGGAAAAGGAAGGTGAGAATCGATCAGCTGCTAAGTAGAAAAAGTTTCTTGAAAAGCCGGCTTTTCTTCTTCAACTGAAGGGCAGGTTGAAGATCTCTGTGTAATATATTAAAGGAAAAAATCAGCTGTTTAATAGCAGTTGATTTTTTATTGCATTAAACATACGATACAACACTGTTGATTCTCTCCTATGAGGCGTTCCAATGTATCAGTGACAAACAAAAAACCCAGCCATTAACTTTAAATTTCTTGAACTGGGCATTCGTTTTATTACGGTTTTAACACAACTTTAATACAATCTTCCATTTCTAATGTAAGAACATGGGTGACAACGTCACTTGGGTCGACTTTACCAGAAGAGTATAAATCGTATAGGAAAGACAAATAAGGAATAACTGGTGCCTGTCCTGATTTAATGTCGACATTTTGCTGGAATATATGTCTTTTTATGATTGATTTATTTCCAAATTCTCTTTTCCGGCAATATCCTGCACGATATCCTTAATGGTTACATTTCCTAATACCTTTTCCATAGCCAATTGAGCGGCTGTCAATACAGGGGCGATGGAATCTTGAATATTCCTTCCCACAGGGCAATCAGGGTGCGGATTTTCGTGCACGCTGAATAATTCTTTTTCCTGGACAACGTCGACTGCCCTATAAACATCAAGCAATGTTATATGTGAGGGGTCCTTTGCTAGTTTTGCCCCGGCAATGCCAGGCTGGACTTGAATCAATCCTGCCTTTTTTAGCATCCCCATTATTTTCCTTATTAAGGTAGGGTTGGTGTTTACGCTTCCTGCTAAAAATTCAGAAGAGGTTACTCCATCCTTATTTAAATTAATCAGAGCTAATATATGAACACCCACGGTAAATCGGCTGCTAATAGACATTTCAATCACCTGCCTTATTTTTGATAAAAAAACATATCATACAGTATAGCTGTATTTAATTTGGTTACAAGGTATTATACCGCAAAATACGTAGAAAATAAAAAAGGTTTATCAAATTGTTGACAAAACAACATCAAGTATCTATGATGAATACAGGTATTCAAAATTAATACAAGTTAGGAATGGAATTTTTTAAAATATAATTTGGAGGAACAACCAATGAAAATTTTAGTTACGGGCGCAACAGGAAAGCTTGGAACAAAAGTGGTGGAAGCATTACTGAAAACTATCCCAGCGGACCAATTAGCCGTCAGTGTTCGGAACCCAGAGAAGGCAGAAGCTGTGAAGAATCGTGGAGTAGAAGTCCGTCAAGGAGATTTTGACCGTCCGGAAACATTGGAGACGGCTTTTGCAGGAATTGACCGACTTTTAATTATTTCAGCAGACGGTGATAATGAAACAAGAATTCGCCAGCACGGCAATGCAGTGGCTGCGGCAGAACGTGCGGGAGTGAAATTTATTGCTTATACCAGCATCGCAAACGCACAGGAAAGCAATAACTTCCTTGCGCCGACACATAAGGCAACAGAAGAAGCAATCCTTAATACAGGCATACCTTATTCCTTCCTCCGCAACAACTGGTACTTGGAGAATGAAATCCCAAGTATTCAGGGGGTAATGGCAGGAGCACCGTGGGTGACTTCTGCAGGAGGCGGAAAAGTTGGCTGGGCCCTGCAGCAGGATTATGCCGATGCTGCTGCGGCAGTTCTATCCAGCAGCGGGCATGAAAACACAATCTACGAGCTTTCCGGCAAGCTGTTGACCCAGGAGGAATTTGCATCCGTTCTTGGAAATGTATTGGGCAAAGAAGTGCAAGTACAACAAGTCAACGACGCTGCCTACGCTAAAATTATGAAAGATGCCGGCCTGCCGGAATTCCTCATTCCTATGCTTGTCTCCATCCAAAAAGACATTCGTGAAGGTACACTGGAAATCGAAAACAGTGATTTCGAGAAACTTCTTGGCCGTCCAGCAACACCAATTAGTGAGGGTTTGGTTCAAATTGTAAAAGCTATTTCTTAAAACAGTTCATTTTAATAAAACCGGCTTTCTTTCATAGGAAGGCCGGTTTTATTTAGAAAAAATATTAAAGAATGCAAAGGGGGGGATTTCCGGACCACTTCTGGCAAGGAATCGAGTCCTTTTATGCCGGCATCCTGGAGGTGGTGCCCGCCTGCAAAAGATATTCTCAGGGGGGCGAGCGGTAAAAAGGTGTAAGAGTGCTTTTTGTTTAATTTATAAGACTTATAATCAGTATAACTAGTCTGAAAATTAAATTCTTCGAACATTCCAATACATTTGAATTTTAAACTTTGCCCTTACTTGTTTTGTACCTTTTATTTCCTTAAATCATATTATGGGTAAGAAACATAAAGACCTTGAATTCTTTGAGGAGATAAGGGTATGTATTATTATGGGGACCCAAATTATTATTTTAATCCGTATTATCAGGTAAATCCGTATCAACCAACAGAAATGTATGATCCTAATGCACAAAATTATTATGAAGAAGCATTTGATTACTCCGTGCGTCAGCCCGTTGACTTAGGAACTCGTTGGGAAGTCGAAGAAGGTGGCTGGAGAGGGGTTTGGACCCGGAGAGGGAACAGCAATGTATTTGATTGGAGATGAACGAGGCAAGGCGCAACTCCTATCACAGCTGTATTGAGAATGACAGTACAAGATAACTTTGTTTGTATTTCTCGCCGTAATAGCAGTGACGGAAATAATTTCCAATATGTAGGAAGAGTGGCAGGGAATCGTGTGACAGGGACCAATGTATGTGATCGTGGAGGAGGCTCTTGGAATGCAACTATCCAGAGAGGGCCGCAAGCTCCGGACTTAGGCAGACGCTGGGAGGTTCAAGAAGGAGCTTGGAGAGCGGTTTGGACCCGAAGAGGAAACAGCAATAACTATGATGGTAGATGGACCAGACAAGGAGTGGAGCAACGCCTGTTACAGCTGTCTTGACGATGGAACAGGATGGCAACAATGTACGAATTCGCCGCAGAAACAGTAGTGACGGAAATAACTGTCAATACACCGGCAGAATTCAAGGTAGAAATGCAAGTGGGTCCTTTACCTGTGATCAGGGTGGTGGGCAATGGACAGCGAACATACGTGGTTAATGAAATAAAACTAGAAGATTAAGATAATCGTCCTAATCTTATAGCGGTAGTCTAGGAACAAAAATAGAGGATTATGAGCCTGTCTCTCAGTTTAATAAAGCTGGGGGATAGGTTTTTTCATGTTCCTTAATAGAAAATCGCAAATAATAGGCAATGGAAACATCAGGATCTATAATGTGTAAAGATGATTTATAGGGATCAAATCAAAATAGACGAAATGACAACGACTAAAACAGTTAGCAATTACAAATGATGTGAACAAAGTATAAATTATATTAATGCATTTACCTTGATAGGTTATTGTTGTAAATGGTACAGAAATGTTTGTTTATAGCTTGGTCTATTTCTGGTCTTAGAGTTTTGAGTTACATTCAGAAATAAGCAAATAGATTTATATATAGAAAGAAGGATTCGATGAGAATTATAGGAATTGATTTATCCGGTCCAAGTAACCACAAGGATACGGTAGTTGCGGTGTTTGAGGAACACGGGGGGCAATTGAGGTATGTCAAATGTGGAAGCCCTATGAGTGTTGAACAAATTTTAAAAGAGGTTTCAGTACAATCCCAAATAGATGAGGTCGTAATTGGCATCGACGCTCCTTTGTCTTATGAAGATGGAGGAGGGGACAGGGTTTCAGATCGTGAGTTGAGGAAGTTCATTGTTGAAAAAGGAATGAAACCTGGTTCAATCATGCCTCCTACACTAAATCGAATGGTTTATTTAACGTTGAGAGGGATTAAACTCAGCAGATAAATCACAACACTAGATTCGGAGCATCCAATCTCGATTGTGGAAGTTCATCCTGGTGCAGTCATCGGCACAAGATTATCGCCAAAGGACTTGGACTATGTTTTAGCATATAAAAATGAAAAAGGATTGGAAGCGAGGAAAGCTCTTCTAAAATGGCTAGAGCAACAACACCTTATAGGAATTCCTGAAAAGGCAGCTGAACAAAGCCATTCGCTGGATGCCTGTGCAGCAGTTTTAGGGGCATGGCATTGGAAGAACCCCGCGTTCACACCAAAATGGATTTCCCCTGCCAAACCTCCATTACATCCTTTTGATTATTGCTGCTGATGCTGACTTACCCAACGAGACAATCCGAATGATTCTCAAAGGTTATAGCTATCCTGTTAGTTAACCATAAAAAATATCCACTCTTGAGTTAGCGGCTCAGGTGGATTACTCTGCTCTAATAGCTGACCGTTTTGGGGGACTGTATATTGTTGGACTGGACATGTTCCTGCATGTTCAGTCCTTTTTATTTTATGTTGAACCTAATCTTTATAAAGAATAACCGGTTAAGTGAACTCCTATTGGAAAGATATCTATTAACAATAAAGCGTAAAAATCGAAGAATCCGTAATTAGGAACTAGAACTCATTAATTTATTTATCGAAACATATCATTACATATGTAAAACAACTTCAAGTATAAGAGTTTTAGCATATTGGAATTGAAAGTTGCAAGAATGGTATATCTACTGTCTTCAAAAAATGAGGAAAAGGAGAGTAGGTACTTATGACCAAATTTTCAGTGCTGATAATCAGTTTCCTAGAGGAATGAGTAGGGAGAATAGTGTGTTTACCATGGCTAGGAAAAATATTTAAGAACACCCTGGTAGGACAAGAGGTTTGTAAATAAAGTTGGAGAATAATATGTTTAGAAATGAATAGATTACAATATTTAGAGAAAAATAATAGGAGACTTTGCCGATGACCAAAGTAAAAAAATTAACAGCACGACAAAAGCAAGCTTTAAAAACGAGAAAAGCCCTATTGGAAAGTGCGTTAAAACTATTTAGAGAGAAAGATTTTGATGATGTTACAGTTGAAGAAATTACTAAGGGAGCAGGAACATCTAAAGGATCTTTTTACACTTACTTTAAGTCAAAGGATGCTGTGATATTAGAACAGTATAAAGAGATTGATGAGTATTATAAGATTGTTTATGAAAACTTATCTAAGAATCTACCTGCTTCTGAACAAATTCGTGTTCTGCTCTCGGAAGGAATCAAACTCTTTCTAAAATTCGGTTATGAATTTGTCACGATTGTTGCCAAAAATCAATTAGCCACAAAAGCACTTCCACATATTTTTAGTGGGGATCGGGTCCTTAATCGATTAATTCTTAAAATTGTAACCGAAGGTCAACTGAGAGGAGAAATCAGGAATGACTTATCGGAAATGGAAATAACGGATATGATTTTATGTTATTATCGAGGCTTGTACATTGAATGGTGTTATTTCAATGGCGAATTCGATATTTTAAACAAAGGCAATCAATATCTCAATTTATTTATCGATGATGTATTGAATAAGAAAGTGAACCAATGAGGTTATCTACCATAAACGCCTCTTTTTACCACTCAACCTACCATCTCTATTCCTTTTTCGTAATTGAAAAAGGGATTGAGGGGATCACAGATGAGTGGTATTTTTATGACTACCAATAAAGAGTATGAACAATAGAAGGGGCAACTTTTAAAGAAAAATTTTAAAAAGTTTTGATATTTTCGTTTTGGGTTCATATACTCTTATTAACTCTGGTCAATGACCACGTTTAATCAAACCATAGGTGATTATTCCTATAAATAGGGGGCAAAGATGAATCTTATCATTCCTAAAGAGAACTATGTTCAGAAGGGGTATTGGAGAAATAAAAACATCTTTACATACTTAGAAGAAGCGTATCACAGCAATCCCCAAAGAACGGCTGTAGATGATGGATCCGTTTCTTATTCGTATGAAGAGCTCTATAAAAAGACGAATCAACTGGCAAGTTATTTAAAATCCATAGGAATAAATAAAGGAGATGTGATCTCATTTCAGGTTCCAAACTGGTCAGAAACATTGATCATTCACTATGCTTCAGCCTTTCTTGGTGCCGTTTGTAACCCGATTATCCCCATCTATCGAAAGAAAGAAGTAAAATATATCCTAAAGCAATCCAAAACAAAAGTTTTTTTTATGCCTTATAAATTCAGAAAATTCAATTATCTGGAGATGATGAGAGAATTAAAAGAGGATTTAGATGAACTAGAAAAAATCATCATCTTAGATAAATATGATAATCAGCCAGCCATTCATTCAGAAAGCGAAGGATTCTTTGGTGAATCCTTTCAGCACCCTTTCAATCCTGACCTCAACCCTGAAAAAGTCACCGAAACAGACCCATTCCTACTCATGTATACATCCGGGACAACATCGAATCCAAAGGGAGTTGTCCATACACACAATACATTAACCCACGAAAATCATACGGTTATTTCTTTATATCAGCTAACAGAACAAGAAGTGATTTTTATGCCATCGCCTGTAACCCATATAGCAGGATTTGTGAACGGGCTAGAGCTACCAATTATGATTAACGGAAAACTCATTTTACAAGATGTATGGGAACCGAAAGAAGCTGTTAATAAGGTAATCAAGGAAAATTGTACGTTTTTGCTAGGAGCTACCCCGTTTCTTCAAGGAATTTACGATGTCATTAAAGAGACAAAACAGGAAATCCCATTAAAAATCATTCTTTGTGGTGGAGCCGATGTGCCTCCCGAGTTGGTAAAAAGGAGCAGTAACTTATTAAACTGTTTCGTTTCTCGTGTCTATGGTTCAACAGAATATCCGACTTTTACCTTATGTGGGCCAGAAGATCCATTAGAAAAAACAGCTTATACGGATGGGAGGTCCTTAGATGGATCAGAAGCTCTTATTCTAGATGACAATCTGAATCCTTTGTCTGTAAATCAAGTCGGGGAATTAGCCGTTAAGGGACCTGAGATGTTTTTAGGTTATCTTCAATCCGAATTTAACAAGGCATCTTTTTATGGAGACTATTTTCTAACTGGGGATTTAGCATCAATAGATGAAGATGGTTACATTACCATCATAGCTAGGAAAAAGGACATCATCATTCGCGGCGGGGAAAATATTTCCGTAAAAGAAGTTGAAGAGTTGCTTTATGAACATGAACACATCCAACAAGTCGCTGTTGTGGCTATGCCAGATCCGAAAATGGGCGAGAAGGCATGTGCCTATGTTAAGTTAGAAAATCAAAAAGACATCGACTTACCAGGGATGAAAGAATATTTACTCGACAAAGGTCTAGCCATTCAAAAGATTCCAGAACGCCTTGAAATTATCGACGAAATGCCGATGACAACGAGTGGGAAAATCCAGAAATTTGTCTTAAGAGAAGAGATTAAAAGAAAGATAGAAAAGGAACAAAATGAATGGGAGGAAAAGAAATGAAAGGACTAGTAAAACAAGGGAATACCTTACAATTAATGGATGTAAACGAACCTGTTTGCCAGGATGATAAGGTAAAAGTAGAGGTCAAATATACGGGGATTTGTGGAACAGATTTGCATATTTACCATAATGAGTTTGAAGTAACCGATTCGATCATCATCGGACACGAAATGTCTGGGGAAGTAGTGGAAATAGGAAAAAATATCAAAAACCTGACCATTGGTGATCGAGTGACTGTCCTTCCTTCTAATTATTATACATGTCAGGAATGTGAATTCTGTGAAAAAGGCCTTTATACGCTTTGTCGTGTAAGAAAAGGAATGGGGCTGCATGTAAACGGAGGGTTTACGCAATACGTTGTGGTGCGGGAGGATATGTGCTACAAAATTCCTGATCATATCACATATGAAGTTGCCGCCATGTCGGAACCGCTAGCCGTTGTGACACAACCGATTGAAGAGTTAGCTGACATTACGAGAGAAGATGTAGTTTTAGTAACAGGCCCAGGCCCTATTGGCTTATTGGCCACCTATGTTCTAGTCAATAAAGGATGCAAAGTACTGGTAGCAGGAACTTCAAGCGATACGGAACGTTTAAAAATAGCAAAAGAAATCGGGTGTACTAGAACAATTGATGTGCTAACAGAAGATTTAAAAGCCATTGTTAAAGAAGAAACAAACGGCATTGGTGTAAATGTTGTGGTTGAATGCTCAGGTAGTAATCAGGCGATAAAAAGTGGCATCAATGTCTTGAAAAACACAGGTACCTTCTTACAGGTTGGAGTGATCGGTAAAGATATTCAAATCGATTTTGATTCGGTTCTTTATAAACAATTGAATGTGAAGGGATCCATAGGACACGGAATATCCACCTGGGATAAAGTTATCCAAATACTAGAAAATTCAAAAGGTGATTTAGAAAAAATTATCACTCATCGTTTTCCTTTAAGTCGATGGGAAGAGGCCTTTAAAGTATGCGAAGCAAGAAAAGGCGCAAAAGTATTGATTTACAATGATTATATTTAATGGAAAATCAGCACAGTCTGAGAGGTCATTTTATATAGAAACGGTACAGCACTTAGTAGATGAATATCAGTTATATTTGTGGATTTAACACAAACGGACATTATCATCCTAGAATTCTAACACATAAGAAGAAAGATAGAGTTAGTAGAGGAGGGAGAAAGTTGGATTTAGGAATAACCGGGAAAATTGCACTCGTTACGGGAGCAGGTGGGGGAATCGGAAGCAGTATTGCTAGATATCTAAATGAAAATGGAGCTTTTGTGTATTTAATCGACATCAATGAGTCAGGGTTACAAGATGCTCTTAGTACCTTGCCACACCAGAATCGAGCGAAAAGCGTCTGTTTAAATATAGCCAATTATTCTGAGGTGAAAAATGCCATTGATCAGATCGTTTCCAATCAAGGGGTTCCGGAAATTCTTGTGAATGCTGCTGGGGTATCCGGACTAAATACACCTATTTTTGAATTAAATGAAGAAGAATTTAATCGGATAGTTGGAGTGAATTTGAACGGAACGTTTAATATGATCCGACATGTTTCTGCCCATATGGCGGTATTAGGTCGAGGAAAGATTGTCAATATTGCCTCCATGGCTGGTGTAGCAGGTTCGAATTTATTTCAATCACATTATGCGGCTTCAAAAGGCGGAGTCATTTCGCTAACTCGTTCTGTTGCTAAAGAATTAGGACCAAAAGGAATCCATGTGAATGGAATTGCACCTGGAGTAATTGAAACCCAAATGATTGCGGAAATGAAAGAAGAAGCTAGAGAGGATTATATGAAAAAGATTCCTCTTCAAAGAATAGGCTACCCGGATGACGTTGGAAAAGTGGCATTATTTTTATCATCCGATTTAAGTGTATACATGACCGGTCAGATTTTGAATGTAGATGGTGGAATTATAATGGCCTAATGAACGCTGAAATGAAAGGGGTTACAAGTGGTGGACATAAAAGAATTTAAACTAGATTACTATGAAAAGCTTTATTTAGCCAGACACTTTGAGGATGAGTTGATGAAGTTATTTGCGGATAACAAAGTCGTGGGGTGGATTCACTCTAATAAAGGGCATGAAGTCATCGGAGTCTCACTGGCATTAGCGATGAGATCACATGATTACATCGTTCCCCATCACCGTGATCGCCCAGCTTACTTGGCAAAAGGATTAAGTGCAAAATCTTTACTTGCGGAGATTATGGGAAAAACAACGGGCTGCTGTGGGGGGATAGGTGGCGAACTCCACATCATGGATGTCGAGACGAAGATTTATGGCCCAACAGGAGTACTAGGGAGCAATTTGCCGATTGCTTTAGGGATTGCTTATGCGAATAAATTAGCAGGCAACGATCATGTGGTTGTTTGTAATTTTGGAGAAGGCGGAAGCAACCGAGGATCCTTTCATGAAGTCTTAAACATGGCTGCACTATGGTCCCTTCCAATTGTATTTGTTTGCGAGAATAATAAGTTTGTAGAGTTTACTCCGATGCAGAAGCATATGAACATTGAGGATGTTGCTAGGAGAGCTGCTGGATATGATATTGAAGGAATTATCGCCGACGCTTTTAATCCTATGGAGACTTATGAAACGTTCAAATATGCGATTGAAAAAGCAAGAAGAGGTGATGGTCCAACTTTAGTAGAGGCGAAAACCTATCGATTGGACGGACATTATGAAGGCGATCCGATGAAATATCGAGATGAAGAAGAAAAAAAGTATTGGTTGGAAAGAGATCCAATCACTGGTTTTAAAGCTAGTTTATTAAATGAGTCGATTGCGAATGAATCTGAACTTGAATCTCTAGAAGCCTCGGTCCATCAGGTATTAAAAGAAGCAGTCGAATTTGCGCTTAAATCAGAGCCACTAAAAGTCTCTGATACGTTTAAAAATGTTTATGCCTAATACCGAAGATAGGAAAGGGAGAACTTCATGACAAAAATAAATTTTCGATGGGCCATTACTCATGCGCTTGATGAAGAATTAGCCCGAGATGACAAAGTATTTTTAGTAGGCCAGGATGTCGGAGAATCTGGTGGTGTTTTCGGCTTAACACGTGGTCTTTATGAGAAATATGGGGGCTGGAGAGTGAAGGACACCCCAATTAGTGAAGAGGGAATCACAGGGCTGGCGGTTGGAGCTGGAATGATTGGGCATCGTCCTGTTGTTGAAATTATGTATATGGACTTTATTTCGCTAGCCATCGAACAATTAGCGAACCAAGCAGCAAAAACGTTCTATGTTTCCGGTGGAAAAATAAAGGTTCCTATGGTTGTTCGAACGCTAGCTGGCGGTGGGTTCAAAGCAGGGATTCATCATTCTCAAAGTTTAGAAAGCTGGTTCACTCATATCCCGGGTTTAAAAGTGGTTTATCCATCCACACCATATGACGTGAAGGGATTATTAAAGTCCTCCATCCGAGATGATAATCCGGTGGTGTTTATTGAACACAAAGGGTTATTCAGCTTAAAAGGAGAGGTCCCTGAAGAGGAGTACACGATACCTCTAGGAAAAGCAGATATCAAGAGGGAAGGTTCCGATGTGACCATCATTTCATACGGAAAATCTGTGCATCAGTCTTTAGAAGCGGCAGAAGCATTGGCAAAAGAAGGAATTAGCGCGGAAGTCATCGACCTAAGAACTTTAGTTCCTTTAGATAAAGAAACCATTTTAAAATCGGTTGAAAAAACTAATCGAGCCATGGTTGTTTATGAAGCAACAAAAGAAAGCGGATTTGGAGCCGAGGTGTCGAGTATTATTTCAGAGGAATTAATTTATGACCTCGACGCACCGGTCAGACGGATTGCTGGAGCATTTACACCGATTCCATTGGGGGATGCGGAAGATGCGCACTTTCCGACCGTGGAAGAAATCATCAAAGTTGCAAAAGAAATGTGTTACTAGAGGTGGTGAGAACGATGGTGTCAGAACTCAAAATCCCCAAAATCGGTGTTGAAATGCAAAGTGCTGTAATTGATGAATGGGACATCGTTGATGGAAGTCAAGTAGAAAAAGGAGAGATCCTTCTTAAAATTCAAACCGAAAAAGTGACTTATGAAATAGAGTCTCCCGATACAGGTTATGTCAAAATCCTTGGCAAAGAGGGGGATGAATATGACGTCGGATCGATTATTGCTGTTATTGCCGAAAGTCATGAACAACTGGAGCGTTATCAACAACCAAACGATGGTGTTCCTCTAGAGAAAAAACAGGTTATAAATCATATGGTAAACCTTTCAATAGAACAGGAAAATACACTATCCAAATCAGAACAAGAAATTAGAAACAAAAACAGAAAGGTGAAGGCGACACCGCTGGCAAAAAAAATCGCCAAAGGACAGGGCATCGACCTTACCACTTTATCTGGCACGGGTCCGGGGGGAGCAATTGTAAAACGGGATGTCCTAAAAGCACAAGAAAACGCTAGTACAACTAAGCAAGAAGAAAGTGGAATGGCAGCTCTACAACCTCGTAGTGAAACAGAACTAGATAAACTTGTGGCAAATAGAACCCCATTAAAGGGGATGCGTAAAACAATTGCCACACACATGATGTCAAGTTTGCAAACAAGTGCGCAGCTTACGGACATAAATGAGATTGAAGTTAGCAAACTAGTGGAATTTAGGAAAGAACTAAATGAAGACTTAGCCTCGCATCTCGGGTTTAAGATTTCATTTAACCATCTATTTATAAAAGCTGTTTCGATTATTTTGAAAGAGCTTCCGGTTATGAACTCAAGCATTATGGACGAGGAAATCATTCAATGGAAGTCAATCAATCTTGGTTTTGCCTTATCGGTCGAAAGTGGATTAGTTGTACCAGTGATTAAAAATGTTGATCAACTATCTTTAAATGAAATTGCGATCCAATTCAATGATTTAGTAGCACGCGGGAAGGCTGGAACCCTAACCGCTGATGACCTTTCAGGTGGAACTTTCACAATCACAAATATCGGGAGCTATGGAGGGTACATCTCTACTCCTATTATCAATCAACCTCAAGTAGCAATTTTGGGATTGGGTCAAATAAAAGAAAAGCCAATTGTGAATGAGAACAGAGAAATCGTCGTCGGGGACTTAATTGGGTATAGCTTAACCTTTGATCACCGTTTGATTGACGGTGAAACAGCTGGTCAGTTTCAAAATAAATTCGCCCATATTATGAGGAACCCCAAATTGCTACTAGTTAAATAGCGGATTGTGAAAGGAGATCGACAAAATCGTGCAAACAAAGTGGCAGACCATCGTAATTGGTGGTGGACCAGGAGGGTATTCTTCAGCAATCAGATGTGCGCAGCTAGGGTTAAAGACACTCTTAGTTGAAAAAGGTGAACTTGGCGGTACCTGTTTGAATGTAGGATGTATCCCGACTAAATATATGGTTGAATTGGCCAACTCCATCCATAAATTTTCCCACTTAGGAGCCATTGGTGTGAATGTGGAATATCTAGGTTTAGACTTAGAGAGATTTCACGAAAGCAAAAAGACGATGTTGAACCAATTAACGGGTGGAGTTCGTGCTCTATTGAAGCATGCTGGCGTTGAAGTTATGAAAGGTTCAGCAGAGTTTATTTCAGATAGTTCAATTAAGGTTACATCAAAGAGCGAAAGTGTAGAATTACAAGGCGAACACTTTATTATTGCTGCAGGAACGCGGCCCAAGGAACTTAGCATACCTTTTGATGGAAAGAGAGTAATTTCTAGTACCGATGCATTAAACCTCACTGAAATCCCGAAAACCTTGACGGTGATCGGAGCAGGTGTCATAGGGTTAGAATTTGCTAGTATTTTTTCTCAGCTCGGCGTAAAGGTCTCGGTAGTGGAAGTAGCTTCTTCTGCCTTAATGAATGAAGACCAGGAGATGGTCCACTATGTTTTGAAAGCCTTAAACAAGCGAGGTGTCGAGTTCCATTTTAACACTAGCGTATTGACAGCAACTGAGACAAATGAAGGCATCCAGCTAATCGTAGAGCAAAATGGTCAACAAATCTTGTTAACTTCGGATAAGGTTTTAGTAGCTGCAGGAAGAACAAGCAATGCAGATAAACTAAAACTGGAACAAACCAATGTTGAGTTAGAGAAGGGCTTCATCAAAGTGAATGCACATATGCAGACCAATGTGAAACAGATTTATGCGGTTGGGGATATTGTAGGCGGCTGGCAACTAGCACATGTTGCTTATAAAGAAGGAATGATTGCAGCAGAGACAATCGCCGGAAACAGGGGGGAAAATCAAGGTTCCCATATTCCTCGATCTGTTTTTACTTCACCTGAATTGAGTGCAGTTGGGTTGACGGAAAAACAAGCTAGAGAACAATACGATAATATCAAAGCATTCAAAATTCCGCTTCAAGCCAATGGAAAAGCCTTGATTAATGGATTAGGTCAAGGGGAAGGAATGGCAAAGCTTATTGTTGATGAAGAATATGGTGAAATCGTGGGCTTTTCAATCGTTGGAGATCATGTAAATGAACTAGTTACGGATGTGACAAGTGTGATGAGCCTTGAGGGGACAATTGACGAATTATCGGATATTATCCATCCACATCCTTCTTTATCTGAAGTCATAAAGGAACTTGCTTTATTGGCTACTGGAAAACCACTTCACTCATTGTAAGTATTGATTTTCCAAACCAAACTAGGGGTGAGTATTTGATGAAAAGGAAATTAAAATCTGCTTTGATTTTATTGATCTTAGGAACTTTAGTTATGCTAACTGCGTGTGGGGGAACAGAATCTGGTGGTAAAAGCGGTGAAGAAAAAATTACACTTCGTGTGGCTACAGGTTTAAGTGTACAACATGGTTGGTGGGAAGGATTTTTGGTCCCATGGATGGACCGGGTCGAAGAATTGACAGAAGGAAAAGTTGAGTTTGAAGACTTTGCAGGTGGTGAGCTTGTAAAAGCCGGACAAGAGCCAGATGCGTTAAAGAATGGAACGGCTGACATTGCGATTCTGATTCCGTTCTACTCAGAAAGCATCTTCCCTGCATCCTCTATTACCTTCTTACCCGTTGAATACACGGATGCAAATATTGCAGCCAATGCGTTAAGAAGTTTAATGGAAAGTGAAGTCTCACTAGGAGATAGTGGGAAATCTTATTATCAATCCCATTATGAAGACAATGGTTTCAAAGCGTTTACGATTAACGCTGGAGGCGTTTATTCGATTTCAACAACAGGTCATGAATTTAACTCGGTGAAAGATATTGAAGGCATTTCAATGAGAACACCTAACTTGTTATTTGAATTGATGGCCAAAAACATGGGTGTAAATAGTGTATCCATGACGATCGTAGAGGCTTTTGATGCTTTAAGTAGAGGAGCTTTTGAAGGAATTTACCATACGGTTGCTGACTGGACAGGAGCCGGTTTCCAAGATCTATTAAAATACACAATTGACGATTTGTATCTCGGAGCTTCAAATGGTGTATTTGCGATGAACCAAGAAACGTGGGATGACCTACCAAAGGATGTACAAGAGGCCATGATTCAAGCTCATGATGAGTTATTCGAGGATGGAGTAAAAGCTTGGACATCGAAGGCCGAAGAGGCAAGAACCTTTAATACAGAAGAAGCTGGAGGAAAATTCGTTTCCTTTAATGATCTACCAAAAGATGTTCAAACTCATCTGACAAAGGCAAATGTTCAAACTTGGTACGATTATATCGATTACTTAGAGAAAAATGGATATCCAGGGAAAGACATAGCGATTCTATGGCGTGACATTATTCTGGAAGAAGGCGGGAAAGTTCCTGAAGAATTAATGAATCTGGAAAGTTATTAAAGATAGTAGAAAGCCTCCTGCTCTTTTCTATGAGTTTCCTAAAAGGAGCGGGAGGCTGTAAATAAGGAAGGTAAATAAAAAATCCTTCGATTGAAAAATAAAAAGTTTGGTGGTGAATAGATACGTGAGTACCACATTTACGATCACTTTAGTCCTCATTTTGTTCTTGTTTTTGCTCATAAGCGGTTTACACATCCATTCTGTTTTACTTGCCTCTGGTGTAATTGGTTTAGCGATTATCGATGGTTTTGGAATATTAGAAGGGTTACTAGGAAATCAGCCTTATAACAGTGTTGCAGCCTACTCACTCTCTACCATTCCCCTGTATGTATTGATGGCGCAGTTTATCTTGCAATCTGATATTGTTAAAGATTATTTTACGATTGTGCACCGGCTATCACGGGGAAAAGGAAGTGTTCTTGGCGGATTAACCATTGTAGCAGGAGGGTTTTTAGGAGCTGTTTCGGGGTCAGGTACAGCCTCATCTGCTGCATTAGGTCAAGTTGCGGTACCTGAGATGAATAAAAGGGGATTTAGTCCGGCATTGTCCGGAGCGATTGCCGCTGCAGGAGGATCTTTATCAAGTATCATTCCTCCAAGTATTACGTTAATCATCTATGGAATTGCAACGGAAACACCCATTGGACAGTTGTTTATCGGGGCCATCATCCCTGGAGTTTTGACAGCGATTGTTTTTATCATTGTTATGTATTTTTTAATGAAATCAAAATGGAATCAAAAAGAAATTGTCCCTACTACTGAAGAAGAAGAGGATATGAAAATCCCGTTTACTCGCCTCTTCCTTGTAACGGCAGTTGGATTAGCCATAGTAGGGGTAATCTTTGGAGGAATCTATCTAGGTTTTGTAACGCCGACCGAAGCGGGTGCTGTTGGAGCGTTTGCGGCCTTTCTAGCTGCTTTGATATTGGGGAAAGTGAATAAGAAGTTTTTCATGATTTCCATCGGTGAGACCGTTAAAGTATCTGTCATGGTGATGTTAATCCTGATTGGCGCACAAGTATTTGGAAGGTTTATTTCCTTATCACTCTTGCCGAGAAAACTAATCAATCTATTAGAGCCAATTATGCAATATCCAGCCCTAATTTTAGGGATTCTGCTTCTTATTTATTTCATCTTATTTATGTTTATTGAGGGAGCTGCCGTTATATTAATGACAACACCTGTTGTCATCCCAATCATAAACACCATCAATGTAGATCCACTATGGTTTGGAGTATTTGTTTCTGTTATCGCAACAATTGGGTTAATTACCCCACCAGTTGGAATCAGTGTATATGCCGTCTCAGGGGCAAGCCGAATATCCTCGGATTCCATTTTTCGATTTGCAATGGTATTCGCCGTTGTTGCAACGGTCATCGTCGGAGGGGTAATGATTGCATTTCCAGAAACGGCATTATGGTTACCTAATCTTATGAAATAAAGTAAAAAGGGGGGGAGCATATTGAATAGGGTTGAGCAGTTATATTCGTTTTTTCAAAAGTGCAAGAGCTTTGGTATTGTGATTTGCGGAATCAGTATTTTTATCATGATGTTCTTTATTGTAGCGGATGTCATCAGTAGGAACTTCCTTTCAGGTTCATTGAACGGAAGTATCGAGTTCGTGCAGTATTATTTCATGCCGTTAGCGATTATTCCGGGTATGGCTTATGTCTATGGAACTAGTATTCTACCAAGGCTGGAGTTATTAATCGATAAACTACGAGGAACGATGAGAAACTTCGTTACCAATGCGCTACTAGTGCTTGAGCTGATCTTATTTACGATTGTTGTGGTGTATTCAACGAGCTACGCGTTCAGTGGAGTCGAAATGGCCACCTCCTTTTCTACTGGAGGGAAAATCTATCCATACTATCATGTTCTGTTTTTGGTGCCGCTAACATTTATACTTGTAAACCTTGAGATCCTTTTCATTTTAATAAGAAATCTCCAAAAGAAAAGAGGATTGTTTAAATTTTATTCGGATGAGGAAGAACAGGCAAATCAAGTGTAAATGTGTAGATTACAAGATTATGAGGTGTAGAAATGAGAGCGTTTTATCATACGGTCAAGAATGATCAACAACGAGGCGACTATGTAAAAGTGGATGAGTTAAGCGTGGGAGAAGGGGAAGTAAAAGTAAAACTGAAATATGCTGGGTTAAATCATCGAGATTTATTTGTGCTTGGAAGACAAAAAGATGGAGATCCGCCACTCATTATTGGATCTGACGGTGCTGGAATCATTGAAGAAATCGGACCTAATGTGCAAGATTTTAAAGTGGGTGACGAAGTCGTCATCAACCCAAGCCTTAAATGGAAGAACAAAAGCGATGGTGCGCCGCAAGGTTTTGAAATATTAGGTGGAAATCATACGGGTACCCTAGCGGATAAAATTGTGATCTCTTCTGAGAATATTGAATTAAAACCGGCTTATCTTAGTTGGGAGGAAGCGGGGGTATTGCCATTATCCGCATTGACTGCCTACCGAGCATTAGTGACGAAAGCGAAGATTCAACCAAATGAAACGTTATTCTTACCTGGGATTGGAAGTGGAACCAACACCTTTGTATTGTTGTTTGCGAAGGCACTTGGCAATCGTGTCATTGTTAGTTCTAGGTCAGAAGAAAAACTTGAAATGGCCAAAAGGTACGGAGCAGATGTGGCCATTCAAACGAATACAGACTGGCAGGAAGAATTAAAAAACGAAAAAATTGATGTGGTGATTGAAAGCATTGGAGAGGCGACCTTCAATCAATCATTAGCTGTACTTGAGAATGGTGGAAGACTTGTCAGTTATGGTGGAACATCCGGTTATAACTTAAATATCAATCTCTTTGAAGTGTTTATGAAGCAACTGACCATTCTAGGCACCACAATGGGAAGTCAGGATGAGTTTAGGGAAATGCTGAAGTTTGTTGAAAAACATGAAATACGGCCAGTCATTGATTGCATATATTCCATAAATGATTCGTCCAATGCTTTAAGACGGTTGGATGATGCGAAACAGTTTGGGAAGATTGGGATAAAGATTGTTGATTTATAATATAAGAGAGCATAAATTCGATTTTAAAGAGCGAGATGAAATAAGGTGGGAGTCCCGAATCTATTTGATTTGGGATTTTTTTGTTTTTTGCATAATTGTATTTGGGATTAATATTCATTTTCCAGTTATTAATAGCCCATATTTGTTGTACAGACAACTTATTTATATTAATATAATGTAATAGATTGGTAATTATATAGGTATGTTAGCATAGGAGTGAAAAGCTAACAATTTACATTGATCGCCAGCTCCTAAGAGGATTCTACCAACACCATATTATATGTATTAGGAAACAATAGTTGAGAGTTCTTCTTGAAAGCGCATTATTTATCTTATAAAAGTACGTAAACAACACTGTTCGAGGGCTACTGGACCGTAAAGAGAACATCAGTTATATATCTTGGATCCAAGACATTTGAGAAGAACAATTATCATGCTTTTTACACCACTAGCCGTCTACTGGATTATTCTGGGAAGAGTACAGTCCAATCTGTTTGGTTAATCCCAACAAACTCCAAAAAGCACTATGAACTATGAACCAAAATGAATATTACATTTTAGAGAAATAGATGAGGTGTATAGAATGACTGCAGTTACCACCGAAACAAGTCCATGGAAGTTTTCACCGATACCGAATATCGAAGAATCCAATTTCAATAAGATACTAGAGCGATTCTATGGGTTAGGAGTACAAGGTTTAACCAAAGAAAACATTCAGAACTCATTGGATGGTCGACTTCCTAATAGCACGGCACCTGTGATTGTGAAAATAGAAACCGGGACGATCAATCGTCAGGACATTCCTGGCATTGATCATGTCATTGACCGGATTAAGTGTCTCGAAGGTAGGAATAGTTACACAAAGGAAACCATTGGGCATATGCTTAAAAGCGTAAATCAAGATGAAGTTCGATATATCTCGTTTGAAGATATCAATACGAAGGGATTGACCGGTGCGAAAAATGGCCAAAGTCATTCCAAAAAGGATACATGGGGAATTTATGCCTATAACAAAGGTGTACACTTTGAAGAAAGTGACTCAAAGATTGAAACATCACGTGGAGGCTCGCATGGTGTTGGGAAGATTGCATCAAACGCTGCATCCGATCTTCATTTAATGTATTTCGCAAACTGTGATGAGCACGGTGATCAGCATTTAGGTGGGACGGTTCAATTGATCGAGCATTTATATGAAGACCAATGCTACCGTTCAACGGGTTATTTTGCTGATTTAAAGGAAGAAAACAAAACATCAAAGTTCTATCCATATGAAAATGACTTCCACTCTGTTTTTAAAAAGAGAACAAGAGGGTTAAAAATTATTATTCCTTATTTGCGCTCAGATTTTGATAGTGAAGAAGAAATTATTAAAACGGTTTGTGACAGTTTCTTTATCTCCATTTTAGATGGTCGATTAGAAGTTCAGATCAATGATCATGTCATTACTGCGGGAACTATTGTAAGCTATCTAACTAATAACCAGTACTATAATCAAGAGATTTCCGAAATGAAAAAGGTGTTTACACCACTTTATGTTAAAACGTATAAAAACGAAAATCCACGAGAAATAACCGTGTCAAATGGTGAAAGAGATTACCAATTTAAGCTTTATTTTAAATATGATGAGGCGATCGTAAAGGGCCGTGTGGCCATTGTTCGGACGATTGGGATGAAAATTGAAGATTTTGCGGTGAAATCCAATGCAACGAAACCATTTAATGCGGTTTTAATTGGCGGGCTAGAGGAAGATGGTTATTTAAAATCACTAGAAAATGAGTCCCATACGAAGATTTCAGCTGAAGATATTAAAGATCCACTCTTAAAACGCCAAGCTACCCGATTCATCAATAACCTTTCCAAGGAAATCGCTAAAATCATTGATGAAGAAATGAAGAGAAATAACCCAACGGATGGGGTAATGGATACAAAAGATCTGCTTTATATTATCGAAACGGAATTCAAGCAAGACTTATCGAATGCCTATGGTGCGGTAAAGATCAATCAAGGCAAGCAAGTAGTAAAAACAACGGATGTCACTACTCAAAAGAAAACAAAGAAAAAAGGAGGCAAAAAGGGTAGTGTCGAGCCAAAAAGTACAGGGATTAAACGGACACGTCGAAATAACCCAACTGGAACGGCAGATGAGTTGCAAGAATCAGGGACGGAAATCTACAGCGTGAGTCCAAATTTAGTTGAACGATTAATCCTAAACAATCACGAATTTATTCAATTCAACTTTATGGGGATTCCCGAAATGAAAAAGAAGAATTCTTGTCATCTTTCCTTTAACTTAATTGATGGTATGGGTGAGGAATACAAGGATGAGTTTAAATTGAAGGAAAACTATGCACATGCCTTTGATCAGAATTCCGGTTCGAGCTGCGTGATCGACGATGAAAGAATTAAAAATGTATCGATTCGAGATGGCATTGTGAAATTAAAACTCGACTTAAAACCGAACTATAATCGTGCTTTAAAATTTGTTTACTATGTAGAGGTGTAACATGATCTATAAAAAAGATGCCAATTTTCCATATCCTGTGTTAACCAATACGTCCACTAGCTATGAAGAACCTTCATTTTTGTTGGATGTTTCTTTAGAGGAAAATACAAATGATTATCGTTTTCTCATAAATTATGAAGTAAGTTCTCCTTTTATAAAAAAACTCATTGCAACTGGCGATGCGCAAGCCATTCTGATTATCCAGTCAAAGGATAATAAGTTTTATAAACTTGATCCAAATCAGACTGCGATTGAAGTACCGAAGAAAAGAGTTTCATTAAATAAACGTACGTCCATTCAACTGCATATTCAATCAAATAGAGAAATCCATTTTGGTGAAAATCAGGATTTAACTAGTTTTTATGATGCATTTAAAAGCGAAATCATCGTACCCAACAATGCATTATTAGGCTACTCAAACATCGTTGTATTTGAGGGAAGCATTCAAAACCCGTTGGTATTGTTTGAAAAGAAATTGGATGAACAATTAACTTCTGATATTCGAATCGAACTTGGTGTGGAAACCATTATTATTCATTATCGTAAAGAAGACTACCAATTTACTGGGGTGCGTTCTAGTCAGGCCTTCAATAATCCGTATATTTATGCTGGCCTTCGTACAGCTTTGCAACGATTTATCCATGAGTATAGTGAGCAGGGGGAAGAGTATGTGGATTTAACCCAAATCACACAACCAGAAAACTTACTGGACTTTAAATTATATCAATTGATGACGAAGAAAATGGTTCAAGAAGTTTCGGTTGATAACATTGATGAAGTCATCTCTTTAATCTCGGATAAGATTATTGAAAAATATGCTGGGGCAGTTAAGGAGCTTATTCATAATGGAGATTAGATTATTAAAAAAGGGCTATAAAAACAATGAGCAATTCTACCAGGATTTCTTAGAAGATAAGGTTAATAGCAACGAAGAATATTTTACGAATGATATCATCACCATTCCAGATGCACCAGATTTTCCTATTTATATGGGACGTGGTTCTGAAGAAGAGAAGAAACAAGCTTTTCAACAAGCATTTGAAGTAATTGCTTCTTCTTATATACAGACAGATCGGGATCTTCACTTAGAAGAGATCTTTTGGCACTCTTTACTGGTAACAAAAAAGCGTGACTATATCCTTGAGAATTACCCAGTCGTGAAAACAGACATGAAACAATTCGAAAACATTGTGATTAAGAAGTTTGACTGGGAGAATTATATATATAAATGTGTTCTTGCTGCAGAATATATCGAGGATCTAATAGAAGACCCTGAAGAGAAAAAGCACTATTACCAACTTGTATTGGAAAACCTAGATATCTATAACTATATTATTAAATACGGGATTTTCCGTAATGCTGAGTTTTTGGTTAAAATTTTAACGATTATTGATGAGTTAAAAATCTCTAATATTATGAAGGAAAAAATCAAAGACCGTCCTGATCTAGGGAAAGATGAACGTTACGGCAGACGGGTTATTTTTGAATTGAATAAAAAATATCCAGTTGTTATGTCACCGTTGTTGGATGTTGAATCATTGAAGCAAGAGGTATTACAAGCGTTGAGTTTATATTATGATGAATTAAATTTAAAGAGTCGGGTCCCTGTTTAATAATAACCATTCGAATCCAAATCTTGCGTGATCCTGGAACTATATTTGATTTGTAAGCAACTGATCATATAGCCAGAGTTTACTTATTGAGGTACAAGAAGATAGTGAAGGTTTTGGGCTGAAACAACCGATGTATGCTCAGCTCGAGGCAATTTAAGAGTTACAGCCAACTATAAAAGAATACAGTAAAGTCCTTTTGGTGATGGCGACTGGCTTCCATAAAAGGGATGGATATCAATAGTATTTATAGTCAATGTCGGTTCGATGCCCTTCCCACTCGAGGAAGATGAGGAGTGAGAGGTTTCACTCCTTTATATCGGCTTGACTAGAGGATAAGAATATCTTTGTTTGTCCTATACTGGGAAGTCGGAATTTACTCAGTACCCGGATTCGGTTAAAGAAGAATGGAAAAGTGTAAGCAAGAGGTGAAATCAACAATCATAAAAGGTAGTATTCCTTGAGAAGCCTTTTATTGTTAGCTAGTATATAACAACATAATAAATAAGGTAGAATTAATAATAAGATGAAATGATCAATGCAAATGAAGCCTTTTCACCTGATGGATATAATAACAGCAGTTACTATGGAGTGGCGGATGGGAAAAACAATGTTACATTCTTTTTACATCTTGGCAATGTTTTTGGAGGGATCTTGATACTCCTAGATTAGGGGTAAGATGCATTATCAAGAGTAAAGTATATATGGGTGACATGCGAAATGAGAAGTAGAGAACGAACGGTTTGTGTTTTTTATAAGATAGTTGAAGAGGTGAATCAATGCTCATAGAAGGAATTTACGAAGCAATAATAAACCAAAAATTAAAAAATGAACTTGATAACTTAAATATTGATACATATGAAGTAGGCAAGGAAACAATAGACACAGAGGAAGCGAGGAAGATATTAGCCTCCTACATATCATCTGTTACGAGACGTGCACTGAAATTTGTGCGAGAAGGCGAATCTGATGACCAAGCATTACTAAAGCAAATCCAAACTTGTAATGAAATCATAGGTCTTCTCAGTGACCACCTGGATGAGGAAGAATTTAATTCAATGAGGATTGATGAGAATGGGGAAGTGCTCACGTCTATCTACTCGAAAATGAATTCAACAAGAGGGATTCGCAAAAGCGAAGTAATTAGACCTGTTACGCCTATTTCTCAAAGCTCTCTGTTTACAGGGTCCAGTTATGAACCTAATATGTTAGGGGAACTAAAAAAGGAAATTCTTACAGCCGATACCATTGACATGCTTGTTTCTTTTATCAAATGGAGTGGTCTACGTTGCATTATTGAGGAGTTAGAGTCATTTACTAGCTTGCCTAATAAAAAGCTACGGGTTATTACTACTTCGTATATGGAAGCCACAGACTATAAGGCAATTATTGAATTAAGCAAGCTTCCAAATACTGAAATTAAAGTCTCTTATGATGTCGATCGAACCAGGCTTCATGCGAAGGCATATTTATTTAAAAGGGAAACTGGTTTTAGTACCGCATATATTGGATCTTCTAATTTATCCAATCCAGCACTGACCTCTGGACTAGAGTGGAATATTAAAGTGACAGAAAAAGACTCTTTTGACATTGTTAAAAAGGTTGAAGCAACATATGAGAGCTATTGGAACGATAATGAGTTTACAATGTTTAATGGAAAGGATGAGAAAGATAAAGAACGTTTAATGCAAGCTCTTACACCGAGTAAGGGAAAGCCCGATTCGAATTTACCATACTTGTTTGATATTCAGCCTTATTATTATCAAAAGGAAATTCTTGAAAAACTACAGGTCGAACGAGAGGTATTTCACAGAAGTAAAAATCTTTTAGTTGCTGCTACAGGTGTAGGAAAGACTGTTATATCTGCTTTTGACTATAAACGTTTTAAAGCGGTTAATAAACATTCAGCAAAACTTTTATTTGTTGCGCACCGAGAAGAAATCCTAAAGCAAAGCTTGGACACCTTTCGCGTTATCCTAAAAGATCCAAACTTTGGGGACCTCTTAGTTGGGAAGCAACAGCCAGCTTCATTGGACCATCTTTTTGTCAGTATCCAAAGCTTTAATAGTAAAGAGCTAGATAAATACACGTCGATTGATCATTATGATTTTATCATTGTTGATGAGTTTCATCATGCTGCTGCTAGTTCATATCAAAAATTGTTAAGTCACTTTCAACCAAAAATTTTACTTGGATTAACAGCGACTCCTGAGAGGATGGATGGTAAGGATATCTTATCCTATTTTGACCAAACGATTTCAGCAGAAATGAGATTGACCGAAGCCATCAACCGGAAGCTTTTAAGTCCTTTTCAGTACTTTTGTGTTTCTGATGCCATTGACCTTTCAAAACTGAAATGGAGCCGGAAAGGTTATGATATTAGGGAATTAGAAAATGTTTATACAACGAGTAAGATCCGCAGCAATCAAATCGTCAGAAGTTTGTACAAATATGTAACGGAAATTGATGATGTTAAGGGATTAGGTTTCTGTGTTTCCATTGAACATGCAAAGTACATGGCTAATTTTTTCAATCAAGTGGGTATTCCTTCTATCGCATTATATAGCAATGTCGATGCGGAAGTGAGAAAGAATGCCCAGAAACAACTTAGTGCTGGTGAAATTAAGTTCATTTTTGTTGTGGATTTGTACAATGAGGGAATTGATATACCAGAGGTAAACACAATATTATTCCTTAGACCCACTGAAAGTTTAACGGTTTTCCTTCAACAGTTAGGGAGAGGTCTGCGACTAGCAGACGGAAAAGAGTGTTTAACAGTTCTGGACTTTGTTGGCCAAGCCCATAAGAATTACAACTTTGAAGAAAAGTTTCGTGCACTGATTGGGAAAACAAAACACTCAATTCAATATTATTTAGAAAGTGGTTTTTCAAACTTGCCGAAGGGGAGTTTTATTCAATTAGAAAAACAGGCAAAGGACTACATTCTTAGAAATATAAAAGCTAGCAGTAATACCAGAGGAAACCTTGTTGCAAAAATGAAGTATTTTGAGCAGGACACTGGACTTGAGTTAACTCTAGGTAATTTTTTAAACCATTATCATCTATCTTTGTATGACTTTTATGGTAAAAACCGAAATAGAAGCTTTACAAGAATGGAGGTAGAAGCAGGAGTTGCGGAAGACTTTGACTGGGACCTTGAGGACTTTGTCACGAGTCGACTACAGAATTTGTTTTTTCTTAACTCTAGTTCACAATTACGCTTTCTAATTCGATATTGTAAAGATAGGGTGATATCAAACGAAGAAGAAAAGTTAATCATAAATATGTTCTATTACTCCTTTTATCGTGCTTTTCCGAAAAAAGAAGGATTAACTTCAGTTGAAGAAGGAATAAGGAGGATCTTATCAAATTCAAATTTTAAAGGAGAAATTCTTGAGATCCTTCAATACAAATACAATTCTTTAGAAACAATGGAGATTCAAAATGATTTTCCATTCCAAAGTCCTCTACGGGTTCATTGTAACTATTCAACTACCCAAGTATTAGCTGCTCTTGGTTATTACAATGAGGAGAAGTCCCCTGCATTCCGTGAGGGTGTGAAATACTTTCAGGATAAGAATCTTGATATTTTCTTTATCACATTAAATAAATCAGAAAAGGACTTTTCTCCGTCGACCTTATATGAGGATTATGCAATTAATGATCGGTTATTTCATTGGCAAACACAAAGTAAGGTATCGGAAACTAGCCCAACGGGGCAAAGGTACATTCATCATAAAAAGCAAAAGCATCAGATTGCTTTATTTGTCAGGGAATATAAACAAGAGAACGGTCACACAGCTCCCTTTGTTTTCCTGGGGACTGCGGATTACGTTAAACATTCGGGTGAGAAGCCGATGAGTTTTATTTGGAAATTAAGAGAGGAAATGCCGTCTTACTTAGTTCCCAGGGCGAATAAAAGTATCCTTTAAACTGTATTAGGTATAACGATATGCAAATTCAAATATCCAACATACAAAAAAGCCTAGACCAATCCATCTTAAATGTACCCTATAGAGTAGACGCGTAAAAAAAGTCTACCTATGTACTGTACCCCAAAAGTTAGAGTGAAATCTAACCTTTGGGGTGTTTTTTAATGGCTAAATATAGTGAACAATATAAGTTAATAGTAGTTAAGGAGTAACAGAAAGGGGGATTGGGATATGACCTCTTGGCTAAGAAATATGGAATTTTAAGAAGGCTAAAAATGCATTAGTTCACTCGGACCAGGGGATACACTATACTCATCAAGAATGCCAAAAGTCAGAAAAAAATTAGGTTTAAACCAATCTATTTCATTAAGAGGTGACTGTTGGGATAAAGCCCCCCCTCAAAAATCTTTCTTTGGGAATTTAAAATACGAGACCTCTATTAAATCATGCAAAACTTTAGATGATCTAAAAACGAGAAATCAAGCAATAAATATATGACCTATTATAATCACTATAGATATCAATGGATTTAAAGAAGATGACCACTGTACAGATATTTAGTAGAAGAAAAGTTGCTTGTTAATTCAATGATACAAATGGGTCAATAAAAACGAGAATAATAAAATAGAAACCAGCCATAATAACGGTGTACTAATTTTAGAAAGGAAGTTGAAAATGAAAAAGTGGTTTTTTGTTTTGTTATCCAGTGTGTTGTTTGTAACTGGATTCGTAGCGCCTGCCTTCGCACAAGGAGATGTCGATTGTGGAGACTTCAACGGGGATGGACGAGCAGTTGCTAAGTTTTGGGTAGAGAACGGCTTTAGTGCAACCAATGACCCACATCGCTTAGACGGGGATGGAGATGGTCTACCGTGTGAAGCCTCCCAAGCAGATATTGATTACTACAGAAATGCCGGTGGAGCAACTTTGCCGAACACTGCTTCTAATCATGTTGCGATGGTAGTTTTAGGTGGTGGGATTGCTGCAGCAGGTATTCTGATGTCTTTAAGACGTAAAAAAGGGATGGAATAACCAGTTGAGCGACGGGA
>Ga0180215_1001332_pt1 | contig 27489 bp, 32 predicted proteins | sample eDN3rd37CBELigBY_FD_128871 | JGI IMG/M metagenome (GOLD analysis project Ga0180215, IMG submission 128871) | Enriched backyard soil microbial communities from Emeryville, California, USA - eDNA 3rd pass 37_C BE-Lig BY (version 2) (version 2) | ecosystem: Environmental > Terrestrial > Soil >...
ACAAGGTAGAAATAGAACTTTAGAAGGGAGGTGGTTTTTCCACCTCCCTTCTGGTCAAGATGCCCGTCAGATCAAGGTCATTTAACACCGTCAATTTACGGGCATTATAGCGCGTCAGTAACACCCTTTCAACAATTTCAACCTCATCAAAATATAAAGTATTATCTTTTATTACTATATATCCTACTAATGATTCTGGTTTGGTATAAAACTGTTTTTCAGTTTCAGAACAACCTGTCAAAGCAAATAGAAACAGGATAACCAATAATAAAACAATTGATTTTTTCATCCACTCCTCCTATAAAATATAATAAATCTTTCTTATTACATACTCTGCTAATGAGAATAATCCTCCTGACTTTTTACTTTCCGGGATATATACAGGCAATCAATCCTATTGTACCTTCTTATTGAACAATCCTGCCCGTCCAGAAACAAGAAAAAGATTACCTTATGGCAGCCACTCCTCAACAAACGATTCCCGTTAGCTTAATAAAGAATCCGTCATATCAATCTTGATGAACAGTTAATACCACATTACCTTTTTTATGTCCCTGCTCCACATAGCGATGTGCCTCGGCCACTTGCTCCAGCGGATAACGTCGGTCGATTACAGAACGTAACTTACCCGCCTCGATTATCTCCTTAAGAAACACCAAGTCTTCTACATTTTCCTTTGTGGTCCCGCCGATGACCTTCTTGCCGCTCGTAGAGTTGATCCATAATCCGTAGACAATAGACAGGGGGCTCATATGGACGGCTCGTAGGTACGAACCGTAGGGTGTTAGACACTTGACGCAAGCCCTGAACGGACTCTTTCCAACCGTATCAAAAATGATATCGTACGCTGCACCGTTATCCTCAAACTTTTCTTTCGTATAATCGATGACTCGGTCAGCGCCCAGTGATCTAACCAACTCCACGTTCGACGTACTGCATACTCCAGTTACTTCCGCGCCGAAATGCTTGGCGAGCTGCACTGCATACGTCCCGACACTGCCGGAAGCACCATAGACGAGTACGTGACTACTGCGCTGGATGTTGCCCTTGCGGAGAAATTGTAAGGCAGTATAGGCGCCGACAGGAACCGCGGCCGCCTCCCCGAACGTCATGTTAGTCGGCTTGAGAGTTACGCATCCGTTCTCATGCAAGCATTTGTATTCGGCATACGCTCCGAAGCTGAAACCGCAGGCGGCATAGATGGCATCTCCCTGCTTGAATCGAGTAACTCGTTTGCCCGTCGATTCTACCACCCCTGCTAGTTCTAATCCGAGAATCCTAATTCTTTTGGGTCTCCATAGACCATTGAACAGCCGTGCAAGGAAAGGATCTGCCTTGCGTATGCGCCAATCCCCTGCAGCGGCGGTTGCAGCATGGACCTTAATCAATATCTCGTCGTCTTTAGGTACTGGCTTGGCGATCTCCCGTAACTCCAACACATCTGGCGGTCCGTACCGCTCATATACGATCGCTTTCATCTTCTCCTCCAATCACACTTTTCTTATTCTCCCATTTGATAGGGTACTATTTCCGCTTTTTTATAATTGCTGTGTATGAAGCTTCATTAAACAGCTACTAGAAAAGGGTTTCCACAATTGGAGCCTTTCTCCATATACTACATTCTTATTTGGAGTTTTCTTGTAGATACCGACCATCAATAAAAAAGTAACCGCAACATCAACAGCCCTTTAGCTCAATAAAAAAAGACTGCCGATGCAGCCTTCCAACGCTAAAGATCCTCGTTACTTAAATAAATCCCACTTTTCTAAAAAATAAAAACAAAATCGTTTTTGATTATTGGCCGTTCGCCTCGCGTTTGATTTCGACCTCCCGATTACGTGGTTCGGCATTGGTTACTAGTGAGTCAAACAAATTCCGAGCAACCAAAGCCACCTCTTTGATAGCTCTATTATACGCCTCCTCGTTTGCTTTTGAAGGCACCTTGAAGCCCGTGAGCTTTCTAACGAATTGCAGCGAGGCTTCTTTTATCTCATCATCGGTAGCTGGAGGGTCAAAATTAAAAAGAGTCTTAATGCTTCGGCACATTGTTTTCTCCTTATTATTACCATTGTTTTGTCAATTTTACTATACTACAACCCACCACACCAGTTGTTTATACCGCTATCGATTCCCAATAGCAAATGAACAAAGTTTTAATTTGTTGCAATATCGAATCAAATTAATGTACAAAATAACACTAGAGTAAATTACATTGAACAAGGAGGTCACCCATGAAAAATTCACCGAGATTTTTCCCACACGCGTTTATGACATGCGTAATCTTAATGTTAGTTTTTACTCAAAGTATTAATGCACAAGAACCTGATTATGCTAAGTGGGGTCAAGCGGCAATTGCGGAAGTCAAGGAACAGTACCCAGATAGCCAGGAAACTGATTACGAATATCTTGGTAGGAAAACGGTCTCCAGAACAGAATCACAAGACACATTTGAAATTAGAGTAACAACAGGTGGACAAAAAAAATTAGTTAGAGCATATGTTACCTTCAATCCCCAGACTAACAAGTTAGTACATATTCGACTTACTGAAATACAGCCTTGAATAAAAACTCAAAAGAGAGGACTATCATATCCTCTCTTTCTTATTAATATTCAACGGTCTTGATGAAGCTTATTGCTACACAGTTTTGTTATTGGGCTAAAGGTTCCCGTTACTTGAAGTACATCCTTTTATAATCTTTATACTTTACTACCGCATGAGATTAAAAACAGGTAGTATCCAAGCAATCACTCCCGTACAAGGCTACCCAAATTAAGCCAACCAATCATAACTAATCCCCCTTTGTATTTTGCTTATTCCTTCTTGTTTAACAGTCCTGCTTTAAAACGATGTAATAAACTGTAATTAAAACCACTTTTTTCACATCATCCGCACGTTTTAAGTACACATATCGATAAAATAGTCAAAAATCGACTTGACATTGGAGTCAACTCGAAAATGATATTCTGAATTCATGGATAAACTTTATTCTAGGTGATATTTCTTTTTGAATAAGCTTTGAAATAGATAGCATGTTATCAATAGAACATCGATACAATTTTACTCACAAACGTCAAACGTGTCCAAAAGGTTTTCTTTGAAGCGATGACTGATGAACAGGAGCATGCAAGGGATTTTTATTTCTTTTAAACATGCTAAAAGGAAATTAAGAAACAGGGTTATTTCATGTGCACTTAAAGGAATACCAAAATTCGGGAAAAAATAAGCCGTTTTTTCATAACTCAAGTGATGAAAAGGCGGCTTCCTGTATTAAACTATGACACAATTAGTTCACTTGCACTCCATTGATAGGTATAACTATAACATCATTCTACACAATTCTCTTTAAAGCGACGCGTACTTCTGCAATATCAACTCCCGAGTTATTTTCAATTATATGATAGTAAAACTATCTCTTGTATCAACTAAGGGTATTTCAGTACTTGTAACATTGATCATAATTTCCAGTGCGGAAGCGAAAGTAGAAGGATCTTCTTTAAACTCATTGACGATACATTAACTGAACTTTTTCAAGATCACTTATTAAGAGGTTAATTTCCTCTTGGCTCAACCGTATAGGCATTTGATCATATAAAGTAATGATCTGACCATCTATGTCATTCCGGTGCTTTTTTAAATAATCATAAAGACTTTTTAACTGGCTTTCTCTAATAGTCGATTCTGTGGAGAAATGTTTTACTTTCTGTAAATAAAATTCGTTCATGAGTTCATCAAACTCTCCTGAAATAATGTTCCCCGTTAGCAACATATCATCACTCCCTAAACAAGGGTTAGTTTTTGTTAGTTTAACCAAAAAATTTAAATCCAATATTTGGCCCATTTTATATAGTCAGATGAAGTTACATGTCCAAATTCGAAACTTATATTACTAAGTCTCCTCTCCATTCTATACTCCAATATGAGTTTATTGTTAACTATTATGTTTTTCATTCCTGCACTATAGTGGAAACAAAGAAAAAGGGAATTGCATAGCTTTATTAAGCTCGCAATGCCCCTTTGTAGAGTAAGAACTCGACTTTATTCTTCCCTGTCTAGGTCAACGTCGTCCGCAAGATCATCAACGATGGCACCAGCCGCATCCCCTATCACAGTACCAGAAATAGCACCTGCAACGGTGCCAAGTGGACCAAGAAGTGAACCTCCTGCTGCGCCCGCGATAACACCAACTGTAGTACCAACTGTATCTGTTACGTTAATGAAATCATCATCAACGTCTTTCCGAATACGGTATTTATCTTCAGCCATCCATTTCAACCCCTCTTTTTAACGATATGGCAATACTTTGCTTTCTTGGCATTCTCGAAATGTATTTTGCCCGGCTAAGGGTATTTCTACACGAACTTCCAGTAATAAAAGTTTCTAAGTCGAAGGAATTTAGAATATTACATAGTTTACGAACGTTAATCTTATCTCAAAGTATTAACTTTCTTAAATTAATCTGCCCTTAGCTTAGTTATTACCTGTTCATGACTTAAAAAAGCTAAATACGTAATTTTGAAACTCGTTCATCCCAGGAGATACATAGCGATTGGGGTGATAAGAAATGCCCAAAACCCTTCGGGGAGTGGGATTTTTGACTTTAATTACTTTCAAATCACGTTTAAAACCATATTTAACAGAAGTCTCGGGAATTAATGCAATTCCTAATCCTGCTGAAACAAAGCTGCGGATGGTCTCTACTCTTCCGCTTTCATAAGCGACAATGGGTTCAAAACCTGCCGTTCTACAAGCATCCAGAATCGTTTGGCGAAGTAAATACCCAGATTCATGCAATATGAACGACTCATTTGCCAAATCCGCCATATTGACCTTGTCATATTGTGTTAACCAACTTTTGTTCGAAGCAATTAGTAATAACTCTTCATCTATAACAGGCATTTGTATTAAAGATTCTTCTGTGCCTGAAAGGGATGTAAGCCCCATATGAATGTCATAGTTTAATAGTGCGTCCCTTATCGATTGAGTATCCAATTCTCGAATGTGTATAGTCACATTCGGGTAGGTATTCTTAAAATTTGAAAGGACTTGTGGAAGCCAGGACACTACCATAGTTGGCAACGCTCCTATATGAATTTCTCCAAACTTTACATCTTTCAAATCTTGTATCTCCTGAATAGCCTCTTTACATTGCTGAAGAACTCGACATGCATGTTTATACAAAACGATGCCGGGTTCTGTTAATTTGATTTCATCCCTCGATCTTTCGATTAACGTACATCCTAGTTCTTTTTCTAAAGCTTTCAACTGCATACTAAGTGATGGTTGTGAAATGTGTAGTTCATTAGCAGCTTTTACTATTTTTTTGTTACGAACAATGGATTCAAAGTACTTGAAATGTCGAAGTTCCAAGTGTATGCCCCCAGTATAATTGAAACTTATACAAATATAAAAAACATATATTTGAACTTATATACTTTATACACTACCATAATTATATGGAATATTAAACCTATTTTAAATGTTTAGTTTTATTTTTCACCCTGTTCCTTTAACAGTATTTGATAATGCGAAGGGAGTACTCTACGTGTCACTTAAAACGAAGAAACTTGACTCAAAGGTTCAAACCCCTCATGAAGCGATTCGTTTTGTCAAAAACGGGCAAAGCGTAATGGTTGGTGGATTTGGATTATCCGGCCATCCGCTAACCTTAATTGATGCACTATTGGAAATGGACACCAGGGATTTAACAGTAATTAGCAATAACTTAGGTGAAAACGGCAAAGGATTAAGCAGTTGGGTTCGTGAGAAAAGAATTAAAAAAGCAATCGGCTCCTATTTTACAACGAACAAAGAAGCAGTTGAACAATATAAAAATGGCAGGCTTGAAATTGAATTAATCCCTCAAGGAACATTCATTGAACGTATTCGTGCTGCCGGTTCAGGAATCGGTGGATTCTACACACGTACAGGAGTGGGTACCGAGCTAGCTAAAGGAAAAGAAGTAAAAATCATCGACGGTGTTCGCTACATACTAGAATTCGGTCTCCGTGCAGACATAGCTCTGATACGAGCCCATAAGGCGGACCAATCCGGTAATTTGATTTATAACAAAACCGCGAGAAATTTTAATCCTGCAATGGCGACAGCAGCGGATTTTGTGATCGCAGAAGTGGACGAAGTTGTAGAGGACGGGTTGCTTGATCCGGAGCAAATTATTACTCCCAAAGTGTATGTAGACATTCTCGTTATTCATCAAAAAGATAAGAGGGAATCCAATGCGTGATATAAGGGAACTGAAACTGCGCATCGCAAAAAGAATCATTCGAGAGTTTCGACCCGGTGATTGCATAAATCTAGGAGTTGGGATTCCAACCTTTATACCTGACTTACTAGAGCCGGAGCACCCATTTATCTTTCAGACAGAGAATGGGTTGCTAGGCATGGGACCTACTCCGTCAAAAGGTAAAGAGGATTGGGATTTATTAAATGCGAGCAAACGGCCAATAACCTTGCAAAAAGGGTCAGTCTTTTTTGATAGCGTTGAGTCATTTGCCATGATCCGGGGTGGTCATATTGATTTAGCTGTTTTGGGTGCCCTGCAGGTTAATCAAGAAGGACAGGTTGCAAACTGGATGATCCCTGATGCGCCTGTACTAGGAGTTGGAGGTGCTATGGATTTATTAGCGGGTGCAAAGAAAGTGATAATTGCTATGACGCATGTAGATAAAGCTGATAAAACAAAATTAGTACAGCATCTCGAGTACCCTATAAGCTCGATCCGACCCGTAGATCTAATAGTGACAGACATAGCCGTTTTTGAAATAGTTAGTGGCCATATGATTCTTAAAGAACTAACTGAGCGCATGTCGATTGAAGATCTGCGAAGGATCACGGATGCAAAGTTTGAGATTGCGGATCAAGTTCATGTGTACGATTAATGGAATCATCATCATTTTTTGTAAATAAGGGGTGTAACCATATGATTGAAAAAATAGATGTTATCGGAAGTGACATGAACCAAGTCATCGAACTGATCCATTATTGTCATGATCAGGGCTGGTCAGACGGTTTACCCGTCATTCCTCCTGTAGAGGAATTGGTAAATTGGATGCTGACAGGAACCACCCGCGATCCAGGTGAAGTGATTTGCCGTATTCCTCCAAGCTGGGGTGAGGCAACCATTCGTCGTATCGCCGCTAATGCCGTGATGGCGGGCTGCCTTCCGGAGTACATGCCTGTGATCATCGCAGCACTGCAAGCCAGTGTGGATGACCGTTTCAATTTGCACGGGATTCAGTGTACTACACATAATTGTTCACCATTGGTCATAGTAAACGGTGCCATTGCAAAGAAACTCGGAATGAACAGCGGACATAACTGCTTTGGGCAAGGAAATCGTGCCAACGCCAGCATCGGTAGAGCGGTCCGGCTCGCTCTTGTGAATATCGGCGGAGCCAGGCCAGGTGAACTAGATAAAGCGACACAGGGGCATCCAGGCAAGTTTACTTATTGTATCGCCGAAAACGAAGAAGAAAGTCCCTGGGAACCTTATCACGTATCCCGAGGCTTCTCCCCAGGAGAAAGCGCCGTCACCGTATTTGGGGCGGAAGCTCCGCATAATGTCAATAACCAAAGCTCCGAAAATGCGCATGACCTGCTTATGACAATCGCCGACTCGTTGGCAACACTCGGTTCAAACAACATGTATATGATGGGTGAGTGTTTTATCGTACTCTGTCCCGAACACGCAAAACTTATCGCCGATCACGGTTTCAGCAGGCGTAACACCCAGGAGTTTATTTTCAATTATGGGCGCCGAACGATTGCGGACCTGTCACGTGGCGGTGTTTACGGCATGGAAATCAATAAAAACCTTTGGCCGCGTTGGGTGGATATTCGAAATGTAGATACATTGATTCCACCTGTCAGAAGGCCGGAAGATATCCAAATTGTTGTCGCCGGTGGTACTGGACGCCACTCGGCCGTCATCCCAGGCTGGGGCACTAGATGTGTCACAAAACCGGTTCTATAGTCATGGGATTAAATTTTATGAAAGGTGTGAAATAGAAGATGCCTACAGTGAATATACAAGGTTTGATCGAGAGATTGGTTGATCCCACAGGGAAAAGCGAAGCAGTTGAACGAATTTTGGCACCGCGTTTGCGGGATCTGGACGGTGCGGTAATCGGCCTTCTAGATAACCGTAAAGGAAACGGCGACCACATTTTGGACGGTGTAGCAGAAGGGATTTTACAATACCATCCCTCCGTACAAATCACGCGCTTCAAAAAACGTATTTTTTCTCGCCCTGCCGAACCGGAAGTGATGGCAGCACTTCGTGAATGCTCTGCCGTTATCGAGGCAATCGGCGATTGAGGAAGCTGTGTGTCGTGCGGTCTGCACGATGTGACTAATTTGGAATCAGCTGGAATTCCAGCCATTTTAATGTGTACAAAAGGATTTATCCGGTCTGTCGATGAGCAGCTTGCCGTATTCAATTTTTCAAGTTACCGCCCTGTTTTCGTAGAGCATCCGATTGGTTCGTTAAATCCGGAACAGGCCCGCGAGCGTGGTAGACAGTCCGTTGCGGCGATTGTAGATATTCTGCTGGCTCAAAAAAACGAGGAAAGCAATACTACTACAAACATCTTAAAAAATGCGCAAACTACCAAACTAGAAATGGACGTTTTAACACTGTCGCCAACACAATTTGAAAGAAGCCCAAATTCTGTTTTATCCAACAATAGAGATGAATCAGAGGATCAATGCCACACCTGAGTACTCGAATAAGTCAGTGGTCACTGACAAAAATCTGAATAGTACTGATGGGAAAACAGGTTTCCCTTGTATAATTTGGGAAACCTGTTTTTTCATTATCCCTATTAAATTAAATATTAGCGATGTGTTGCATCTATCGTTCGATGGTTCGATACTTTGCGATCTCCCGTTCATACAAGTCATTGCCATGCGCATCATAGACAACCATCACAGGGAAATCCTTGACAATGATTTTACGAATTGCCTCAGGCCCTAAATCTTCATAAGCTGCTATTTCTGCGGAGGACGTTTTTCATACCGGCTTGTTCGAATGACTTTTTAAGTATTTTCATATTAACTTTGTTTTTTACGCCGACATTGACCCCGCGAAGAAGTGCAGTATAGACCATAAATACCTCCCGGATTTTTATATTTTCGGAATAGATTTATTTCTCTATGATAACAGAAGTTTACCAAGCATACATCTAAACCCAGAAAACCATTTGTTAGAATTATCAAGATTAACTGAAAACACCTTGAGGGAAATTTCTAGCATAATGTTCATCTTCCATGTCAACTGGCTCTATTAAAAACATGAAAACTGGCACTGTTGATGATACCTGTATTCTCTTTATACTTAAGATACAGCAAGGGCTGAAAAAACATAGCAGAGTAAATATAAACTAAAAGGGAGCGTAACCCATGTACATTCCATCACATTTCCAAATTGAAAAGGAAGAAGTTCTTTACGACATAATTGAAAAAAATAGTTTTGCCACATTGGTTTCTGGGCATAACGGTGTTCCATTCGCCACTCACCTACCTTTGATCATGGATAAAGATAAGAAATGCTTATATGGGCATTTCGCACGTCCAAATCCTCAATGGCAAGATATAAAAGACCAAAATGTACTAGCTATTTTTCAAGGTCCTCACTGCTATATCTCGCCCTCTTGGTATGAGACAAAAACAGCAGTACCAACATGGAATTATGTATCCGTTCATGTATATGGACAGGTTAAGTTTATAGGCGCTGAAGAATTAATGAATTCCTTGCATGATATGGTATTGATATATGAACAGCCAAACAGTTCGTATCAATTAGACCAAGTAGACGCCAATTTTATAGAAGGGATGACGAAAGGGATTGTAGGATTCAAAATCAACATTGATAAAATGGAAGGTAAGGCAAAGTTGAGTCAAAACCACTCCACCCAGCGACAAGAACTTGTCATTCAGCGATTAGAGCAATCACTGAATGAAGATGATCGAAAAATTGCATCTTTTATGAAAGAAAATCTTAGAAAAAAATCTTAATTGTGTAACAGGAAAATTGGAGTATGGGGCTGTTCATACCTATATTATCCACCCAATAGTGAACACGCCCCTATTAGTCCATCTGGATGTACGATTATGGTTATGTCTCACAATAAGCCAGAATTATTATAGGAGCCGATTAATAAATTCATATGTCCAATGAGCAAAACTAACAAGCATTGCGGAAGCTACCGGACCGATCGCATTGCCGATTGCAAGCCCGCTTGCGGTAATGCCGAGCGCCCAGCCCCGCCTTTGAGGTGGGAAATAACGTACCGGTACAATCATCGCCGTCGCAGGAATGACTGCTGCACCACATGCTTGCAGGATTCTGCCCAGGAGAACCATCCAATAGGCTTGAGAAGTCAGTCCAATCAGCGAGCCGATACAGAAAAAAAGCAGCTCGAATGTGATCAAGTTTTTTAGTTTAAAAAGATCGGCTAATTTTCCGTATACGGCGGAACCGACCGCATAGATTAACAAATAGATTGCAGACACCCAGCTCACTTGCGAATAGGAAAGCGTCGTTGGTGCAAGAAAGCCGGGGTTAGACCCCGGCTCTGCTCAAGCTTTGATTGGAATTTTTGGTTTCATCGGCGGCTGTACTAACGGAAGCATTCATTTTGTGAAAATACACATACGATCCGGCCAACAGCAAGAAGTATATGAGCATCGGCCAGGATCCAATAATAGAATCGCCGACGGCAATGCTTGAATAAACGACGCTGATCAAGTCAAAGGCCAATCCCGCGTACGCCCATTCCTTCACTCGGGGGTATCCGGGTATCAGGATCGCCACAATACCAAGTAATTTAACTATTCCGCTGTAAAAGACAAAATAGGCCGGGTACCCGAAGTGCTCCGTTATAAATTTCACTGTTTCCTTCTCTCCCAGAACGGCTAAAATAGTTGGGAATAACATCACCAGCGAGAACAGAATGGTGAATGTCCAGAAAGCGATACGGACCTTTTTCATGATCATTCCCCTTTACATTTGATTAGGATTCTTCTGTATATCTTTTGAAATTATCCATAATCGCTTGCCAGCCGGCCTGCTGCATTTCTATGGAATGGGTACTTTCAGCATCAAAAATTTCAACGACCTTCGTTTCATTTCCCTGATCAATGAAGGTAATATCCACTTTTCTTCCATCCTCCATTGTGTATGATATCTCCTCATGCTGCTTAACTACGTCGTAAGTACCAATAAAATCAAAGCCCATGCTGCCATCTTTCGCTTCCATCCTAGTAAGAAACTTGCCTCCAACCCGCAAATCATTCTCCGCTTTTGGCGCATGCCACTCTTCTGAAGCTTGATTCCACTTCGTTATGTGATCCGTCTCCGTCCAATACCTCCATACTTTTTCAATAGGTGCTTGAATCACTGCGTATACCGTTACTCTTGTTGGATTACTTGTTCCCATTTTGAAGGACACCTCACTCATCATTATTGTAATTTTGTTTCTCATCTATTTAGACGAAATCAGATGGGGAAATTCATCGGTGTATTTGTTCAGGTAGCCCAAATCGGGAAAATAATTTTGTATTAATGAAATTTTGAACGTGGAATACTTTCCTATCTTTGATTTCAATGACGTGAATACCCCAGGGTACCAAAACAGATTCTTCGTTACTCGGCACGTACTGTGCAAAAGCAGGATAACCGCCATTTACCGTAATTGGAATAAAGCGAGACCCCTCACAATGCCAACGTGTAAGCGAAAAAAACTTGTACAGATCGTCCTTGCCACGTACCCACATGACGAAAGGTGGCATCGACATACAACCTTCCTCATGAAACAACGCTACTAGTGCATGAATATCAAATTGTTCAAAAGCCTCTATATACCGTGAGAGCAGCTCACGATCAGGTTCGATATCCATCGTATTGAATTCTTCTGATCGAAGATTCGCTCGATCCAGTTTTTCTCTAGCTCTTTGCAAGGCACTATTAACCGCTGCCGACGACATTCCTAGTGTTTCTGCAATCTGCTTCGATGGCCATTCGAATACATCCTTCAAGATAAGAACGGCCCGTTGACGAAGAGGCAAGGTTTGCAAAAGGGCAATAAAGCAGAGTTGAAGAGTATCTTTACGAACCAGAATATCCACCGGATTTTCAGCAAAATCTGGTGCAGGCCAGACCCAGGAAGAGTCAGGCAACATTTCGCGAGGTTCGATGATGGAGACCGCTGGGTCGGATAGGTCAACTGGTAGAATACGACGTTTGGCTTGTCTTAACCTGTCTAGGCATATGTTTGATGCAATACGGTAGATCCATGTTTTGTACGACGCTTCTTGCCTGAATGAGTCCCAACTTTGCCACACGCGAATATAGGTTTCCTGAACAGCATCGTCCGCGTCAGCAATGGAACCTAGCATCCGATAACAAAAAGACGTTAACTCCGGTTTTAAATTTTCAAGCAACTGAAGCTCTAATGTAGTTTCGTTCATCTAGACCTCCTTTTAATAGACGGGATATGTCACCAACGAATGACGAGGTGGCATTCTGATAAATAATATACTGTTTCACAAGGTTTCAACCCTTTCATAGGAAGGCTGATTCTTAGACTCCTTTTCTTTTCGACCAGCCCACCACAGAAAAGGGATAACAACTAACATCTCCATAAAAATGAACAACCAGGACATCGAGAACGTTCCCGTCCAGTCAACCATTGCTCCGAAAAGCGGAGGGCCAATCACCACTCCCAATGAACCAATGCCTAAACTTAAACCGCTGGCCAGACCCGAAAATCTTTTCTCCACGGATTCCGCGGCAAAATTCATCCAAATTCCGTTAAACCCGGCAACACAGAATCCCATGATAAAGATGATGAGGATAAGAAACCATTTGCTTGGTGCTTCCGGCAATGCCGAAAGAATGATACTGATGATTGCTGTAATCGTGGCTATGGCGATTAAAACGGGAACCCGTTTCCCTGAAAATATGCGGTCACTAATGACGCCCCAACCAATTCTTCCGACAGAACCCCCTATTTCGTACAAAGCCAAAAAGGATCCCGCTATGACCAAGGAATATTGAAGCGATTGGGATGCAAAGATGACCATGTACGTGGAGACCGAGATTTGAGCACCGGAAAGGCCCATCGCGGCAAAACTAATGATGAGAAAGGGCTTATGCTTTAGTAATTGCTTAAGTGTTTCTTTAAAATTAGGCTTAACTTTGGCGGTTTCCTTCTCATCGGGGGCATCCCGGTAAAACAGGAAGCTCAGACCCGCAATCATAGCTAATAATAATACGGCACTGCCTATAGCCAAACGCCACCCGATACTCAAAGAAAGAGGAATAAGAAGTAACGCGGCAAGTGCCGAACCTCCTGTAACCCCCATTTGCTTGATCCCCATTGCCGTTCCTGCCACTTTAGATGGAAACCAATAGATTATTCCGCGACTGGATGTCGGATGCATGGCACCATAGCCAAGCCCCCCAATTAATATAAAGAACAGCGATAAAAAATACCAGGGAGATAGACTTGCGACCAGATAACCCAAACATAAAACACCGCTCAGAATCAGTAGCATTTTCCTTGTCCCAAGTACATCAGCATACCATCCCGCCAAAATACTCACAATGGATTGGCCCACAAATAAGGCGGCTGGCAGAAGGCCAACCTGAGCCTTGCTTAGGTTAAAGCTTTCCTCCATAAAAGGAGCAAGTGGACCAATACATCTCCCCACAAAGGCAACCATCACTTGAGTAACTAAAAGCCAAAACAACATTCGCCAGGGTGTCTTATCCATTAAGGTAACTCCTTTTTTACCTATATAATTCCCTTTTCACTTAGCTTTTCCTCTTTTCGTGTTGTTGCTATTTTTCTGAAAACTACTATTTATGTTTGCTCATATAGCAGATAGTATGTCCGCTTTAGTTGCTTCTGGTATATCCAATTATGCAACCGCATCTGCAGCAAGTTTGAAAATGGATATAGCTACTACATACACTCGTATTCCGGCTGAAATAGCACAGTACGCAATGGATGGAACAAAACTTATGATTGATAATGGTTGGTTAGAATAACCGCCTCAAAATATTGACCGGAAAGAATTAGCTAATGTATAGTCCAATCACACCCTTGACGCCTTATGGGTGTTCTTTTTTATCATTTTATTTAATAATCGACACCCATAGATAATCAAATTACCTCATTGGCAGTACTTCTCCTGGTATCTTAACAGTAATTTTTTTCAACTTTTATCTTGCTTTCTGTTTAAAAATATTTAAGTTTAACTCACGGTTCCGACCACCGTTTTTTCCGCTTACCCTCAGGATAAGCCTTGTGAACCAGTACGCAATATAGGCAATTGCAATCTCAATAAGAAAGAGATGAAATTGATTGGTTCCCTTCCTGAAATCAACAAACCCCATATATTTTTCAATCGTTGCAAAACCAAAAGCAAATCCAGCACTCAACAACAAAGTATAAAAATAAAAGTTCTTTTTCTTATTTATAGCGTATTGATATAAAAGCAAAAAACCAACAGGCAGTACGGATGCCGCTACGTTAATAGCATTAGGTAACAATGGTGTCAAGAAATAAGTATGGACAAAATACCCATTTTCCTCCAATGCAATGTCAGTGTATACCCATAAAATATGAACCGTATATCCAAAGAAAAATAACTCAAAAATTCTTTTTCGATCCACTGTAAAATACAGCAGGATAAGGGGGCTTACCAATAAGAAAGCCACTACCCAAAACTGCCAATCGCCCATACTCGAAAAATTTTTCCAGTAAGAGGTAGTGAGCGAATTTAATTCTTCCTGTTTTTCATAAATTTGATTCCAATACTGTCTATAATCCATTTCTATTCTCCCTGAACATATATTCTTCCATCTCTCATTTTCTATTTTATTCCAAATAATTGTAACCAAATCGGATGCCCTCTCGACCTAAACAATCCAAGGTTACCATGCTATTTTTCCCAACTATTGGGATATTTATCCTTTTGAATTACTTCATTGGGCTGTAGGTTCCATTTACAAACACGTTATGTCCGAAGTACGACTCACCATTGTCCCGGACATAAAGATCGGTACTGGAAATCAAAGATAGAGATAATTCATACTGTCCATCCCGAAAAATCATTTCCGCATAGGAAGGAATAGCTTTTCCTGAATCTATGGTGCCGATATTGACCCCTCCATTCATCATCGCTTCTTTATTCGATGCATAAAATGCATCGAGATTGAATGAAAGGCCATCACCAGATGCTTCTACAATCGTTATCGTAGAGCCAGAAAGCTCACTCAATCCATTCAACTTATATGTTCCAGGATGCAATTGTTTCCATGCGTTAGAAATGCTGTCTTTCGGATCAGTTTTCAGGCCCACCATCACGTCTTCGACAGTAAGGATTCGGTACGGAACTCCAGAACGTGCCCTCTCCTCAATAGAATGATCCTTTATAAACCCGGTATCAGTCTGTTTGAAGATTAATAATTGCGATATAGGGATTGCGCCCATATACCCAAACCCTGTTGTATAGTTGGCAATTACGACAATATCCTTCTTTCCGTCTGCACTTACATCTCTAAAAGAGACTGCTGATACGGAATAAACGGACTCAGGCGATTCAGGCTCATATTTTAACTCCGTCACCATATCCCCTCTTTTAAAATAAAAATGCGGCAGTTTCTTACCATCTATTTTTTCTTCGGTTGTTATAAACTCAGACTCCCCCAAATTTTCAAAAGTGACATAGAACGATTGCACTTTCAATATATCCCCAATGATGGAGTCTGATTTTTGGGGAGTTGACATTTTTAGGGTGGGATTGGCTGAAGAAACGTCCTCATCTGGTGTTGATTGTGCGGTGGTAGGCGAAGATGAAGGTGCTCCATTGACAATAGGTGGCACCTTTGAATCGACAGTTATTTTGGCAGTCGGGGATGGCTCGGTAGGGGTATGGTCACCGTTACAACCCGAGATTAGAAGAATAATACTGAAAAAAAATAGAAAATGTCTGTGTCTAGTCAACCTGAATGCCCCCGTTCTCAAATATAATCTAATTTTTCTTTTGTTCCACCAATAAGTGGAAGCTTTTCGTCTATTTTCTTTTGATTCGGAATTGTAAACAGGCCCCTGGTTAAAACTAACAAGAAGGAGGTGACCATGAATGGCAAATCGTAATGAGCAGCAACAACCTGAAAAACAGCAGCAACAATCCTCCCAATCGGTGTCCGATTCACTAATGGCCGATTTATACTATGGAACACCAATGGGTCTCGATAATAACTCAGGTGAATTTAATGTGCATGACGATACACCCGAAGAAGTGAAAAATCGAATTTAGAAATAAGGTCTTCTTTCTTGGTAGATAGGAAAGTATGTTTCTTTACTACTTTCCTTCTCCGGAAGACACTCGCTTTAAAATATTCAAAAAAGAAATGGCAACTGCACTTAATGGAATCGTCTATGGAGACCGTCTATTCTACGTACACTATCCCCTCCTCGTTGATGCACCCATCTTTATCCGTTACTTATCCATTTATCCACAATATAGGCAGGTTGTTTTTTACGGTACACCACGCCAATATTTGAACCAAATCGAACAAACCTCCTGACCCTCCCCATCATTAAAAACCGACCGTAGCCATTCCCCTTCAATTCCAACCCTATACAACCCTTAACCGATTAAAATTTTTTCTTCAACATATCTAACCTTACTTTGATCACGACGCTTTAGAAGTGCGAATGCCATGGTTAATGGCCCTACCCTTCCGATGAACATCATAATGACGATGAGAATTCTGCCAAAAGGAGAAAGATCCCCAGTTAGTCCAGCTGATAGCCCTACAGTACCGAAAGCAGAAATAGTTTCAAACAGGATAAGCTTGATGTCTGCATGTTCTGTAATTGATAGCAGGAAAACAATGATGAATATAAATAAACTCCCTGTAACCGCAATAGCTAAAGCTTTATTAACTAAGTCCCATGAAATCCTCTTCTTAAAAATGTTCACTTCATCCTTATTAGTCAGAACTGACCATAATGCAAGGAGAATAAGGGCAAAGGTTGTAATTTTAATCCCTCCTCCAGTTGAAGCAGGAGAGGCACCGATAAACATCAGTCCCATCATAAAAATATGAGAAGGTAAGGTCATTTGGCCAATATCTAGGGTATTAAATCCCGCCGTTCTTGTCACGACCCCTTGAAAATACGATGCCCAGAACTTGTCCGATAAAGGCATATTTGCTATGGTTGCTTGGTTGTTAAACTCTAAGACAAATATAACAATGGTTGCTATTACGTTCATTATTAGTGTTATTAACAACACCAATTTCGAATGAAGGGACAATTTTCGAAAAGATCTTTTCGCCCATAAATCCATGATCACTGTAAATCCAAGACCACCAGAGATAAACAAGAAAGTTATGACGATATTTACAGTTGGGTCACCAACCCATTTGGTTAGGTTGTCCGGTTCCAGTCCGAATCCAGCGTTATTAAAGCCTGAAATAGAATGAAAAATGCCGTAATAAATGGCTCTTCCTATCGGCATCTCATTTGACCACCGGATAGCAAGAATAATCGCTCCAACCATTTCAATCAAGACAGTGATGGCAATCATTCTTAATACCAGTTTCACGACTCCTTGCAATGCAAATTGGTTTAATGCACTTTGAAGAACTAAGCGTTCCTTCAACCCAATCCTTTTTCCCAACAAAATGACCATGAATACACCTGTTGTCATAAATCCCCATCCTCCCACCTGAATGAGGATCAGCAATACGCTTTGTCCAAACAAGGTAAAAGTAGTCCCTGTATCCACAACAGCTAAGCCTGTTACGCAAACTGCGGACGTCGCCTCGAATAGTGCATCGATAAATCCTAATCCATGACCATGGGTTGTAGATATCGGTAGCATAAATAGGAATGTACCGATAAGAATCAGCAATCCGAATCCTAGGAGGAGAATCCGTGCAGGATCAAGTTCAATAAAGCTAATATGTTTCTTTCGTAGCGCCATATTAAACAACCTCATTTTGAAAGATTATCAACCTATACGATTTCTTTCTCAAAACGCTTTAAGTCGCTATTCTCTCCAATAACAACAAGGATGTCATCGGACAAAATCATATCTTCTGCCCTTGGAGCTATGTTTATTTCAGCTCCCCTTTTTATTGCAATCACATTGAAACCATACTTAGCACGGATGTTTAATTCCCCAAGTGATTTTCCGTCCAACCTTTCTCCAACCACGATTTCAACAACACTATAATCTTCAGCCAGTTCTATGAAATCCAAAACATTGGGTGAAACAAGGTTATGTGCAACTCGGTTCCCCATATCCCTTTCAGGAAAGACCACTTTATCAGCACCCACTTTATAAAGCACCTTTCCATGACGTTCGTTTTGTGCCTTAACCGTAATATTCTTGACACCTAACTCCTTCAGAATGAGAGTTGAAAGGATACTGGATTGAATATCAGCACCAATGGCAATGACAACCGTATCAAAATTACGGATCCCGAGTTCCTTCATGGCTTTTTCATCTGTGGAATCTGCTTGAACTGCATAAGTTACATATTGGATATGTTCCTGGATCCGTTCTTCGCTGGAGTCTATTGCCATCACATCATATCCCATTTCATAAAGCGCTTTAGCTACACTAGAACCAAAACGCCCCATCCCTATAATTGCAAATGTTTTCGTGGACAATTTACTACTTCCCCCTTAAGTTGAGGTGATTTGTAACGATACATGAAAATACTTCTAAGCGATATCATTCCCTAACTAAAACTTGATGTCTCTATATGCTATCTTCATTCAACTTTAATATTTCAATTAAAAGAAATCACAAAAAACCACAGGTAGGATTACCCTGTGGCCTTAAAAATGTTATCGATCACAAGTTCACACCCTCCCTTTCAACGCTTACGAGGTTAGCTGACGGATTAGGGCGGTAAGAGTCGCCCCTCTCAAACACGAGATTCACCCCATGTGGCTGTTTCAGCACCACGGTTGGTTCCCCCGCTCCCGGTTAGGGATTAAGCGAATAAGGATAATATTTTTTTATTGGGATAAATCATACTCCCCTCAGATAAGATCTGTAAAGAGACAAAAAAACACCACCTCGGGTGAATAAATAGCTTTCATGAATTCTTATCTTGTTATTTCTTTCACGATTCCATCAATTGAGGTGTTCTTCCACAAAACGCAAAAAAAGCTCAGTGCACGGCGAGAGATAGCGTCCTTCAAGGTAAAAGACTGAAACCCAACGTGAAAGTGGAGGATCTAATGGAATAATAGAAACTGTTGGTCCTGGAGACTCCGCCATCAAACGCGGCAGTATCGAAATCCCTAGCCTCTTTGCCACCAAGGTTCGTGGAGAGGCGCACTCGTAGGCGATAAGCGGCTCGAACCCTCTACTAATGCACTCCGCAATGAGTTGTGACCGAATCCCGGACCCCTCCTTAAAAAATACGAATGACTCTTCCCTTAGTTCTCCGATAGAAATTGTTTTTCTCTTCTCTAATGGATGTCCATTTGCCACAACTAAAACCAATTCATCTTGATATAGAGCTTTTGAGCAAATTCCTGTCTGAGCTGCCAACCTTACCAAATTGGGTGAATTTTGGACATCCAATGAGTGTCCCAAGGCTACATCTAATTCTCCTTTTTGGAGATCTTCTAGCATCGGTTCAGTCGTATTCTCCCTTAAATATACTTTAATCCCAGGGTGCTCTTTCCCGAACGCTACCAGCAAATCCGGCAATCTGGTTTGTACTAAAGATTCTAGTGCTCCCACGATAATTTTGCCTTGCGGGTAGTTTATAAACTCTTTAACGGAGTCCTTGGCTCTTTGCGCCTCTGCTAAGGTCTTTTCCGCACCAATATAAAATTGCTCCCCCTGCTCAGTTAACGTTACTCCTCGCCCGGTTCGTTTAAAGAGCTTAACACCGAGTTCCTTTTCCAGATTACTGATTTGTTGAGAGAGCGCAGGTTGGGCTATCTTTAGCCGTTCAGCCGCTCTTGTATAATTTTTAAGTCTTGCTACCTCGACGAAGTAAGTTAGCTGTCTTAGCTCCATACATTTATGACCACCTATACCCAAGATATAAGAAAATATTATAGTTAATATATCATATATATATTTTTCATATCAATTGAGCTATATTATAATCCTTTATACAGAGAAAAGTGGAAGTAATTGAATTATTTTCATCGAAAAATGGGGAAAGAAGGAGAACAATTGAGTGGCAATCAATCACAAGGAAGATGGTACTTTGGCTGGAACATTGTAGCAGTGTGCACAGTTCTAACATTATTAACGGTAGGGACAAGGTTAGGAATTGGTCCATTTGTAAAACCAATATTGAATGATTTTGGCATGGATAGAACCACTCTTTCAGTCATTATTGCCATCGGCATGTTGGTCTATGGTATTGGTATGCCGTTGGCAGGGCGACTGTTGGATCGGATTAGTACACGCATCGTTCTGCTGATGGGTGTGGGATTGGTCGTGTTCTCTATTATTTGGACGTATTTTTCTTATGACGTACTAAGTTTTACGTTTGCTTATGGCGTGTTACTCTCATTGGGATTAGCTTTTACCAGTCCGGTCACCGTCACTCCAATGGTCAGCAGATGGTTTACACGGCAAAGAGGAAAGGCGCTGTTTTACTTGTCAACTGGGTCCATGGCAGGGATAGCCATAATGACTCCGATTTTCACATGGTTTATTGATCTCGTCGGGTGGCGCAACACATTATTGCTTCTTGCAGGTATCTTTCTACTTATTGCTGTCCCTTCAAGCATGTTTGTCATCCGTGATGAAGTGCCTGAGGGAGGCGATGCGTTACCAGAAAACAAGGGAGGCTTATCCAGTAAAAAAAGACAAGAAGCTGTTGTTCTTTCCTCATGGACTGAAGCGCTTAAGACACGTCCGTTTTGGAAAGTATCGTTTGGTCTGTTTGTCTGCGGTGTCAGTATGAATTTACTTGGATCACATGGTGTGCCAATGCTGACCGATCATCACTTTTCTAAAATCACTGCTTCGCTCGGAGTCGGGATGATTGGTGTTGTTGCCATGATTAGTACGCTGTTTTTGGGTTCACTTTCGGATCGCATTCCTCGGCGAAATATGCTTAGTGTGATTTATCTTGTACGTGGATTAGGTTTCTTAGGCTTAGTTTTTGTGATTACCCCATGGCAGTTATATTTGGTGGCTATGATCGGCGGTTTAGCTTGGGCAGGCAGTGCTCCACTATCTTCTGCGATTTTGGGAGATATCTATGGTGTGAGGTGGGTGGGTATTTTATATGGATGGGCATATTTCATTCATCAAATCGGCGGCGCAATGGGTTCTTTTCTAGGGGGATGGAGCTATGAGCATTTTGGCACACATATAGTTGCCTATAGTATCACCACCTTATTATTACTGTTGGCGAGTGTGGTATCTTTACAACTCCCATCCCAACTTCATTTGCCAAAAGAGAAAGATTTGTCTTTGAAGGCTACATTGTAAAAAAGTGAGTTGAATGAGTGCACCTGCTGGAATAAATATAATAGTTCCCCAAGTAATATTTATTGACGCACTTTCTTCGGAAATTGAGACTCCGTTTCTAGTTTGATGATTTTGAACTTCCGTCCCATTCATGAATGTACCTTGTTCCCTTCCCTAGCCACCTTGACATGACCATACAATGTGGCTTATATTTAATTATATCCTTAATTAAGGAGTTGTTTAATTGACTGCAAAGGACACACTCAGTCTCATCTTCGCTGCGCTCGCCGATCCGACGCGCCGAAACATCCTGACCAGGTTGTCGCACGGGCCCGCTACAGTCGGGGAGGTTGCCGAACTTTTCGAGATAAGCGCGCCCGCGATTTCCCAGCACCTCAAAGTGTTAGAGCGAGCAGGGCTGATCGAACGTACAGCGAACGCCCAGTGGCGGACCCTGACGATACGCACCAAGCCTCTAGATGAGGCATCGGCCTGGGTCGAGAAGCACCGCCGAGAGTGGAACCAGCGCTTCGACGCACTGGAAGAACACCTCAAGACTATGGCCAAAAAGGAGGAACAATAAACATGACGACATCTACACCGGAGTTCACCATCATCCGCACCCTGAATGCCAGCCGCGAGCTTGTGTGGCGAGCCTGGACCGAGGAGAAGGAACTCGCCGCCTGGTTGCCTTCGACACCCCTGGAGTCGATCTCTTTCGACGTCCGTAAAGGCGGACGCTACCGCTACACAATGGTCAACATCGAGAACGGCGAAGAGTATCACACCGGAGGTGTGTTCCTTGATGTTGTACCTTTCGAACGGCTCGTCTTCACCTGGGGTTACCCCGATGCTCCCATCGAGAACTCCCCTGTCGTGACCCTAACGCTCACCGCACAGGGCGACCGCACCGAGATGATCTTCCACCTGCGCGGATTTGCCGGTCACCCCGGTGATAAATACGTGTATGACGGCTGGTCCGGTGCACTCGACGACCTGACGACGCACCTGCACGACCGGAAGTAGTAGACTGCGAGCAAAAGAGAAGGACCCTTCCTGGGTCCTCAATGTCGAATAAATCATCTAAGAAAAGCGTGAGATGAATGCTGGTCCCGCTCCCCTACCGATCTCCTACATATTAACCAAACTCATGAAGATAGGTTTGGTTTTTATTTACGGGTGATCATATCTTCTTGGATGTTCTTATATTGTTTCTTTGCCCTAAATGCGAAGTACAAATATAAAATGATCATAATCGGAATGATTAGCCACAAAAAACCTCTAAACAAGGCGAACGGCGTTTCGAAAAGAAAAGCCCGCCAGAATGCCATGCCGTTTAAATCCCATAGTCCTGGAGTTAAATATAGTGATTTTGGATCAAGCAAAACCCCTGGATCTATCGAGTCAGTAGAAATAAGTGCCACAAAAATCGGAATGAAGGAACAGCATAACGTAACCCACATATCCGCTAGGCGCCTATACCGATCAGCTTTAGAATCGATATCCGAAAAGATCTCTTCACTCCCCTGCTTATCGGCTTTCTTAAAATATTGATACCCCGAACCTTTTGTTCCAGCAATATGTTCCCAGCCACTGTCCTCAAATAAAGCACAGTAATCCTCAAAATCCTCCCGCTTTTTAAAAGTGCGGTAATCCATTTTTATAATTGCATTCTCTGGCTTTCCGGGTTTAAATTCATAGCCGAACATCGTCTTTTTAGTGAAGTGATAACCCTGTTTTGCCATGTCATTCAGCCAACTTTCTTCTTCGTCGAAGTTAGTAAAGAATTTGAACTTTTTCATTCAAGTTCCTCCATTCTATTTTAATTGATCTCTGGTCACGTTAATCATATGTTTCATTCGCTCCATATCAAGGCGCAGAATATCCAACCCTTTGTTGGTAATGGCATACACCTTGCGTCGACTATCCTCGCTAGCTACAGGCTGAATGAACTTCAACTTTACCAAATTCTCAATTGCACCATAAAGGGTACCCGCAGCCATTCGAACTTGCCCTCCGCTTAGTTCCTCCACCTTCTGCATAATTAGATAACCGTGGGCTGGCTTAATCAGAGCCAATAGAATGTAGTAAACGGTTTCGGTCAATGGCAAGTGTTTATCTCTTTCCATACTTACCCTCCTGTTCAATAGATTTTATATCGAATAACTGTATATCGTCATACTGTATAGTATCACTATATACAGTTCGGCGATATATTGCAACAAAAAAAACAGCAACAAAAGACGATTCTTCTTAAAAGTAAGAAGAATCGTCTTTTGTTCGTTTATCCCGCTAAATTGTATTGCTTGAATTCTATTCTTGGACATCAACTATAATGCTGCCTTAAATAAAAAAATTAATGGGGATTGTCTTTCAGTTCATATTGAGTTCACAATGCGGGCTTATTATACAACTAAAGAAAATAATTTCGATCGTTTCTAGAGGAGGAACCCAAATGAAAAAAGTCATAATCAGTACCTTATCAGCCATTGCTTTACTCTCGAGTCCGTTTGCGGCAAATGCCCAAGTTACCAGTGAAAACATAGCTCAAACTAGTAATGCTCTTAAAACCTCGAATTCAGTGGCAACATTACCCCAAACGACAGGTATGTACCAAGTAGGAACTACCACTTTTGATTGGCTGGATACCTCCAGAGAAGAATCTTTAACCCCAGATCCCAAAGATTACAGGGAGCTTATGGTTCAAGCTTGGTATCCGATTGATAGCGGCAAAAGAAAGGAAATGGCGCCTTATATCCCCCTAACTGCAGAAGGGATAGAACAAATGGCAGCGAGTGTTGGGTACGGTAAACCGTTTGCCGAAGTCAATAAGATAAACACTCAGGTATTTGAAAACGGGCAATTATCAAATCAAAAGACCAAGTATCCCGTGGTGTTATTTTCACATGGCCTTGGTCAAGGGAACTGGAATTACCAATGGCTTACGCGTGAGTTAGCAAGTCACGGATATGTTGTCTTTAGTGTAGAACATACAGGCTTTAGTTCTGGTGTCAAATTTACGAATGGACAGTTTGTTCCGATCACTCCCAAATTTTTGACCGGAATCCCTACTCTCAAAGAATTTGATGATGCCGTTGATCAAGTATGGGTAAAAGATTTGCAATTTGTTATTCGCCAGGCAGAAATACTAAATCAAACAGATTTACAATTTAATTTTAAGAACAGACTGGATTTAAACAGAATAGCTGCAATCGGCCATTCGATGGGTGGAGCAGCAGCTGCACGAGCCTTACAGGTCGAACCGAAAATTAAATCCGCGATAGACATTGATGGATCACTTATGGGGCTCACAGGTGAAACAAACAGCATGGAAAAACCGTTTGCGATTATTTCAAACGAATTTAACTCAAAGGTGTTCAAGGGAGAAGTTGAACAACCACTCCCACCAGGACTAGATGAAAAGACGGTGCAGGATATAAGAAATACATTTAAAGTATTTAGCAACAGATACACGCAGGCCATAACAGGACCAGCATATGACATTACAATAGCTGGAGGGGCAACACACGTAAGCTTCACTGATATGCCTTTGTTGAAACCGTATCTTGCTGGAACACCTTATTTCAATATCTTGCCAACTGAAACTAAACCACAACACATCTATGACTTGAGCAACCTTGTCATCTTGTCATTCCTTGAAAAAACCCTCTACGGTAAGACTAATACAATCCTTGATCGTAAAGATTTAATTACGCCCGATTTAACGATCATTCAATAGATGAGTTCCATTATCATAAAGAAAAGATCTCTTATTCTGAAGTTTTACTCAGTCGTTTTTCAACTATATAACTAGATACTATCTTCCCTTTCGATAAATTAAAAATGGCTTCCTTCAGGAAGCCATTTTTAATTTATTAAACTCCCAAATCCATTTTGTTTAATAATCAAGCCTTTACGCTATTGTTGTAACATATCCTTCAAATCTTCAATCGATTGAACTTTCATTGGCATGTATGTCCATATATCTGGATTGTTTCCCACATCAAATAATTCCTGGACGTGATAAGCCTCCATAGGCAGCTCCTTAGTTAAAGTTAGATGCCCGACAAAATGAAAGAAAAAAGAGTTAGTAAATTAGCACTGACTTACTACACCCCTTTGCTTCTTTAGAATTAATAAGGATCAGCTTTGTGGCTTCTCTTCACAGCTTCTTCCGTTGCTTCATTTGCCGATAATGTACCTTGACCAAATTTCGATTTACCTGCTTCACGACCTGGAACTTGGTTTTCCCTTTTTAGTTCTTTCATAACCTTTTCAATTCCACCCTTTACTCGTCGGCCATAGTCTTCATCGGCTTGTGTAAAGTGATAAATCATCGCATCCTGAATTCGTTTGTCGCAAATTGCAAGCGCTTCGGAAAGATTTTTAATCAATTCATCGCGCTCCCACTCTTCTAAGCTACGGTAGGTGTGGCCCGCCTGACCGTAGTCGTTTGGACGGTCAATTGGTGCACTCATTGCCGCCGCATTATACATTGGTTGGTGCGGTGCTCGATCTTCTTTGCTTGCTTCCTGATAGCCGCCGAGCATCGATGGCTCATAGTTAATATGTGGATTTTCTCCAGACTCTTTCGGATCACGAAAATCCATTTGACCTCGATGTTGGTTCGTGCGAACTGGCACTTTCGGTGCGTTCACAGGCAATTTCAGATAGTTTGCACCTACACGATAGCGCTGCGTGTCGGAGTAAGAGAAGGTACGACCTTGCAGCATTTTATCGTCTGAGAAGTCCATTCCATCAACAAGAACCCCTGTACCGAATGCCGCTTGCTCAATCTCCGCATGAAAATCAACTGGATTACGATCAAGGACCATACGGCCCACCGGCAACCATGGGAATTTATTCTCCGGCCAAAGTTTCGTGTCATCGAGTGGATCAAAATCCAGCTCAGGATGATAATCATCCTCCATAATTTGCACAAAGAGCTCCCATTCTGGATAATCCCCTCGCTCAATCGCTTCATATAAATCTTGTGTCGCGTGTCCAACGTTCTTCGCTTGTATGGCGTTTGCCTCTTCTTGTGTTAAGTTACGGATCCCTTGCTTCGGCTCCCAATGATACTTCACTAGCACAGCCTCGCCTTTGTCGTTTACCCATTTATACGTGTTTACACCAGATCCCTGCATGTGTCGGTAGGTCGCAGGGATTCCCCACGGAGAAAATAGAAATGTAATCATATGCGTTGCCTCAGGTGTACGGGAAACGAAGTCAAACATGCGCTGAGGATTAGGCACGTTCGAGGCCGGGTCTGCTTTGAACGCGTGAATCATATCAGGGAACTTCATCGCATCACGGATAAAGAAAATTTTTAAGTTGTTCCCTACTAGATCCCAGTTGCCATCTTCCGTATACATTTTAACTGCAAATCCACGTGGGTCTCGTGCTGTTTCGGGGGAGTCCTTTCCTCCTGCCACCGTGGAGAAGCGAACCATTAACGGTGTTCGCTTCCCGGCACCAGAAAATACTTTCGCCCGTGTATACTTTTCTACCGGTTCATCTCCAACTTTTCCGTATGTTTCAAAATAACCAAATGCTCCACTTCCACGCGCGTGTACCACACGCTCCGGCACCTCTTCCCGATCAAAGTGGGAAATCTTTTCAATGAAATGGTAATTCTCAAGGGTGGCTGGGCCACGGTTACCAATTGTTCGGATGTTTTGGTTATCCAGCACAGGATGGCCTTGGCGTGTTGTCAACGTCTCACGTTTTTCTTCTTGTCCATTTAAAGCATTCTTATCGTTATCAGCCAAATTAAACCCCCCTAAAATTAGTCAACCTTATTTTTCCTAATATTGGGGGGTTCATCCATTTAAACTTTGATCTAACTTCAATAAAAGTTTTTCACTTCTTTAACAACTCATTAACTTTGTTTTGGTCATTAGTTTTCGATTGAATTAGTTTTTTTAAATCTTGTTCATTTGTCATTTCATTTAAATCCTCCCCGTACCATTGTTGCAATTGC
>Ga0180215_1001333_pt1 | contig 27486 bp, 28 predicted proteins | sample eDN3rd37CBELigBY_FD_128871 | JGI IMG/M metagenome (GOLD analysis project Ga0180215, IMG submission 128871) | Enriched backyard soil microbial communities from Emeryville, California, USA - eDNA 3rd pass 37_C BE-Lig BY (version 2) (version 2) | ecosystem: Environmental > Terrestrial > Soil >...
CGGGCCTCGATCTTGCCCTGCTCCTCCTTGGCCGCGTGGTAGCCGCCGTTCTCTTTCAGGTCGCCTTCTTCCCTGGCGGCCTCGATCTTTCGGGCAATCTCAGCACGACCCTCGCCGCTGAGCTGCTCCAACTCGGCAGTGCGTCGTTCAAAGGCCTCGGTCGTCAGCCAGGTTTCCCTGAGTTCTTGAGACATGTGCACTCCTAAAAAAAGGGACCGTGTTCGCTGGTTGCGGTGACGGTCCACTGGCCTGCGTGATGCAGGTTAAACGAATGAGACCGGCCCACGGCCGATCTCCGGATCGAATACGACAGTCTAGACCAGCCAGCACTGGTAGATCAAACCGGTGACCGCCGTTTCTGTGGTAATGACCGTGATGCTGAACGCGCGTGTGAAGCGTTCGGATGCGTCGATGTCGACGATCTTCCAGCCCACGATCGCGTGGGTGTCGTTCTGCGCTTCGACGGCGCATTGCGCTGCCGTTCCCGGCGGCATGCTCACCTCGTAGTCGACGCGAACCGTGCGGTCGTCGACGACCAGGTGCCCGACGTCTCTCGCCTCCACCGTGGCGCTCGTGCCGTCGAAGGCCACCCAGACCACCCAGGCGACGAATACTGCCGCTATGAGCGCGCCAGCCACCCAGGCGATGGCCTTCTGCCGCCTGCGGTGTCCGGCAGTGCGGCCGTAGCGCGAATCGAGGTCGTCGTGGTCGGCGGTTGCGGGGTCCGGGCTCTGCGAATTCATGATTGCGCCCGCCACCTCCGCTGCATCCCTCTAGGCTTGACTTCAAGGCTAATCGGTACGAGAGGGGCCAGGTGACACTCCGTTTACTAGCCGTGCACGCGCATCCTGACGATGAATCGAGCAAGGGCGCCGCTACCTACGCCTACTACGTGAACCGCGGCGTGCAGGTGATGGTGGTGTCGTGCACCGGAGGGGAGCGCGGCGATGTGCTCAACGACGCGCTCGAGGGGCGCGTGGCGGCTGAGCGCGACATCGCGGGGTTCCGTCGCGGCGAGATGGCGGCGGCCCAGCGCGAGCTCGGAATCGAGCACCGCTGGCTCGGGTTCCTCGATTCCGGCCTCCCTGACGAGGGTGACCCACTGCCCGCCGACTGCTTCGCCCTCATCCCGATCGAGCACTCCGCTGCCCCACTGGTGAAGGTCATCCGCGAGTTCCGCCCGCAGGTGATGGTCACCTATGACGAGAACGGCGGCTACCCGCACCCCGATCACATCCGAACCCACGAAGTTTCGATTGCCGCTTTCGACGCCGCGGCAGACCCCGAGCGCTACCCCGAGACGGGTGAGGCCTGGCAGGTCTCGAAGCTGTACTACGACCGCGTCTTCTCGTCGCGCCGGGTCGACGCGATGTACCAGGCGCTCGTCGAGAGCGACCCGGACTCCCCGCTCATCGCCGAATTCGACGAGATGCGGCAGTGGATGCGCGAGCGCCCGTACCTGGCCACGACCCAGGTGCCGTGCGGAGACTTCTTCGAGCAGCGTGATCGTGCGCTTCGTGCCCACGCCAGCCAGGTCGCCCCAGACAGTTCATTCTTCTTCTGGCCGAACGAGCTGCAACGCCAGGCCTGGCCCTACGAGGACTTTCAGCTCGTGCGATCGCTGGTTGACTCACCGACGCCCGAGTCCGACCTTTTTGCCGGCGTCACCCCATCGCAACCAACAGAAACACAGGAGGGCTCATCATGAGCCTGCTCAGCAGCATCCCGTTCTCGCTCGCCGTCGCCGCGGCTGACGAAGACTTCGACGTCGACTCGGTCACCCCGGGGGTGATCGGTTTCATTGCGACGTTCGCCGTCATCGCACTCGTCGTCCTGCTCGCGATCGACATGGTGCGTCGAGTTCGCCGCACCCAGTACCGTTCGGAGATCAACCAACTCCTCGACGCCGAGGAGGCCGCCAAGAAGGGCGAAGACTCAGCGTCCCAGTAGCGGCGGGTCGATCGCGACCAACAGGATCGCGGTCCAGTGACACAGGAACGCGAGCAGCGTGAGCGTGTGGAAGATCTCGTGGAACCCGAACCTGCCGGGGAACGGGTTCGGCCGCTTGAGCCCGTAGAACACTGCGCCTGCCGTGTAGCAGAGGCCGCCCACGATGATCAGTGTCATCATGGCGGCGTTCGCGGTGAAGAAGTCGACGATGAACATCACGGCGGCCCAACCGAGCACCACGTACAGCGGCACGTAGAGCCAGCGCGGCGCGCCGATCCAGAACACCCTGAAGCCGATACCCAGCAGGGCACCGCCCCACACGAGCCAGAGCAACAGTACGGCCTTGGACTCCGGGAGGCTCAGCACGCTGATGGGCGTGTACGACCCGGCGATGAGCAGGAAGATGTTGGCGTGGTCGAAGCGCTTGAGCAGGCGCTTGGTGGAGTCCGACCAGTTGATGCGGTGATACAGGGCAGACACTCCGAAGAGCAGCAGCGACGACGTGACGAAGACGGCGGAGCTCACTTTCGCCGCCACACCGTCTGCGAGCACGATCAGTACGACTCCGAGCGCTATGGCCACGGGGAAGGTGCCGGTGTGAATCCAACCGCGCCAGGTCGGCTTGGGTTCAGGGTGTGCGATGACATCGTCAACGAGCGGCAGCTTGGCGGCCTCGACGGCGGCGTCAACGCCCTCCGCGTTCTCGGGTGGGTCAGCGCGCTTGCGAGGGGGCATGCGACAAATCCTACTTTGCGGCATCCGGCACCGGGTGAACGCGGATGCCCGTGGTGGGCTAGCGTAGGCACGTGCGAAAGCAGGGAGTTCCTTCGGGCCGCGGCATCCTCTACGGCCTGTACCAGAACCGTATCCGTCGCTCGTTGACGCCAGAGCAGCTGCCCAGGCATGTCGCCATGATCCTGGACGGCAACCGCAGGTGGGCGCGCCAGCGCTCCCTCGGCACGGCGGCGCTCGGGCACCGCGCCGGGGCCGCCAAGTTCCGCGAGTTCCTCGTCTGGTGCGACGACCTGGGCATCTCGGTCGCGACCCTGTACCTGCTGTCGACCGACAACCTGAGCGGGCGCGACGCGAACGAGCTTGACGGCCTTTTCGAGATCATCGCCGACCTCGCTGAAGACCTGTCGCACTACCGCGATTGGCGCGTCCAACACGTCGGTTCCACGCAGGGCCTGCCAGACCAGCTCGTGCAGGTTCTCGAGTCCGCCCAGCGCCGCACCGCCGCGAACACCGGCCTGCACGTGAACCTCGCCGTTGGGTACGGCGGGCGCAGGGAGATCGCGGATGCGATGCGCAGCATTGTGCAGGAGCACGAGTCCCACGGTGGCAGCATCGACTCGCTCGCGGAATTGTTGACACCTGAGCTCATCGCAGACCACCTGTACACGGGCGGCCAGCCAGACCCCGACTTGGTCATCCGCACCTCGGGCGAGCAGCGCTTGAGCGACTTCATGCTCTGGCAGAGCGCGCACAGCGAGTTCTATTTCGTGGAGGCGCTCGGGCCAGACCTTCGTGAGGTCGACTTCCTGCGTGCCCTGCGCGCCTACGCCACTCGCGAGAGGCGGTTCGGGGGATGAGCGGAACGGTTTCACTCGAGGAGTTCAACGCCGGGTTCCATGAGGAGCCGGGGTACCTCGATTTCGCGCGCTTCGGCCCGCTGTCAGACGCGGTTCTTCAGGAGCACCGCGTGCAGAGCGAGCTGCTCTCCACCGCGAGGTTCGGAAGCATCGACCTCGTGTTCGACCAGGACGAACGCGTCAGGTCTGCAGCGGCACAACTGTTGGGGCTGCCGACTGACCAGGTGGCCTTCCAGCCGAACACGAGCATGGGCCTGATGCATGCCATGTTCGGCATGACGGGCGTCGTCGCCATGTCTCCCGCGGAGTTCCCCAGCATCACCTACGCGGCCTCTCGGGCGGCGGATGCGCTCGGTCGGCTCAGCGTGCGCTGGCTTCAGCCCGACGGCGGGCGCGTGACTCCCGGCACGCTGAGGGACCAGCTCGACGATGATGTGACGGCGGTCGCAGTGAGCCTGGTCGACTTCCGCACCGGCTACGTGGCAGACCTGGAGGGCATCCGCCAGGTGATCGGTGACAGGCTGCTGCTCGTGGATGCCATCCAGGGCTTCACGGTCGTGGATGCGCCGTGGCAGCTGGCTGACGTGATCGTGTCTGGCGGTCAGAAGTGGGTGAGGGCGGGTCACGGAACCGGCATGCTCGCTCTGAGCGAGCGCGCGGCCGACCAGTTGGTTCCCGTTCTGTCTGGCTGGATGGCCGACGATTCGATCATGCCGCTCGATGAGGTGCGTGAAGCGCCGGCAGGGGCGGCAGCCTTCCGCATCTCGCACCCCAGCTCGCGCGCCCAGGCGGGTTTCGCGGCCGCGCTCGAGTCGGTGGCCGGCGTGGGGGTTGACGCGATCTCGCAGGCCATCGCTGATCGGGTCGATGAGGTGATCGCGCTCGCAGACGAGTTCGGGGTCGCCGTTGTGTCTCCACGCGAGCGAGCTGAGCGTGCCGGAATCGTGGTGCTGGATGCGGGGGAGGAGAACGCCACCGTTCTGGCCGCAGCGCTGTTCAACCACGGCGTCACGGTGACGACGCGGGGTGGCGTTGCGCGGCTGAGCGTGCACTCGTCCACAGACGACGACACGGTTTCGCTGCTGCGCACGGCCCTCACGAGTTACCGCACCGCAGCCAACTGATCTGATCTTGCGCTTTCGCCCGGAGCCTTGGCGTGTCGCTGCCGCGCTCGCTGCGAGCGCAACGTAGCGTCAAGGCATCAGGCAAGTCGCCTGGTCGGAACGGCCACATAAGTTCGTTCCGAGCTGCTCGTGGCCGTTTCGCTGAGTGTTACCGGGTCAGGTTCCCCGGGGATGGAGCGCACGTGACCGAGCAAGCAATCCAGAGGCAGAAGACCAGCCGCTCCACTTCGCCGAAGAAGCAGGCCGAACGCACGTACGTGCTCGATACCTCGGTTCTGCTCTCCGACCCCAGGGCGATCTTCCGTTTCGCGGAGCATGCGGTCGTACTGCCGGTCGTGGTGATCAGCGAGCTCGAAGCCAAGCGTCATGACCCGGAGATCGGGTACTTCGCCAGGCAGGCACTGCGCAACCTCGACGAGTTGCGCGTGCTGCACGAGCGTCTCGACTTCCCGATCGCTGTGGGTGACGGGGGTTCACTGCGGGTCGAACTGAACCACTCGAACATGTCTGTGCTGCCGTCCGGCCTCCAGCTGGGCGACAACGATTCGCGGATCCTCGCGGTTGCGCAGAACCTCGCCAACGACGGCTTGGCCGTGACCGTGGTGTCGAAAGACCTGCCGCTGCGCGTGAAGGCCGCGTCGATCGGCCTGGCAGCAGAAGAGTACCGGGCAGAGCAGGCACCGGATTCCGGATGGTCGGGGCTGGCAGAGATCCACCTCTCGGCTGAGCAGATGGCTGAGCTCTACGACGCAGAGTCGCTGAGCACGCGCGAGGTCGCCGACCTGCCGATCAACACGGGGCTCGTCATCCACTCCGAGAGGGGCTCGGCACTCGGGCGGGTCACTGGGCACGGGGAACTAGATCTGGTCAGGGGAGACCGCGACATCTTCGGCATGCACGGGCGCTCCGCGGAGCAGCGGCTCGCCATCGACATGCTGCTCAACCCTGAGATGGGCATCGTCTCTCTCGGTGGTCGGGCAGGCACCGGCAAGTCTGCGCTCGCGCTGTGCGCTGGTCTCGAGGCGGTGCTCGAGAAGCAGCAGCATCGCAAGATCATGGTGTTCCGTCCGCTCTACGCGGTGGGCGGGCAGGAGCTCGGCTTTCTCCCCGGAGACGCCGCCGAGAAGATGAACCCGTGGGCGGAGGCCGTCTTCGACACCCTCGGTTCCGTGGTCTCACAGAACGTGCTCGATGAGGTCATCGACAGGGGCCTGCTCGAGGTTCTGCCGCTCACGCACATCCGGGGCAGGTCGCTGCACGACGCGTTCGTGATCGTCGATGAGGCCCAGTCGCTTGAGCGCAACGTGCTGCTCACTGTGCTCAGCCGCATCGGGCAGAACTCGCGCGTGGTGCTTACGCACGACGTTGCCCAGCGCGACAACCTTCGTGTTGGGCGACACGACGGCGTCGCCTCGGTCATCGAAACGCTCAAGGGGCACTCCCTGTTCGGCCACATCACTCTCACCCGCTCTGAGCGCAGCGCCATCGCCGCCCTCGTGACCGAGATGCTGGAGTCGAATGAGCTGAGCTGAGGCCGAATTGGCCGATGCGCGAGCCAGCACCCTTTAGGGTCGAATGGTGGGGTTCTGGGTTGTGGTCATCGCGAGCGTGCTGCTCGTGTTCCTCTGGGGACTCCTCTCGCCGCGAAGCCAGTGGAAGGTTCTGGTGGCGTGGAGCTACCGCAACCCCGAGGCGGATGAGCCGAGCGCGATCGCGTTCGGAATCCAGCGCGTGATCTCGGGCATCGGCATCCTGTTCTTCCTCGCCCTGGGGGCACTGACGCTCTCGCAGTACCTGGCCAGCCTGCCGCCACCCGCGCCACCGCTGAATCCCATCCAGCAGATGTGGGGCGTCGCACCGGTTCCGCAGGTGGTGAACCGCGTCGTCAACCCGAGCGACTCTGTGCCTGAGACGCTCGTGGAGGTGACCATCGAGGGCTACCAGCCCGTCGACAACGCCAACCATCGGCCGCGCTACCTCTACCTGCTTGAACCGTTCAATCCGGGCGGCAACGTCGATCAGGTCGGCATCGTGGGCGTGCAGCCCGCTAAGGACTTCCCTGCTCTCGACAGCGCTGAACTCGTGGTCGGCGTGCGCACCTGGGCCGAGTGCATTCCCAAGCGGGCCGTGGTGATCGAGACGGAGACAACCGTTCAGGTCGCCATCTATGTCGGAATGCCCACGCGTTCCGACAAACTGCCCGTGGACCACAGCACGTGCGACCGTCCAGCCCTCGTGCAGAACCTCCTCATGGTGCCGATCAACCTGTCCGCCGAGCTCGGCGAGCGAGAGGTGCAGGCACTCGACGGAACGCCCATCGAGAACATCGAGGTTGTGACGGGCTGACCACTGACGCAGAACGCCCCCGAACACTGTCCGGGGGCGCTCTGTTCGTCTGGATGTCGCGTTACTTCACCTGCGGCGGCACCGTCATGCTGAGCACATCGAGTGCGGTGTCGAGCTGCTCCTCGGTGACCTCGCCGCGCTCGACGAAGCCCAAGTCGATCACGGACTCGCGAACGGTGATGCCCTTTGCGATGGCGTTCTTCGCCACAGTTGCTGCGGCCTCGTAGCCGATCACGCGGTTCAGCGGCGTGACGATCGACGGCGACGACTCCGCCAGGAAGCGCGCCCGCTCGACGTTGGCCTCCAGACCTGCAACGGTCTTGTCTGCGAGCACTCGCGACGAGTTCGCCAGCAGGCGAATCGACTCGAGCAGCGCCGTGCCCATGACCGGGATCGCCACGTTGAGCTCGAAGACTCCGGATGCTCCGCCCCAGGCGACGGTCGCGTCGTTACCGATGACGCGCGCGGCCACCATGGCGACAGCCTCGGGAACGACCGGGTTGACCTTGCCCGGCATGATCGACGAGCCCGGCTGCAGGTCGGGGATGGAGATCTCGCCCAGGCCGGTGTTCGGCCCTGAGCCCATCCAGCGCAGGTCACTCATGATCTTGGTGAGGCTCACTGCGAGAACGCGCAGCGCACCGGATGCCTCGACGAGGCCATCGCGGGCCCCCTGCGCCTCGAAGTGGTTGCGGGCTTCAGTGATGGGCAGCCCGGAGTCTGCAGCCAGCAGCGCGATGACCTTCTGCGAGAAGCCTGCAGGCGTGTTGATTCCGGTGCCGACCGCCGTGCCGCCGAGTGGCACCTCGGCGACGCGCGGGATGCTGGCCTGCACGCGCTCGATGCCGTAGCGAATCTGTGCGGCGTAGCCGGCGAACTCCTGGCCCAGGGTGACCGGTGTGGCATCCATCATGTGGGTACGGCCAGACTTCACGACGTCTTTCCACGCCTCGGCCTTCTTCTCGAGCTCGGTGGCCAGGTGGTCGAGGGCTGGTACCAGGTCGTTCAGCAGGGCGCCCGTGACGGCGAGGTGAACGGACGTGGGGAACACGTCGTTCGACGACTGCGAGGCGTTCACGTGGTCGTTCGGGTGGACGGGAGCACCGGCGATGCGGGAGGCGAGCGTCGCGAGCACCTCGTTCATGTTCATGTTCGACGACGTGCCGCTGCCCGTCTGGTAGATGTCGATCGGGAACTGGTCGTGATGCTCACCACCGATGATGGTGTCTGCTGCCTGCACAATCGCATCCGCCAGCTTCTGGTCGAGAATGCCCAGTTCGGCGTTCACGACGGCCGCAGACCTCTTGATGCGTGCGAGAGCGACGATCTGTGCGGGCTCGAGTCCGGAGCCCGAGATCGGGAAATTCTCGACGGCACGCTGGGTCTGCGCGCTGTACAGAGCGGTTGCCGGCACGCGCACCTCACCCATGGTGTCGTGTTCGATGCGGTACTCGGGGGTGCTGCTCACGGCGCTGCCCTTCTTTCTTTCGGCAGATGGCTTCTGCCTGTCGTGGTGAGTGGTGGTGGGGGTGGTGGTTTGGGTGGGGTCAGACGTTTCCGACGATGGTGTCGGGCACAACCTTGCCCTCGGCCAAAACGTAGTTGGCACCCACGATAGCCAGCGTACCGGCGGCAACGGCGTCGCTGATGACTTCTGACCCCGCCAGCAGCCCGGCGACGGTCTCGCGCAGGTGCTCCCTGCCCACGTCGGTCGGGTTGGGCGTGCCGTGGTCGTCTCCCGCAGCGCGCACGCGCCGCACGGCGGGAAGAATCTGGTCTACCAGGTGGTGGATGTGGGGTGGCAGGGCCGCGTGGTCGGGTTCGTCGAGCTGGATGGCGGCCGCCACGGCTCCGCACTCGTCGTGGCCCAGCACGACGATGAGCGGCACGTGCAGGATCTCGACGGCGTACTCGATCGAGCCGAGCACCGAATCAGAGATGATCTGCCCGGCGTTGCGGATGACGAACAGGTCGCCGAGGCCCTTGTCGAAGATGATCTCGGCGGCGAGGCGGGAGTCGCTGCAGCCGAACAGTGCCGCGTGGGGAAACTGGTTGCCGACGAGCTTGCTTCGCCGCTCGACATCCTGTCGCGGATGCCGCGGCTTGCCAGCAATGAACCTCTCGTTGCCGTCCACCATCTCTTCCCACGCCTTTGCGGGGGTGGTGCCCGTAGGGTTCGCACTTGGTGCAGCGGTGCTCGTCTGGTCTGTGCTCATGTGCTGCTTTCTCTTGGGTTGGGCGACTGTGGTTCAGTTGCCGCTGGTTGCCGTCGCCGTAATCGACGTCGCAAGGGTGAGGAACTCCGCGTCACTCGCGGTACCGAACAGCACGATCGTGCTGTTGCCTAGTTCTGTTGTCATGACGTACGCGAGGTTGCCGACGTCGTTCATGCCGCGGTTGTCGTGGGTCTGCCACGTGGTGCCTTCGACAGTGACAGGCTGTGCCTGCCGGGACTGGCCGAGCTGTGCAGCCAGCCAGGTCGGGTTGGCGTCGATGCCCTGGGTCATGCCGATGAACTGCTGCTCCGGCGTAATGAAACCGATGTACCAGCTGGTGACGCCACCCGAGGTCTGCAGTCTCGCTGAGTTCGACGACCAACCGTCGGGAAGGCTGGGCGCAACGAGCGTCTCGTCGACGGTCGGCTGGGCCTCAGCCGCGACGGCGACGTAGTCAACGGCGGCCCGGGGGGCAGGGTCGGGACGCACCACAACGAGCATGATCAGCACGACGATACCGAGCGACATCACGAGCGCAGCGATCAGGTTTCGTGCCGTCTGGCTCTCGCGGTGCACGCGAGACGTCTCGGCCTTCCTTGCCGCAGTCTCTTCCGGGGTCTCCGGACGCCCCAGCTCGGCCACGATGGGCGGGCCGGATGGTGTCTTTTCCTGCCGTGGCGCCATTACTGGCCTGTTGCGGCGGTGCGGGCCGCGTCGAGCCTGGCCTTCGCGCCGATCAACCACTCCTCGCAGCGCGCGGCGAGCGCCTCCCCGCGTTCCCAGAGTGCAAGGGCCTGCTCGAGAGTGGACGAGCCCTGCTCCAGTTCAGCCACGACGCGCACGAGTTCGTCGCGAGCCTGCTCGTAACTCAGCGTCTCGACGCCGTCTACCGAATTCGCTGTCACGAACCCAACTCTACCGCTGTGGCCTGAACGGGCCCCGTTCAGGGGTCGACTGTGGAGTGCACCGAGCCGTCTGCGAGCGTGAGGAGAAGCTGGGTGCCCGCGGGAGCATCCGATTCGCTGCGCAGCACCTGACCGTCGGGAAGCTGTGCGATCGAGTACCCGCGGTTCAGGGTCGCCTGCGGAGACAGTGCCCTCAGTTGTGAGGTGAGATCGCTCACTCGTGCCGTTGCCCGCTCGATCATCAACTCGACGAGCTCCTGACCGCGCCCGACGTAGCGGGACAGCTCCTCGGCGCGGGAGTCAACCAGCCAGTCAGACGACGCGAGCACCGGCCTCGACCTCAGCTGCTCGAGCCGGTCGATCTCGGTAGAGATGAGTGACGTCATCCTCGAACCGATGCGCGCCCTCGCCTGGCGAACGTTGTTCAGCTCCTCTGCGACATCGGGCACCACGCGCTTGGCAGCGTCGGTGGGCGTCGACGCACGCAGGTCAGCGACCTCATCGAGCAGCGGCCGGTCGGCCTCGTGGCCGATCGCGCTCACGAGCGGAGTCGTCGCCTCGGCAGCGGCGCGAACGAGAGCCTCGTCGCTGAACACCAGCAGGTTCTGGAAGTCACCGCCCCCTCGCGCGACGATGATCACCTCCACCTCAGGGTCTGCATCGAGAGAACGGATGGCAGACACCACCTCGGTCACGGCGCGGTCTCCCTGCACGGCTGCGTACGCGATGCGGAACTCGACTGCCGGCCAGCGCAGTTGCGCGTTGCGCAGCACATCTTTCTCGGCGTCGGAGTCTTTGCCCGTCACGAGCCCGATCACCGATGGCAGGAATGGCAGAGGCTTCTTGCGGCCCGCATCGAACAGACCCTCGGCCTTCAACTTCTGACGCAGGCGCTCCAGTCGTTCGAGCAGATCGCCCAGGCCCACGTGGCGCATCTCGAACACCTGCATGGTGAGCGTTCCGCCCTTGACCCAGTAATTCGGCTTCACCAAGGCGACCACGCGGTCACCCTGTTTGAGGTCGTCGGGAAGTTTGGCCCTCACAGACGACCAGACCGTGAACGCGACCGTCGCATCCGCCTCCAGGTCTTTCAGCTTGCCGTAGACGTTCCCGCCAGAAACCCCCCACTGGGTGATCTCACCCTCCACCCAGACCGAGCCGAGCCGGTCGATCCAGCCCTTCAGCTTGGTGGCCAGAAGCCCCACGGGCCACGGGGTGTCGACAGTGGGCGGAGCATCCGCGTTGGTCATGCTGGCCTTCCCGCCCGCGCCCGCCCAGCCTTCCGCCAGACGATCGAGCCTACAATCGAGTGTGTGAGCAACATCACTAACGGCGCCCTCGCGGTGCACCTGGAGGCGCCCAGAGTTCCGGCCGTGCGCAACAGGCTAGTGGATGCCCCCGTCGCCGGGCACAAGCGTGTGCTGTTGGCAGCACCCCGCGGCTACTGTGCAGGAGTAGACAGGGCAGTGGTCGCGGTCGAGAAGGCGCTTGAGCATTACGGTGCCCCCGTGTACGTGCGCAAGCAGATCGTCCACAACATCCACGTGGTCTCCACCCTCGAGAAGAAGGGTGCGATTTTCGTCGACGATGTCGATGAGGTGCCGCCGGGATCCCACGTCGTGTTCTCCGCTCACGGGGTGTCGCCAGCCGTCGTGCAGGCGGCCGCGGAACGCGAACTCCAGGCCATCGACGCCACCTGCCCCCTCGTCACCAAGGTGCACCGGGAGGCGATGCGCTTCGCCAGGAACGACTACCACATCCTGCTCATCGGCCACGCCGGCCACGAGGAGGTCGAGGGCACCATGGGCCACGCGCCGGAGCGCACAACGCTCGTGAACTCCCCAGACGATGTCGACCGCATCGAAGTGGACGACCCAGACAACCTTGTCTGGCTCTCGCAGACCACGCTGAGCGTCGACGAGACGATGGAGACCGTGCGCCGACTGCGCGAGCGTTTCCCCAACCTGCAGGACCCCCCGAGCGACGACATCTGCTACGCCACCCAGAACCGACAGGTTGCGATCAAGAAGGTCGCCTCCGAGGCAGACCTGGTCATCGTGGTCGGCTCTGCGAACAGCTCGAACACGGTCAGGCTCGTCGACGTGGCGCTCGCCAACGGAGCGAAGGCCGCGTACCGCGTCGACTACGCGAGCGAGATCAAGCAGGAATGGCTTGACGGGGTGGCGACTGTGGGGGTGAGCTCTGGAGCATCCGTGCCGGAGGTGCTGGTGCAGGAGGTGCTCGCCGACCTCGCAGACGCTGGCTACGCGGATGTCACGGCCGTCACCACGGCGGAGGAGGACCTCATGTTCTCGCTGCCCAAGGAGCTGCGCAAAGACGTGACCGGCAAGCAGGACGAGCGCGCGCTCGGCGGCCGCAACCGCAAGCTGGATTGGCAGCAGGGGTGAGCTCGAACCAGCGGCCCCAGTATGGCGAGTACGCCACGCCGGAGGAGCAGCGCAGGGCGATGGGCCTGCCCGAGGCGCCGGCAGTCCACGCGTCATCGACTCCGGATGCTTCGCCGGACCACACGGATGCGCACCGTACCGAAGGTGGCGCGGCCAAGCATCCTGTCGACCGGGTGGTCACGTTCATCCTGCTCGCTTTCGGGCTGTTCACCGTGCTCAACAGCATTCCGGGCTACCTCGCCCTGCCGGAGGTGCTGCAGGGCGTCTACGACTCTCTGGGCGCCGGGAGCTACGCGGCTGTCGAGACCGCCGCGAGCCTGGGCGTGACGGCAGTGGTTGTGCAGGGCGTGCTGTGGATCGCCACGGCGTGGCTGGCCTTCGCGTCGCTCAAGCGCGGGCGCATCTCCTGGTGGATCGCCGTCGTGGGCGGTGCGGTCAACTTCGTCGCCGTCATGGTCATCGTCTCGGTGGCGCTGTTCGCCGATCCCGGCTTCATCGACAGTCTCGACACCAGCCGGTTGGGCTGAGCAGCTTTTCTCCTGCCCTGCGCGGGTGCTGACTCGTATTGCACCCTGCGAGTCGTACGCTTCAGGATGTGCGCATGCAGATTCCGCCTCGCGATGTCGCCGCGTCGCTGATCCTGCGTGCCATCACGCGCGCCGCGTGGGTGGCTGCCGGGGTGCTGATCGTGGCCACCGGGGTGATGGTGTTCGACGTGTGCGCGGCCGTTGGTCGACTGTCGGCGGCCGGGGCGGCCATCGGGTTTCTCGCCATGCAATTGGCTGCCCTCGCGCTCATGTACCTGCGCCCTTGGCCTCGCGCGGGCGTCTTCTTTCTGGCCGTGAGCCTGATCACCATCGTCGGCTACCAGTACGTGCTGCTCACCGCGGGGCTCGGCCTGGGCGACCAGCTGCAGTACCTGCTGAACCGACCCGTCGTCGCGATCGTGGCGATCTGTGCCATCACGGTGAATGCCGTCCATGGCATCCTGTGGTCCACTGCGGCGTTCGTTCTGGGTGAGGCCGCGAGCATCGCCCTGCAGCTTGCTTTGGGTGGGCCGCTCTTGATTGGGGTGGGGCCGGCCATGGCCTACGCGCTGGTCGTGGTCATCCTGCTGTGGATCATGTTCAACACCAGAAACCAACTGCGCAGGAACCCGGACCTCGGCATGGTCGATGCCGAGACGCGCAGGCTCGAAGACGAGTACGACGCGCACGCCCGGGCCGCTGCGGTGATCCACGACACCGTGCTCAGCGACCTCGCGGCGATCGTGCACGGGCGGGTGGTGCTCATGGACTGGGAGAGGCAACACCTGCGTGCCCACGTCAAGCGCCTGCGGTCGGCCATGGAGGGCACAGACGAGACGGTGGAGACGGGCCAGCTCGACGTCGAACTGCTGCACCTGGTCACCGAGCTGCAGTGGAGGGGCCTCTCAGTCGAGGTCAGCGGAAGCGGGCGGCTGACGAGCCTGTCGAGGCAGTCGAGGGCTGTCGTGCTCGACGCGATCCGGGCGTCACTCGAGAACGTGCTGGTGCATGCGGGAACCGCGTCAGCAGACCTGTTCCTCGACGACAGCGCGGGCGAGCTGATGATCATGATCGCCGACGAGGGGAAGGGGTTCGATCCCGGTGGGGTCGGTTCCGACCGGCTGGGGCTTCGCCTGTCGATCATGAAGCGCATCCAGGACTGCGGGGGAAGCGCGTCCATCTGGAGCCAACCGGGCGTCGGAACATCGATCGTGCTGTCGCTGCCGCTGGCCGAGGAGGTGGCGAGTGGCTAAGCGCTGGATACCGGATGTGATGCTGCAGTCACCGCAGTCGGTTGACGCGCTGAGCTGGTTCACCCGACCATTCCTGCCGGTGACGTTCGCTGTAGCGCTCGGCATCGGCGGAGCGGCGTCGATCATCGCGGGCGGGTTCGACGACCTCACTCCCGTTTTCCGTGCTCTCGCCGTGCTGTGCATGGTTCTCGCCTGCCTGAGCATCCACAGGAGGCCTGGACCGCGGTTGCTGCCGTTCCAGCCCCGCCACGCGATCGTGCCCCTCGCGCTCTCCTATCTCGGCACCGTCATCTCGGCCGTGGCTGTCGCCCCCACCCTCGACGACCTCACCCACTGGTGGGCACCCCTTGGTGTGGCAGTCGTGATTGCGGCGCTCGCGCCGTTCAACTCCGCGGTGCTGATCGCGGCGTTCGGTGCGCTGGGAACCGTGGTGTGCTGCGTGACCGCCATGTTCGCGTTCGGCGAGAGTCCGTGGCCTGTCGTGACCACCATCGTGATCGTTGCGGTGGTGCCGCTCCAGGGGACTGTCGCGGCCGCGCTGTTCAGTGCGTTCCTGGTGGAGCGCGTTTCGCGTTGGGCCGCTCTCCCCATCCGTGGCTCCCTGGCGCCCAACCCTGCGCTCGGCTTTGCCGGCTGGAGATCAGACAGTGCAGAACTCCGGCTGCTCAGCGACCGGGTGATGCCGTTCATCGAGCAGATCGCCGACGACGGGTTCATCAACACGCGCGATCGCACAGTGGCTGCAGAGTTGGCGCGTGAGGTGCGCGACGCGCTCATCAAGACGGTTGACCAGACCTGGCTCGACACCCTCGCGGAGGGACACCGGCTCCGCGTCGTAGACCCGGACAGTCGGGCGGGGCGGATCACGCTCGCCCAGCGGGGTGCCATCCGGGCCCTGCTGTTCGCGGTGCTTGGGAGTCCTGCGCTCGTTCCTGACACCCTCGCCATCGAGGTGCGGGGCGGTGATGACGGCGATGTCGCGGTCGCGCTCAGCATGCGCCTCGACCTGCCGGAGGGCGAGAGGCTCATGCTGCTGGCGCCGTACTACCTCACACTGCAGGCGACGGTGGACGACCTGGAGTGGGACGACCAGGATCAGCTCAGCATGCGGTTCAGGATTCCCGCACCCAAGAACGGTGACGCTTAGGCGATCGACTTGCCCGCCGAGCCCAGCTGCGTTGCGGCTTCGACCACACGGGCGGCCATGGCCGATTCGGCCTTCTTGCCCCAGGAGCGCGGGTCGTACACCTTCTTGTTGCCCACCTCGCCGTCGACCTTGAGCACGCCCTCGTAGTTGGTGAACATGGTGTCGGCCACGCTGCGGGTGAAGGCGTACTGCGTGTCGGTGTCGACGTTCATCTTGATGACGCCGTTGGCGACGGCCGTCGCGATCTCCTGCTCGCTCGACCCTGACCCGCCGTGGAATACCAGGTCGAGGGGCTTGGGGCCGGTTCCGTACTTTGCGGCGAGGCCCTCCTGGATCTCCTGCAGCAGTTCCGGCCGCAGCTTCACGTTGCCCGGCTTGTACACGCCGTGCACGTTGCCGAACGTGAGTGCGGCCATGTAGCGCCCGTTCTCGCCGAGGCCGAGCGCATCGACGGTGGCGATGGCCTCCTCCAGCGTTGTGTAGAGGTGCTCGTTGATCTCGTGGCTGACGCCGTCTTCTTCACCTCCGACTACCCCGATCTCGACTTCGAGAATCGAGCGGATGTTCTTCATGCGCGGCAGAAGCGTCTTCGCGATTTCGAGGTTCTCGCCCAGTGGAACTGCGGAGCCGTCCCACATGTGCGACTGGAAGATGGGCCCGCGGCCAGCCTTCACGGCCTCCTCGGACGCTTCGATGAGGGGGATGACGAAACCGTCGAGTGCGTCTTTCGGGCAGTGGTCGGTGTGCAGGGCCACGGTGACGCCGTAGTTCTTGGCGGCCTCGGTCGCGAACGCGGCGAAGGCGAGGGCGCCGGATGCGCGGGCCTTCACCGACTGGCCGGCGAAGTAGTCTGCACCACCCGTCGAGACCTGGATGATGCCGTCGGAGCCTGCCTCGGCGAGCCCCTGCAGGGTGGCGTTCACGGTCTGGGACGAGGAGACGTTGATCGCGGGGTAGGCGAAGCCTTCGCGCTTGGCCTTGTCGAGCATTTCGGCGTATTGCTCTGGGGTTGCGACGGGCATGGCATCTCCTCGGAGTCGTCTTCGTGCGCGTTGTGGCGGTAGGGCCAGTCTAGCGAGCAGCTCGCCGCGTCTGCTGGGCCGCAGGCTCAGTAGGATTGGGGCGGATGCCGTCGCGCCGCTCGGTGCGTTTCGGCACCGCTTCGCCTGTCTCACTCCAACGAAGGACGTCCTGTGGTCACCACCGACACCGCATCCATGTACCTGCAGCCTGACCGCAACTTGGCGATGGAGTTGGTGCGAGCTACTGAGGCTGCGGCGATTCGCGCGTACCCGTTTATCGGGCGCGGTGATAAGAACGCTGCGGACAAGGCCGCGGTGGATGCGATGCGCAAGTTCCTGGGCACGGTCGATTTCGACGGCGTGGTCGTGATCGGCGAGGGCGAGAAGGATGAGGCGCCCATGCTCTACAACGGTGAGCATGTGGGGAATGGTCATGGGCCGAGCTGCGATATCGCGGTGGACCCGATCGATGGCACTTCGCTCACGGCGGCTGGGCGCCAGAACGCGATCTCGATGATCTCGGTGTCTGACCGCGGTTCGATGCTCGACGCCTCTTCGGTGTTCTACATGGACAAGATCGCTACCGGCCCGGAGGGTCGCGGTGTGGTCGACATCCGTAAGCCGATCGGTGAGAACCTGCGTGCGCTGGCGAAGGCGCTCGGTAAGGACGTCACCGACCTGAGGGTGGCTGTGCTCGATCGGCCCCGGCACGAGCAGCTGATCAGCGACATCCGTGCGGCGGGTGCCGGTACGCGCCTCATGCTCGACGGCGATGTCGCTGGTGGTATCAATGCGGCTCGCTATGAGAGCCGTATCGACATGTGTGTGGGTATCGGGGGCAGCCCGGAGGGTGTGGCGACTGCTGCGGCGTTGAAGGCGCTGGGCGGGTTCTTCCAGGGCCGGCTGGCTCCGAGTTCTGATGACGAGAAGCAGCGTGGTCTCGACGCGGGTCTGAAGTTCGACCACGTGTATGAGGCTGACGACCTGGTGCGGGGCGACAACACGTTCTTTGTCGCCACCGGGGTGACGGATGGCGAGATGGTTGCCGGGGTGCGTCGCAAGGGCCCGATCATCCGCACGGAGAGCATCGTGTTGCGTTCCCGCTCTGGCACGATTCGGCGGGTGTCTGCGGATCACCTCGTGGAGAAGTGGCTCGACGAGTAGCTCCTACTGTCGGCCGCGGAGAGCATCGCCCCCTCGACCTGGGGATGCTCCCCGGATCTCAGTGCACGGTTTCAGGCGGCGGGCTTCGGCACGTTCTCGACTTCCGCGTCGTCGCCGCTGTCACCGGGGAGTGCCGTTAGCTCGTAGGCGGTCAGTTCGCGGGGCGCTTCTTCGATTCCGGTGAGTGTTCCCAACACTTTGGTCTCGTCGAGCGCGTTGAGTTTGCGGGCGCTGGGCAGCACCTGGCGTTCGAGCGACCCCACGAACGAGTTGTAGTCTTTGACGCTGCGCTCGATTGACCGGCCGAGCTTTTCGACGTGCTCGGACAGCTTCGACAGCCGCGCATACAGTTCCCTGCTCAGGTCGAAGAGCACTTTGGCGTCTTCTGTGAGCACGTCTTGCTGCCAGCTGAATGCGACCGTCTTGAGCACGGACCAGAGGGTGACGGGGGATGCGAGCGCGACCCGCCTGCTGAATGCGTAGTCCATGATGCCCGGGTCGGCTTCGAGCGCGCTCGAGACCAGTGACTCGCTGGGGATGAAGGCGATGACCAGCTCTGGCGATGCATCCAGTCCCGCGTAGTAGGTCTTGTTCGAGAGCGCGTCGATGTGGGACTTGAGCGCCTTCACATGCTGCTTCATGAGCTGTTCCCGCTTGGCGCCTTCTTCGCCTGTAGCTGTGACCGGGATCTGGCTGGCCTCGAGGTACGAGTTGAACGGCACCTTCGCGTCGACGGCGATGTTCTTGCCGCCGGGCAGGTGCACGACCATGTCTGGCCTGCCAGCACCGGCATCCGAGGTGATGCTCGACTGCACTGTGAAGTCGACACGTTCGAGGAGGCCGGCGGCCTGCACAACGTTGCGCAGCTGCGTTTCTCCCCACACCCCGCGGGTGCTGTTGCTCTTGAGCGCTGCCGCTAGCGCCTCTGCAGTGCTGCGCAGTCGTTCCTCTGATTCGGTGGCCGACTTCAGCTGTTGCGACAGTTCCCCGTGCTGGAGGCTGCGCTGTGTTTCGAGTTCCGTGACCTTGTGCTGCATGGTGCGCAGGCTCTCCTGCACCGGGGTGAGCGCTTGAAGCACCTTGCTCTCGGCGCGTTCGCGTTCGGCCTGTGCTTGCTGCTCCGCACGCTGCCGCTCGATGAGGTCGCGGTGCTGCTCCTGCAGGCCGACGACCTGCTCCTTGAGTGCGGCCGCCGTGGCCTGCACTGCAGCGAGTTCGGATGCGAGCTGCGCCTGTACTGACTGTTCCTTGGCGCGAAGCTCGCTGAGCGCCACCTGGTGCTGCGCTTCGAGCACGGCCGGGTCGATCGTTGATGAGCCTGCCTGTTGGGTCGTTGCCCGACTGCGCGCGACAAGCATTCCGACGGCGCCTCCGAGCGCGACGCCGACAAGCAATCCGATGAGCAGTGCGATGAGCGGGTCCATGCGTCCAGTGTGTCAGCGGCCCCCGACATCCCGTTGTTCACGCGCCGTTGCGGCGCTTCGGGGTGGCTAGCCGAGCGCCATCGAGCGTGCGTCTGCTGCGACGCTTCCGATCGCGCCGATGCGCAGTCCGAGAATGGTCGCCAGGTGGTCGATCGATTCTGCTTCGTGCCTGGCGGCGGCGTGCACCATGATGGCGGCGCAGGCCTCGGAGTCGGCGAGCGCGTTGTGGTGGTCGAAGTCTTCGAAACCGGCGGCCATGGCGGCAACCGGCAGGCGGTAGGAGTCGAGGTGGTACGTCTTGCGCGCCACCTGAAGGCTGCACAGGTAGTGCAGGCTCGGGGTCTCGATGTAGCTGGCCGCGCAGGCGGCCGAGATGACCCCCATGTCGAAGCCGGCATTGTGTGCGACCAGCTGGTCGCCGTCGGTGAAGGCCAGCAGGTCGGGAAGCTGCTCGCTCCAGAGGAGGGCGTCAACGACATCCGCCGCCCTGATTCCGTGGATGCGCGTGTTCCACTCGCTGAAGGCGTCGTGGCCGAGCGGTGGTCGGATGAGCCACCCCGCCTTGTCGACGACGGCACCGTCTCGCACCTTCACCATTCCGACGGAGCATGCTGACGCGCTGGAGGAGTTGGCGGTCTCGAAGTCGATCGCGGTGAAGTTGAGTGCCATGCGATGCATCGTCTCACGGGCATCCGACGTGGGCGCCGAGGTAGCGCGGTCTGTTGCCATTCCGGTTCTGCGCTCGGGCAAGAAGGTGGCATGCTGTGCGCCCCCTGCGGTTCCTGGGTCGGCCTGTCGTGCTTCACCGCGCACGGTAGCCTTGATGCTCGTGGCTCTGACAATCGCAATCGTGGGACTCCCCAACGTGGGCAAGTCCACCCTCTTCAACGCACTGACCAGAAACTCGGTGCTCGCCGCGAACTACCCGTTCGCCACCATCGAGCCGAACGTCGGGGTCGTGAACCTGCCCGACCCGCGCCTGCCGAAGCTGGCCGAGGTGTTCGGTAGTGAGCGCATCCTGCCCGCTCCGGTGTCGTTCGTCGACATCGCCGGCATCGTCAAGGGGGCCAGCGAGGGGGAGGGCCTCGGCAACAAGTTCCTTGCGAACATCCGGGAGGCGGATGCCATCGCCCAGGTCATCCGGGGCTTCAGTGACGCGGATGTCGTGCACGTCGATGGTGAGGTCAACCCGGCCAGCGACATGGAGACCATCAACACCGAACTCATCCTTGCCGACCTGCAGACCCTTGAGAGGGCGGTCGAGCGGTACGAGAAAGAGGTCAAGTCGAAGCGCACCGAGCCGGTGGTGCTTGAGACGGCGAAGGCGGCCGTCGATTGGCTGAACGAGGGCAAGCCTCTGTCGAGCAACACGAAGCTCGACCTGGAGCCAATCCGCGAACTCGGCCTGCTCACGGCCAAGCCGTTCATCTACGTGTTCAACGTCGACGAGGGTGTGCTCGGTGACTCGACCAAGCTGGCGGCGCTCGCCGCGCTGGTGTCGCCCGCGAAGGCCGTGTTCCTCGACGCGAAGCTGGAGTCGGAGCTCATCGAGCTCGACCCGGAGGATGCCGCCGAACTCCTCGCCAGCACCGGCCAGGAGGAGAGTGGGCTGGACCAGCTCGCCCGCATCGGGTTCGACACGCTCGGGCTGCAGACCTACCTGACGGCGGGCCCGAAAGAGACGCGCGCCTGGACCATCCCGAAGGGTGCGAAGGCCCCCCAGGCCGCCGGTGTCATCCACACCGACTTCGAAAAAGGCTTCATCAAGGCCGAGGTGATCAGCTTCGACGACCTGATGGCCGCTGGGTCGATCGCCGAGGCGCGCGCGAAGGGCAAGGCGCGCATCGAAGGCAAGGACTATGTCATGCAGGACGGCGACGTGGTGGAGTTCCGCTTCAACGTTTAGTCGTGCCCATTCAGAAGGTGCGAATGGCAGCTCCAGCCGGCTCTGCGCTTCGGAGAACGGCTCTCGTGACCTGCGGTGAGCACGGAGTTTGCGGCAGTCCAGCCCACGGCAGCGACCACGAAAGGCCGCTGTAACTGACGAAACCGAGCGCGAGGAAGCGGCCACGGCCTGCCTATCGGAGGTTTGAAGGTCAGGCGACCATGTTAGAGCACCTTGATCGCCAGTCAGCGGGGAGTTGACACCAGGTCGTCGGACCCGTCGCCAGACGCGGAGAGCAGCGCGGTGAAGAGCCGCGCCGGTAGGTTCTGATCCTCGCCGGTGCCGTTCACCAAGACGGCGACAACGTATTCCGACAACGGGTCGTACATGACGAGCGACTGAAAGCCCAGGCCCGCCCCGGTGTGGCCCACCCAGCCGTCGATCTCGCCAATGGCGAAGCCGTACGAGTCGTACATTGGACTGGCCGAGTCCGCGTCGATCGAGCCGAATTGAGAGAGCCGCAACGCCTGCGAGTCTGACGAGATGGTCGCACCGGTGCCGAGGGCGCGCCCCCATTCGGCCAGGTCCCGGATGTCGCCGGTGAGCGCCCCGGCAGCCCCGAACCATCCTGCGGCAACTGAGGGCAGCTCCTCTGGCGCGGAATAGCTCTGCAGCTGGTAGCCAACCTGATCGTGCGCGGGAGTCTTGAACCCGTAGGAGACGCTGGTGAGCCCGAGCGGGCGAAGGACCCGCTCGCTGACTGCAGCATCCCAGGTCATACCGGTCACCTCTGCGATCACCTCGCCCAAGAGCAGGGTGTTCGTATTCGAGTACTCGTACTCCTCGCCCGGGGCGGCCGTGGCCGGCTCGTCGAACGCCAGGTCGAGAAGTGTCGCGACATCCGGTTCAGCCTGCGGATCCGCCAGCAGCGCAGGCCCCAGCCTGGGCGACGCCGAGTAGTTGGGAAGACCCGATCGCATGGTCGCGAGTTGGGTCAGTGTGACCGCGTCGCCACCGGGAACCCCCGCCACAAAGTCCGAGACGGGTGCGCCGAGGTCGACGAGGTTCTCGTCAGCCAATTGCAGGATGAGCGTTCCGATGAAGGACTTCGTGATGCTGCGGTACGCAAAAACCGCTTCGTCGAGGGGTGCATCACCAGCGGAGCCGAACTCGACCAGCGTCTCGTCGCCATCCGGGCCGGCGATCAGCACCACCCCGGCGGGAACGCCCTCCTCGGTCAGGAGCTCATCGACCAACTCCTGTACCACCTGGGGCGCTGGAAGCCTGGGCTCCACCTCTTCGGGTGCAGCGGGGTCTGTTACGGGCGCCGAGCATCCTGACACCGTCAGGGCAAGGGCTGCCGCCACGCACAAGAACCTCGTCGCAGTACGAACGCTCATCATCCCATCATGCCCGCCCCAGCACCTCTCGGGCCTAACCCTCGCGCAGCGCTCGCCGCGGCACTCGTTGTCTCGGCGCACCAGCAACTTCCGGTGCCCCAAACACACGACCACCGCGGCGAGCGCGCACGGCGATTGGGCGCGGGGTCGCAGCTGCGTCTAGGCTTCGATCTCATGTCTGAGACTCTTCCGCCCTGCCCGATCTGTGCCGAGCCCTACGCGTACGAGCAGGGTGCCATGCTCGTATGCCCGATGTGCGGGCACGAGTGGAGCCCGGCTGCCGAAGACGCTGCCGAGGCGGCCGCAGCGGTGAAGGATGCCGTCGGCAACGTGCTCGAAGACGGCGACACCGTCACGATCGCGAAAGACCTCAAAGTGAAGGGTGCGGGTGGCGGAGTTGTGAAGGTCGGCACGAAGGTGCGCGGAATTCGGCTCATCGAAGACGGCGTGGGCGACCACGACATCGACGCAACCGTGCCCGGGTTCGGGCGGATGCAGCTCAAGTCGAGCGTGGTGAAGAAGGTTCTCTAGCCGCGCATGACCGCTTCGCCGCGACGCTTGTGACCGTGCACGAAGTGGTAAAGCACCATGGTCGCCACGACCACTGCCGACACCGTCAGGTACATGGCCTGGTAGCCGGTCTGCGAGATCACCACCCCCAGCAGCATGGGTCCGAAACCGCTGCCGAGGTCGAGCATCAAGAAGTACGTGGAGGTGGCGGTTCCGACCCGCTCGGGAGGCGCCAAGCTCACCGCGATCACCTGCCCTGACGGCAGCAGTCCACCGAAGCCGAGGCCGAGCAGCACACCGCCCAACATCAGGTACGAGCTTTCCGTGGCGAGGCCGATCACCGCGAGGCCGGCCGCGAACAGCGTCAGGGTCGCGTACATCACCAGGTTATCGCCGAACCGGTCCTGAAGTCGCCCGGTGATGAGGCGCGACACCACGACTCCGCCCGCATAGACCAGGAAGAAGGTGCCCGCCGCATCCGCCATGTTCTCCGTGCTGGCGTAGGAGTGCAGGAACGCGAGTACGCCGGAGAAAGCGACCCCTCCCAGCAGCATCACGAGCGAAACGGGCAGTGCCCACGGGTCCACCACATCCGACCAGCGCCACCGCCAGCGATTGGCCCGTTCATCCGCGGTTGGTTCCCGCTCTGGGAGCCGCAGAAGCAGCCCAAGCACGAGGGCGGCGACCGCGCATCCGGTCGTGAAGGCGAACAACCAGTCGTGACCGAACTCGTTGACCAGAACCACCGCGATGAGCGGGCCCAGCGCCGTCGCGAGAGTCGCAGACAGGCTGAAATACCCCATTCCCTCGCCCCGCCTCGCGGCAGGGATGAGGCTGACCACGGATGCCGCGAGCACGGTCGCCGCGGTCCCGAACCCGACACCGTGAACAATGCGAACAACAATCAGCGCGGTGAGGTCGCCGGTGGGGGCATAGAACAGGCCAGCGATCGAGTACAGAAGAAGGGCGGCGAACAGCATCCGCCGTCGCCCGACCAGATCGAGCAGCTTTCCGGCGAACAGTCGCGCGATGACCGCGCCGATGATGAACGCGCTCGAGGCCAGCCCCGCAGCGCTGTCGGATGCGCTGAACCGCTCGACCGCGTACAGCGCCATGGTGGTCATCGGCAGGTAGAAGACCATCGAGACGAAGAAGTTCGTCGCGATGGCGAGCAAGAAGTTGCCGCTCCACAGTCGCCTGCCGCCGGTCACCGTGTCCCCTTTTTCTGAAGCCTGATGGGACGCCGTCGTCCGGATGCTGATCACGCCACTATAGACGGCTCCAGGCGTGGCATTTCGGGCGACCTCTAGCAGCACGTCGGGGTCCGTCAGCGCTTGGTCGCCTGACGGCCACCGTGCCGCCTGGCCGCGAGCGAGCGAAGCCCCCACAGAACTGCTCCGGCCGCGAGGGCGACGATCGCCAGCCGTATGGCGATCCACATCAGCCCCAGGAGAACGCTGATGAGCGCGCCCACCACCAGGAGCGCGGCGATGACGCCCAGGGTCGTCCAGGTGGTGCGATTCACCCCATGAGGCTAACTGAACGCGCGAGCCCGATCGACGATGACGGTGTTTGTCGAGAATGCCGTTGTTTGAAGGGGGGGTCATCGTCGACAAGCACCGTCATCGTGCCGCCTCAGACGGTTGCCCTCAACGCCAACGGAAACGCTGGCGGAGACACCGTCCACGAATAGACTTCGTGGTGACGAGAGGGGAGCGGCCATGCGGATCGTGATCGGGGCTCCGTCCAACGGCGCTGCACTGAAAGACGAGCTGAAGGCTGCGCTGCAGGCGGATGCTCGGGTCAGCGAAGTCGTCGACCTCTCGACCCCAGACATCACCTACCCCGAGGTGTCGTTCCAGGCGGCGCAAGCCATCCGCGATGGGGGCGCCGACCGCGGGATACTCGTCTGCGGCACCGGAGTCGGCACGGCGATCGCCGCCAGCAAGGTGGCTGGTGTGCGGGCCGCAACCGCCCACGACCTGGTGACCGTGCGCGGCGCGGTCGAGAACTACGACGCCCAGATCCTGTGCATGGGCCAGAACGTGATTGCGCCGGCAGCGGCCAAAGCGCTCGTGGACCTGTGGCTCGACCTGCGCCACGACCCATCGAGCGCATACGGGCAGAAGCTCCAGGAGATTGCCGCCTACGAGGCCCGCTGACCGGCGGGCCGCACCCGGCCGCTCCCAGCCGCCCCGCATCCGCTCCCGGCGGTAGAAAGTGACTCGCGGCAGGGGGTACATCGGCCGCGGCGAGTCACTTACTACCGCGCCGAGCAACCCCCGCCACCGACGCGTGATGATCCACCCGGGATTGACCACATGCCTAGAACTACTAGATACATAGAGCTTCGAGGTATAGGGTGGGTAACGCTGGGAGGCCCGATGAACATCGACAAAGACCTGGTCGCGGCCATGTCAACCCCACTCGTGCTTGCGATTCTTGCCGAGGGCACGAGCTACGGCTATGCGATCCTCAAGCGTGTGCGCGAGCTCTCCAGCGGGGAGGTCGAGTGGACAGACGGCATGCTCTACCCGCTGCTGCACCGCCTCGAACGCTTGGGCTACATCCGGGCCGAGTGGGGCCAGTCCGCGGAGGGGCGCCGTCGAAAGTACTACGAGGTGACGGATACCGGTCGCACCCAATTGGCTGACCAGCGCAGGCAGTGGGAGACCGCCAACCGCACGCTTGGCGGCCTGTGGGGGCTCACCACTGCTGGCTCGCAGGCGGGAGCCCCGGCATGAGCACACTGGAGACCCAGATCAGCGACTGGCGCGCCGCAGTCATGCGCGGAGGTGCCGTAGACACCGCTGACGCCGACGAACTCGAGGGCCACCTGCGCGAGCAAATTGCCGACCTCGAGGCTGCGGGGCTGAGCGACGACGAGGCGTTCCTGATCGCCGTGCGGCGTCTGGGCCAGGTCTCCCTGATCACTGCCGAGTTCGCGCGCGAGCACAGCGACCGATTGTGGAAGCAGCTCGCATTGACGCACCACAACGATGGGGCACGTCAGCCGGTCCAGCTGATGCTCGGGTTCGCGGTCGCAGCCGGCGTACTCATTCATGGCGGGCGGATTGCCGCAGGGGTTCCCGGGGCAGACACCCCCTGGTTCTTGCGTGACGTCAGCCTGTTCGTGCTCCCCGTCCTTGCCGCATACTTCGCAGTAGTCAGACGGATGTCTGTGGCCAGCTCACTAGGCCTGGCTGGCGCTGTCGCTGCTGTTGCGCTCGCCGTGAACCTATTCCCGTTTCCGCCTGGAGCGAGCACTGACGTGCTGGTGGGCATCCATCTTCCCGTCGTGCTGTGGTTCGCGGTTGGTGTCGCGTACGTGGGTGGTGACCTGCGGTCATCCGCGGCCCGCATGAACTTCATCCGCTTCACGGGGGAGTGGATCATCTACTACGCCCTGATCGCGCTGGGCGGCGCGGTGCTGCTCGGGCTCACGGGTTTGGTGCTCGCGCCGATCGCGCCGCAGGCCCTCGACACCGTGTTCACCTGGGTTCTGCCGGCGGGTGTCGCCGGCGCTGTGGTTGTCGCCGCCTGGCTGGTGGAGGCGAAGAAGAACATCATTGAGAACATCGCACCGGTGCTCACGGCGATCTTCACGCCGCTGTTCGCGGCCATGCTGCTCGTCTCGGCCATCGTCTATGCGGTCGGGAGTGTGGGCCGCGAGTTCGACCGCGACCTGCTGGTCGTCTTCGACGTTCTGCTGCTGGTCGTGCTCGGGCTGGTCGTGTACGGCATTTCCGCGCGCGACAGGGCGAAGGCGGTGGGGTTGTCGGATGTGCTCCGACTGATCGCGGTCGCGGCGGCGATCGTCCTTGACGCGCTGGTGCTGGTCTCGATGTTCGCACGCGTGGGGGAGTTCGGTTTCACCCCCAACCGTGTGGCCGCGCTCGGGCTCAACCTCGTACTGCTGGTGAACCTTGCCGTTACGGCCTGGCTGATCATCCGGATGCTCGCGGGTCGCGCACCGGCCGTGCGCCTCGAGCGTTGGCAGACCGGCTACCTGCCCGTCTTCTTCGCCTGGCTGCTGTTCGTGGTGCTGGTTGTGCCGCCCCTGTTCGGGTTCGCGTGAGCGGGCCCCTGCGATGGCGAACAGTAGCCTTGCTCTGTGCACCCCCTCGACACGATGCCGAAGGTCGGCGCGCCTGCCTCTCGTGCGCTGGCGCAGACCGGCTACACGCAACTGGGTCAACTGGCGGCTGCGTCCCGTGCTGAGCTGGCTGCGCTTCACGGCGTGGGTCCTAAGGCTCTCCGCATCATTCAGGATGCACTTGACGAGCACGGCCTGAGCTTGGCGGACTAGCGACAACAACGCCGCGCGAGCTGCTCACCCGACACCTCGCAGGCTCGCTGCGGTAGAAACGGGCTCGCCGCGGCAGACACAACCGGGGCGGGGAGTCGCTTTCTACCGCGGGGAGCGGCACGGGAGCGGCACGGGGAGGGCCGCCGCGCGGGCACTAGGCTCGTTGTGGCAGGTAAACCATCGGACGGTGAGAGCACACACGGTGAACTGGTTTCGACGGAGGCGCACGCGCAAGCGCAGGGGTAGGCCGTTCGATGCCTCCGAGCTGCACGATCCGCCACCCGCCACCGTCGAGGAGGCGACC
>Ga0180215_1001339_pt1 | contig 27430 bp, 10 predicted proteins | sample eDN3rd37CBELigBY_FD_128871 | JGI IMG/M metagenome (GOLD analysis project Ga0180215, IMG submission 128871) | Enriched backyard soil microbial communities from Emeryville, California, USA - eDNA 3rd pass 37_C BE-Lig BY (version 2) (version 2) | ecosystem: Environmental > Terrestrial > Soil >...
CGCGACCTGGACGGTCCTCCCCGATCCGGACGGGACCGCGCCGACGATCACCCTGAAGGACGATCGCGGGACGAGCCATCCGATCACGGCTGCGTCCGGCTCGATGAAGATCCCCCTCGCCCAGGCCGGCAGTTACGAGTTCACCTTGGGCGCGTCGACCCCCCACGAGCTCTCGATCGATGTCGAGAGCTCGGCTTCGGTCGTCGTCCATGGCGCGCCGGCGGCGGCCCTCACCGCGACCCCTGCGATCTTCGATGACTCTTTGGGAGAGGAGGTGGTGCTCTCGTGGACCTCCGAGAACGCCGTCAGCCTCGTGCTCTACGAGGTGGCGCTGGAGGGCCCGGTGGAGCTCTTGGTGATCCCGCAGGCGGAGCGAGCCGCAGGGAGCCACTCGCTGATCCTCGAGCAGCCTGGGACCTACCGCCTCGTGGCGACGAACGCAGCGGGTGCTTCGGCGTCGGATGAGGAGACTGTCACCTTCGCCCCGGTGGAGGTCCTCAGCTTCGTGGCGGACCCGGCAGAGATCGTCGCGGGGCAGCCCGTGAACTTGAGCTGGACCACCCGGATGTCCAAGGATCTCTCCCTGGATCTCTTCGAGGGGCCCTACGTCCGCGGAGAGAGCCTCGAGGCGTACGTCGACGCAGCCGCCCTCGGCGGGAGCCAGATCCCCCTGACCACCGCCTGCGGCGCCCAGATCCCGACGGTCGGCTGCAGTGACATCGTGGGCCTGGCCTTCGCCTTTCCCTTCAACGGGACCACCTTCTCTCAGCTCCGGGTCTACGGGAACGGCTTCGTGAGCTTCGAACTCGTGGACCGGATCACGACCGCAGGTCCAAACGTGACCTTCCCCGCTGCCCCTACAGTGCCTGGACGCCACGTCCACCTGGCGCCTTTCTGGGATGAGCTGCGCTGGAACGAGAGCCGCTACCCCACCGGAAACATCTTCCTCCTCACCCAGACCGATCCTGTCCAGGGCGCGTCGGTGGTGATCCAATGGAAGGACGTCGGCCTCGCCGCCCATCCCGCAGCGAGCCTGAACTTCGAGCTGATCCTCTGGGAGAGCGGCGCCTTCGAGTACCGGTACGGCGCCATGGATCCAGGGGTCAACCCGAGCCAGGAGCAGGTCTTCGCCGTCGAGGGCTTGGGGGCGACCATCGGCTACCAGACCCCGGGCTCGAGCTCCTTCGATGTGCGTCAGTTCAACCAGGACGTGCAGGTTCGAGGCTCTCTCTACGGACGGACCCTCACCTACGTGCCGCCCCCCGCCATCACGAAGGCAGGCAGCTTCGTCTGGCACCCCTACCAGGCCCCCGGCGCCGCCTCGGCGAAGCTGCTGGTGGAGCGCGACGAGGCCACCGACGAGGAGACGGTCACGGTCACGGTCCATGAGCGTCCGGAGTTTCGGCTGGACCAGCGCCCCCCCGCGCAGATCGAGGTCGCCACGGACTTCCGCATTGGCTGGACGAGCGCCTTCGCGAGCGCGATCGAGGTGGTCGATCAGTCCGCCGCCGTCCGCTGCACCGCGGCGACGCCCCAGGCGGTCACATCGAGCTTCTGCAACATCCAGGAAGCTACCGAAGGGGTGTATCGATATACGGTGCGGGCCACCGGGAAGCTCGGCTTCGTCACGGAGAGGTCCGTCGAGGTCAAGATCTTCGAGCCCTTCGGGATCGAGAGCTTCGAGGCGGATCAGACCTCGCTCGAGCACGGGGAGAGCGTCACCCTGAGCTGGCTGACCAACGGCGCGACAGCGCTCACCCTCACAGGCAACGGGCAGAACATCCCTCTCGGCGGTGGCCCCAATGGCCCCGGAAGCGTGGTGGTCTCGGATCTGGAAGAGGACACCACCTTCGTGCTGCGCGCGACGAACGCGATCGGCGCCATCCAGGAAGAGAGCCTTTTGGTCGAGATGTGGAAGGTCAGGCTGACCCTGACCCCCGCCGCCACGACCACGAGGCCTGGTGAGCCCGTGAACGTCTCGGTCGAGGCGCTCCCCTTGGACGGCGGTCCACCTCCGGTGGTCTTCGGCACCCTGCCGCTGACCGAGGTTGTGGGCGGCCCGGGCTTCCTGGATGTGTCGACCTTCCCTGGGGCGCTGCCTCTCGTGGTTCAGAGTGACACCGGCGGCTTCGCAGACGTTCAGCTACCCCCGGGGTTCAGCTTCCCCTACTTCGGCGTCCCGCAGCAGTCGCTGCGGGTCTTCGTGGGGGGCTATCTGTCCTTCGACATGGAGGCGAAGTGGAGCAACCCGCCGCAATCGTTCCCAACGACAGAAGCTCCCGCCCACCAGGTTCACCTCGCACCCTTCTGGGACGGGCTGAGGATCTGGGGAGGGTCCTCCATCTGGGCGGAGAACGTCGATGCAGATACGTTCATTATTCAATGGTCGGGATTAACCCGCACGCACGGAATGTCGACGACGAGCCAGTACAATCTGAACTTCCAGGTCGTCCTGCACCGCGATGGATCCTTCGAGTACCGCTACGGGGCGATGACTCAGCCGCCCGATCCGAGCACCGCCTGTAGACCCAACTCCTGCTATAACGAGACAAATGGTTCTCGCGCGACCATCGGCTACCAGTCATTCGGTGGGACGGCTGGGCTGATGCTGCACCGCGGTGGCGTTCAGACCTCGGAGGTGAACCCCATCGTTCAAGGTGGATTGAGCAACCGGACCTTCCGGTACGCTCCCCTGGTGGGATCCTCCGTGGTCTCGTATCGGCCGATCGTGAGCGGCGAATACCAGCTTTGCACCATGTCCAACGGCAAGCCGGCATGTAAGACCTTCGAGCTCGAGGCAGAGTTTGGCATCGACTCCTACACCCTGGATGCCGACAAAATCGGCTTCGGCACCTCGACAACGATCCGCTGGCAGACCCATGGCGGAACCGAGCTGACGATCGTCGACGCCGATGGAGCGCCGGTCTTCTCGTCGACCACCGGGTCCGAGATCGACAGCGGGAGTGTGAGTGTCTCGCCTTCGTCGAATACGACCTACACATTGACGCTCACCGCCAAGTCGAATCGAGCGGTCTTCACCCGTGAGCTCGAGGTCGTCCGGGCAGGGATCACCGTCACGGCCCCTTCGTCCACCCCGGCGGCGCAGCCCGTCACCATCTCGTGGGTCCTCACCACCCCCGACTCGAGCCTCCGCCCCGTGATGTTCACGCCGATGGAGGAGGTCCAGGGCCTCGACTTCTACGACCTCGATCTGACGGACGAGACAGGGGTACAGGTGCTCTTCGCGCCCGGTCAGCCGGCGGCTACCCCGACGCGAGAGCTGGTGTTCGACCCTTCGTTCAAGTTTGATTATTTTGGCACCGAGATGGATCGGATCTGGGTGTCGGTCCGCGGATACACGAGCTTCAATCCTGTGGTGGGGACTGGAAACAGCGTCACCTCGAACAACACGCTCCCCAACTCGTCTGCAGCCTACAACAGGATGCACATCGTTCCGTTCTGGGACGAGCTCGTGACGTTCAACTACGGCACGGTGCTCGCCAAGCAGGTGAACCCGGACACCTACGTCATCCAATGGAAGGACGTGAGCCTGGCGCGGGGGTTGACCGCTGCCAACCCTGCCTCCCTCAACTTCATGGTGGTCCTGCACCGAAGCGGTGATTTCGAGTTTCGCTACGGACAGATGAGCCCGCCCCCCAACCCATCGACGCCGCAGACGAACGGCACGCCGAACTGCTTCCCTGCCTCTTGTATCAACGAGGTCAACGGATCCTCGGCGACGATCGGCTACCAGGAGCCCACGGGAAATCACGGATATGCAGTCCAGCAGGAGATCAGCATCCCCCGCGCCGATGCCTGGCCTGTCTCGGGTGGGCTCAGCGGCAGGAGCTGGAAGTTCACCCGCCACACGACGAGCGGCAGTGTCCAGGTGGCACCCTGGAACTCGGTGAGCTACCCGATGTGCGCCATCGACACAGTGACCGGCGACTTCTTCTGTCCTGACGAGCCGGTCGAGATCCAGGTCGATTGGGGGATCCGCGCCTTCGACGCGACGCCATGGGCACCGCGTCTCGGAGATCCGGTCTCCCTGAGCTGGGAGGTCGTGGCGATCGAGGAGCTGCGGGTCCTCGCAAATGGAGTCCAGATCGATAGCTACACCGGCGCGTCGGTTCCCGGGACGAAGACCATCACCCACACGCCGACCGAAGACACCACCTACACCCTGGAGGCGAGGTCCCTGGACCGGGTGCTCTCGGAGCCGCGGCTGGTGCAGATCAAGACCTTCGACCTGGCCCTCACGGCGCCTTCCGGCCCCCTCTTCCCTGGTGTCGAGGTCGACCTCGGGTGGAACTTCACTCCCACCGGAGGCGGAGCCGGCGTGGTGGCCGCACCGATGGGCGAGATCCCTGCTGGCACAGGTCAGGCTGGGGCCTTCGTCGATATCAGCACGATGGGGGCGTCGGGCGCGACGGCGCTCACGGTGACCAGCGCGAGCAACGGCTACGCCAACATCGACATCCCCTTCCCGTTCCCCTACTTCGGGCAGAGCTACAGCGCGGCGCAGGTCTACGTGGACGGATACATCAGCTTCGACCTCGCTGGATCGGCAGGTCGAGCTTCGAACACCGCGCTGCCCAACTCGGCAGCCAACGAGATGCGGGTCCACCTCGCGCCCTTCTGGGACGACCTCTACGTCCGTGGCCCCGCAGCGATCTGGACCCACCGCCTCGACGCGAACACCTTCATCATCCAGTGGAAGAACTTCAGCCGGAGCGCGGGCGCGACGGAGGCGGTGAACTACAATCTGAACTTCCAGGTGGTGCTCTTTGCGGATGGGTCCTTCGACTATAGATACGCCACGATGGCGCCGCCCCCCCAGCCGTTCACCTTCGCGAGCTGCTGGCCCGATACCTGCGAGCTCGAGGCGAACGGCTCGTCTGCAACGATCGGTTACCAGACCGTCGACGGCTTGCTCGGGTATGAGCATCATAGGGGAGGCAACGCCCAAGCGGACGTGGCCCCCTTCAATGGTGGTCTCGCCAATCGGTCCTTCCACTTCAATCCAGCCGCGCTCGGGACCGCGAAGATCAAGGTGGGGGCGACCAAGGACTACAAGGTGTGCGGGCGCTCCGGCGCGTTCTTCGACTGCAGGACCGTTACGATCCAGGCAGTGGCAGATCCCGGGGATCTCATGTTCACGGAGCTGATGCTCGATCCGGTCGGGGGGACCAGTGAGCAATGGGTCGAGGTTCGCAATCTGAGCAAGAGGACCATCGATCTGGAGGGGTTCACCCTCCAGAGTGACAGCGGCTCCCATGTGATCGCCACGTCGCTGCCGATCGCCCCCGGTGAGTTCGGGGTCCTGTCGGCGGCACAGATCCCCGGCATCACGCAGGGCTATGTCTACGGAACAGGCTTCTCCCTGAGCAGGACCGTCGACATGATCGAGCTCGCTGCAGGGACTGCCTCCATCGCCTCCGTGCGCTGGGGCGGGACCTGGGAGATCCCGCTGGGTCTTCCTCTGACCCTCGAGCCCAGCTTCCAATGGACCGGTTCCACCTCGAATGACGAGTTCTCGAGCTGGTGCGAGGATGGGGTCGAGGGGAGCCCGGGCTACCTGGGCACGGGATGCGCGAATCCCTATTACGACCTCGATCCCGCCGCGGCCGGTGCGCTCATCGACATCTCGGCAGTGGGGACTCGAGTCGGTCACTTCGAGAATGCGACCCACCAGCTAGCGAAGCTGAACGTCTCTGGTTTCAGCATGCCCTTTTACCAGGATCGCGTGGACACCGTCTGGGCGGGGTCCAACGGCTGGATCTCGTTCTCGGTGGAGAATCCCGGCGCAGGAGGCGCACCCCCGATGCCAGGAAACCCAAAGCCGCCGAACTACGGGCTGCCTCGATCGGATACCTCTTCACCGGAAGGACCTCTGGTCTCTCCCTTCTGGAGTACGCTGACTTGCGAGCCAGCTCTCTATGATTGTTCGTTCAGCTACTACTTTGGTGAGATCGGTGGCGAGAACGTCCTGGTGACCGAGTGGAAGAACGCACGTGTCATGAACTCGCTGGGCAACATCACCGTTCAAGTGCAGCTCTGGGAAAATGGAGACATCAAGATGGTCTTCGGCGACTACATCTCAGGCGACGAGCCAGGGTCCACCAACTGGCACAATGGGCGAGGCGCAAGATCCTGGATCGCGATCGAGAACTCGGACAAGGGTGACTACCTCACGGCGTTGCACTACCAGAGTGTCGACCTGGCCAAGAGAACGATCCTCTTCAAACGGAAGTAGGATCGGGTCGGCGCCTCGCATCGAGGGGCCTGTGCTTGTTGCGCCCCGCGGGATGCCCGCGGGGCGCGGAGTCGAGATTGAAAAGGGCTGAAAGAAGTTGGATGCACAAGGCGCTCCTCGTTGGGATGAGCCTCGCTGCGACCGCCTGCTCCTGCGGAGGCGGCGAGACCACGGGTCAGGTTGCAAAGTTCAGCTCGACCCTGCAGGCGGATCCGCTCGGGGAAGCTGACTATCTCGTTGATTTTGGCGAGGTAGTCTTGGGAGACCAGGCGCTCGAGCGCGTCGAGGTTCGAAATTCGGGCAACCGTGAGCTCGTCGTCGTCGCTGGCGATCTTGCCGCTCCTTTCTCGGGTGGTGTCTCCACCGCGGGGCTGAAGCTCGGCGTGGGCGAAGCCAGGGAGATCGTCTTCGGCTTTGAGCCGGAGGAGGAGTCGGAAGAGCCGATCCAGACCATCCTCTCGCTCCAGACGAACGAGGGGGACGCGAAGACCTACACCGTTCGCCTCGTCGGGCAGGGCAAGCGGGCGTCCCTCGACTGCGAACCAGCGGAGCTTGATTTCGGGCCCGTCCTCAAAGGCGGCGCGAAGACCCTCACCACGGTCTGCAACAATTCCCTCTCGATCCCGATCGCGATCGAAGGCCAGCGTATCCGGGGCGTGGACGCTTCGTTCTTTCAGGCTGCGCTCACGGACGCTGTCGAGGGAGGGCTCGTCGTCCCTGCCGGCGGAGCGGTCACCTTCGAGGTGAGCTTCAGCGCCCACTCTGCTGGCAGGAACGAGGCAGCGTTGGGGCTGAGCGGCAGCTTCAACCAGCCGCTTGCGTCGATCCCGCTCCGGGCGGAGACGGTCGAGAGCTCTCTGGGCATCGAGCCATCGTCATGTCTCGATTTCTCCTACGTCCACCTCGGCGATTCGTCGGTCGCCGAGTTCGAGGTTCGGGCGGTTGGGGGGCGCCCGCTCCAAATCACGAGCATCACGCTGCCGCAGGAGAGCCAGGCTGCCTTCTCGCTCCTCGCCCAGGGCCCCATCTCCTTGGAGCCGGATGGGGCAGCTCAACGGATCGAGGTGGAGTTCCATCCTGTCACCGGAGGTCCCCATCAGACCCTGATCGAAATCCAGACGGAGGAGCTCCTGGCCGGGCCCCAGACGATCAACGCGTGCGCGAAGGGGTTTGGAGGAGGGCCAGCGATTAGCTGCACCCCTACCGCCATCGACTTTGGGAGGCTCGGGATAGGGATGAGCGGACGGCGCACATTTGATTGTATCAACTCCGGGGTGTCTGCCCCCGGCGCGGTGATCGATCCGCTGCTCGTGACAGGGATCCGCTCCACCGCTCCCCAGTTCGCCGTAACCCTGTTGAATCTCGATGGGAGCGAGGGCGCCAAGCGGGAGGGCTACGAGCTCGGTGAGACCTTCGAGGTCGAGGTCCTCTACACGCCAACCAGCGAGCGCTTCGACGCTGCTGCTATCCAGATCGACACGCTCAGCGCCCCTGGTGGCATGTATGAGGTCGCTGTCTCAGGCCAGGGGCGCGACCTCCCCTCCTGTGAGTTCGCCCTCGTGCCGCCGCAGCTCGGCTTCGGGATCGTCGATCGAGGGGAGGAGCGCTCCCTGAAGTTCGGGGTGACGAACCTCCTGGACACGCCGTGCCTGATCCATGACCTCGGCCTCTCCACGGACAGCGAGGATGCCTTCTCCGTCGCGCCCATCGAGAGCGTCGAGGTCGGGGGCTTCGAGACCTTCGAGGTGGAGGTCGTCTTCGCGCCGAAGAGCTACAAGGCGCTCTTCACTGGGGCTGTCGAGTTCCAGATCTCCAGTGGAGAAGAGGTGGAGCAGCGGGTCCCTCTGCAGGGCGCCGCTGCGAATCCGTGTCTGCTGATAGAGCCTGCAGCCCTGGACTTCGGGATGGTGGGGCCGGGTTGTTCGAGCACAGATATCTGGGTCTCCGTCACCAATGTCTGCCCGCCCCCGATCGATGTCATCGGAACGGAGATCAACGACGGGGTGGGTTCGGATGCGTTCCTGATCCAGCGGAGGCCAGTCCTCCCCAGGCGGCTGCTGACGAACGAGCGGATCGAGCTACAGCTCGCTTTTCAGCCGGAAAGGCTAGGCGAGTACTCCGGTTCCCTGCGGATCGACCTCCAGGACTCCCTGCCCTATGTGTCGAAGCTTAGCGGTTCGTCTGTGGTGAACCCTCTACAGACGGACATCTTCAACCAGACGGCGAGCCCCAAGGTCGACATTCTCTGGGTGATGGACAACTCTACGTCGATGAGGCACTACCAGAGACAAGTCTCCGAGAACCTCTCTTCGTTCCTCTCCTCTGCCATCGAGCAGAAGGTCGACTTTCATCTCGCGGTGACCTCCAACGGGCTGCGAAAAGCCTCCAATCTCTGCTATGGCGGCGCGGACGGGGGCGAGGACGGGCGGCTCTTCCCAATCGACGGGAGCCATCCGCGGGTCCTGACACCTCGCACCCCTTTCCTCGAGACGCATTGGGAGTTCAACGCCAGGGTCGGTCTCTGCCATGCAGACGAGTTCCATATCGAGGCCGCCTTCCGAGCGCTCTCGGAGCCGCTGATCAGCGAGAGCAAGAGCTCGAAATACTTTGACGAGACCCCCTACAACGATGGCAACGCTGGCTTTCTGCGGCGGGAGGCTTCGCTCTCGATCATCTTCGTCTCGGACGAGCCGGATAAATCCGATTGGATGCCGCTCTCCGACTACCTGGCGTTCTTCAGAGGCCTCAAAGGGAAGAACATGTTTCGGGCGCACGCGATCACTGGGAGAAAAGCCTCCTCTGCGCCCGATCCTGCATGTGCCTTGCGCAATGGAGACAGGCTGATCTACCTCGCCGAGGAGACCGGCGGGACGTGGATGGACATCTGTACGCCGACTTCCGACTCTGCTGCCTGGGAGGCAGGGTTGAAGGATATGTCTCTCGCAGCGTTCGGGTTTCGGGCGCGCTTCATCCTGCGGGGTGAACCCTCCGACGTCGACGGCGACGGTGAGGTCACCGAGGAGGACATCGTCCTCGAGGTCAATGGGGTCCCGACCCCTGCCGTTGCCCCGGGGCAGGTGCGCCAGTGGAGTCTTGACAAGGCGGAGAGGGCCATCCTCTTCACCCCGCTCTTCATCCCGAAGACGGGCTCCCAGATCACCGCGACCTATAGCGTCGCCTGCATGGCACCATGAGGAGTCCCGAGATTATTGGAGACAAGACGAACCCGAGTCGATCGCGGCGATCCCTCGCTGCCACGCTCCCGCTGAAAAGGATTGGCTCCATCCTCTCGCTCGGGCTCTTGATGATCGCGCCTGTGGCAGCGGGCGCGAGCCAGCCGATGGCAATCTGGCCTGCGGTCTTTCAGAGCTTGAATGAGCTGCCGGGAGGGCCGGACGCGACCTGGGATCTGAGGAGGTCGGGTGCGCTGAGCGGAGACTCCGGGGAAGCGAGACAGGTCCCGCTCCCATTTTCGTTTCGGGTCCCTGGCTCTGTGGATCTCTTCTCTGCTGTGAATATAGGTTCCAAGGGCTATGTCACCTTCGGAACCCATGGCAACGACTCGAACGCCTCCAGGACCGCGGCAGAGTCTCTCCTCCAGACGGTAGGCTCGCGAAACCTGATCGCCGCCTGGTGGGGAAACCACTTCTGCGATCCCACCCGGGGGATCAAGACCAAGGTGCTGGGGTCCGCGCCAGCGCGAGCCTTCGTCATCGAGTGGGATGGTTGCTCGAAGCTGGTAGGTACAGCAGGCTCGGGGGCTGTCTTCCAAGTTCAGCTCTGGTTGATGGAGGGCTCCCATGCTGTCCAGGTCAAGTACGGCTCGCTAACTGCCGACGGAGGCCCGGGGTGGGAGAGCCTCTCCTGGGGGATCAAGGCCGACGCAGGGCCTGGATTCATGGGTCTTGGCCGGGACGGGGAGCTCGCGGTCTGCAATCCGAAGGTGGCCGCGGGGGGCCTCCCCGTCTGTGGACCCCAGCATTTTCCCGAGAGCTCCGTCCTGCAGTACGGGTTGACGCCAGGGATCGATCTTGCCGGGAGGGTGGAGCGCACCTCACTCACCATGCTCTCGTCGAGCATCCAGCTCGGGGTAGCGACCACCCTCCTGAACGTCGGTGACGTCGTGGCAGCAGGGGTCGGCTTCGAGCTCTCGCTCGTAGAGGTTCTGGGCCCCGGTCCTGGGCCGGGGAGCGGCGCAGAGGTGACGGTCTTCAGCCATCCGGGTACGGAGTCCGTTCAGTCTGCCTCGGCGCTGGTGATTGAGAACCTTGTCGTCGCTCCTCGCCCTGCCAACGGAGCCTATTGGCTCTGCGCTTCGATCGATCCTGGAGCCGATCTCCTCGAGCAGGATCGATCCAACAATGTGGTCTGTGCCAGAGAGAGCGTCACCATCGGACCGGATCTCATCGTCTCGTCGATCACCGCGCCGTTGGATGGAGAGCCGGGAGGGACGGTCTCGGTTCCCTTCTCGATCGAGAACATTGGGACAAGCGACGCCGGAGCCTTCAATTATCGGCTCCTGCTCAAGAGGTCGGCAGAGGATGCAGGGGTCACGCTGCTGACAGGCAGGATCGACGGAGGGCTCGCCGCCGGGGCGACCCTCGACAGGACCGAGTCCCCGAAGCTCCCAGCGATCATCCGGGAGGACAACTACTTCTTCGAAGTTTGGCTGGACGTCGACCGGGAGGTCGATGAGAGCAACCGCTCCAACAACAGCGGCATCTCTGCAACCGGGATGATCAACCGTAGACCCGAGCTGAAGATCACCAGACCGATCGGAAACCTCAGCCTGGTTGACGGCTGCTATTTCGGCGAGGCGCTCACCGCCACCTTCGAGATCTGCAACGAAGGCTCGGCGAAGGCGGTGAACTTTCACCCCAGCGTGATCATGGGGAACGGCTTCCAGGTTGCGGTGTTGGAAGACGTCCCGGCTGCCTCCTTCCCACAGTTCTGCGGGGTCCCCGAGACAAAAAACCATACAGCCTGCGAGCCCATCGCCGGGCGGAGCGCGAGCTGTGCCGCCGAGTTCTGCAGGCTCGAGTGTTCGACGGATGCAGATTGTGGTTCGACAGGGATGCGGTGCTCTGAGGATGCCGCCCTCTCTGCATCCCTGGGACGAGAGGCGAAGGGTTGTATGAATCATCTCGCCCCGGGCGATGCTGCGCCGAGTGAGAGGTGCAAGACCTTCTCGATCTCCGGGCGGATCCCGGTTGAAGACAGATATGGAATCCCCCACACCGAGGGGACGAAGCGCTTTCATGTTGTCGACGGCGGCTGGCACTCCCTGAGCCAGCATGATGAGGATTCGATCATCGTCGCGGAGGTCCTCTGCAAGCCTGCCCTCCTCGACCTGGCTGTGGCGGGGATCGATGCGCCCACCACGGTGGTGGCAGGGAAGGCCGCCGCGATCTCGCACGCGATCCAGAACCTCGGGTTCATCAACCCAGGCCCCGACGGTTCCGCCGGGGGGCAGCGTGAGTCGTTCACCTATCGATTCTACCTCTCCTTGACCCAGGATCTCGGGACGCATCAGATCCCCGTCGCGGTCCAGGCGACGGGAGGAGAGGGGGTCAAAGAGATCGGCAGGAGAGAGACGATCCAAGGGACGGACGTCGTGATGATCCCTCCCGATGTTCAGCCGGGCCGATACCATCTGTCGCTGATGCTCGATCCCGAGAACGAGCTCGTGGAGGAGACGAAGAGCAACAACGTCGCCGTCTTCTCCCAGATGATCACCGTGGAGCCGAAGGCCTTGCAGATCCTGACGAAGGAGTTGCCGCGAGCCAACCTCGGGGCGCAATACAGCCACACCTTCGTCGCGAGCTTGGGGACCGGGAGCTATTCCTGGAGCGCGGAGAACCTCCCGCCCGGGATGTCCATGAACGAGCAGGGCCTCTTTCATGGGAGGCCCGCCGCTTTGGGGAGCTTCGTGTTCACGGTCCGGGTGCAGGCAGCGGACGAGGTGAGCGAGAGACTGATCGCGCTCCAGGTCCTGCCCGGGCAGAGCACCCTGGAGGTCGCGACGGAGACCCTCCCGATCGCGGCCAAGGGCGCTCGGTACGGAAGCTGGTACGACCGAGCAGCAGAGAGGTACGAGGAGGGGGTACGGCTCGCCGCGAGCGGTGGCCAGCCACCCTACCGGTGGTCTCTCGATCCTTCCTCCCCTGAGAGCCGGCTGCCGGCTGGACTCGAGGGTCCCGATATTGACGGCGTGATCCGTGGCCAGGCGACCTTGCGATCAGAGTCTGGGCGATTCTCGGTGCTGGTGGAGGATGCGTTGGGGAACGTGGCCCGACGCTGGCTCGAGATCGTGGTGGTCGACGCCAGAAGCCTCTTGGTTTCGAGCCAAGGTCTTCCGCTGGCGACCTCGGGGATGGACTACCACGGCTGCGCCCTGGCCCAAGGCGGCGACGGCGTCTACCAATGGAGCGTGGAGCCAGCCTCTTTGCCCCGCGGCCTAACGACGGCGGTCTCGGGATCCGGCGTCTGCCTCGAGGGAGTGCCCACCGAATGCGGAAGCTTCACGGTCCGGCTCCAGGTGAGGGACGGGGCAGGAGAGAGTGCGGCTGCAGCGCTCCGCCTCGAGGTCGAGTGCGGCTTCATCCAGCTCAGCGCGCGGTCGGTTCGCCCCGTAAGCCGTGGAGAAGAGATCGAGTTCAGGCTCCTGGCGACTCCCTCCGAGTCTCCGACCTTCTCGCTGTTCCAGGGCCAGTTGCCTGGGGGACTCTCGCTGAGCGCGGACGGCATGATCTCGGGGACGGTGAGCGGCGACGCCGCCTTCGGCTCCTACGACCTGATCATCGAGCTTCGGGATGTGCAGGGCAGACGCAGCCTGAGCGCGATGACCATGAACGTCAACGTCGAGCCGTCGGCGCTGAAGGTCGTGAAGACGAAAGAGACCACGGGCTGCAGCAGCGCGGGCGGCTCCAGCGGTTCGGGCGCTGCGCTATGGCTTGTGGTCCTCTGCCTCGTGGCCAAGAGGATCACGGTGCCGAGGAAACGTATCCATGATGTCTAAGGTCTGGTGGCTTCCGCTCGCGAGCGTCTGCGCGCTCCTCTCCCTGGCCGCGGTGGCCTGTGGGGGAGAGTCGGTGACGATCAGCGGTTCCCGGTGCTCGATGAGCGACTGCGATGAGGGCCTCGTCTGCGACGAGGCGGATGGCGTCTGCAAATGCGGAGGTTCCATCTGCAAGGAGGGCGAGCGCTGCAGCCTCGACGATGCCCCCACCTGCGTCGCCACGAGCTGCGACTTCGTTCAATGTGAACGTGGCGAGACCTGCAACCCGGACACTGGAGCCTGCCAGTGCGGCAGTGAGCGCTGCGCCGAGGGCCAATGGTGTGTCGACTCGACCTGCCTGGCCACTGACCTCTGTGAGTTCATGACCTGTTCGCCAGGGATGAGCTGCGATCCTCGCAGCGGTCTCTGCGCCTGCGGCGGGGTGGTCTGCGACGAGGGGGAGAGCTGTGTCGACGGGATCTGCACCAGCGAGCGCTGCGGTGGGGTGAGCTGCGGCGCCAACAGCGTCTGCAGCCCGGAGGACGGGAGATGCCGCTGCGGCGATCTCGATGGCCCCATCTGCAGCACGGGAGAGGCCTGCCTCGAGGATGGCGCCGCCTTCGCCTGCGCGATCAGCACGAAATGTGAACAATCAGCTTGCAGGGTCGGGACCATCTGCGATCCGGAGGACGGGCTCTGTCGCTGCGGTGGGGTCGGCACCGGTTTCGAGGTCTGTGACCAGAACGAGAGCTGCATCGACGGCACCTGCAGGGGCGGCCTCCTCTGCGAGCCCGACGGGATCCCGACAGTCTGTGCGCCGGGCCTGAGCTGCGATCCGGCGGATGGCGTCTGCAAATGCGGCGGAGAGGGTGGCGTCGAATGTGGCAGCGAAGAGGCCTGCACCTTGCTGGCCGGTGAGCCGAGCTGTCTTCGCGTCTGCACCTTGCTGGCTGGGGGCTCTGCCTGCGCCTTCGGAGAGTCCTGCTACTTCGATCAGGGGCAGGCCCACGCTGAGGCGTTCTGCGCTCCGACAGGTGACAGAGGACTGAATGGGCTCTGCGAAGAGCCCAACGAATGTGCGCAGAACCTGCATTGCAGCCTCGGCGGGATCTGTCTGCAGCTCTGCAAGGTCGAGGATGGGACTGCTGCCTGCGCCGGCGCTGGCCCCTCACTGCAATGTGTACCCTTCGGCTCCGACGGCGAGTTCGGATCCTGTAGGGCGCCTTGATTGGAGCAGCCCGGTGGAACGAAGAACGATTGAGGCGTGGAAGAGGGTTAGCGCGATGTCTTGCACCCGCGCAAGAGCACAGACGAGGAGCAGAGGTTTGAATCACGAGGCTGGTCGCCGGATCTTTCGCGGCATCTTCATCTTGCTCACCCTCGTCGTGGGGGCCTGGTCCTGCGGGACAGACGAGGTGCGGAGCCAGTCTTCGAGGCTGACGACGAACCTCGAGCTCGATCCCGGCGAAGACGCAGACTTTGTCGTCGATTTTGGCGAGGTCGCGATCGGCGCCGCAGCGAGCAAGCGGTTCAGCTTGGGTAACGACGGCAGCGTGGAGCTCCTCATCGTGAGCAGCGAGCCTGCCGCCCCCTTCTCCCTCAGCCCGGCCTCGGGAGAGTTTCAGCTCCCGGCAGGTGGCAGCACTTGGATTGAGTTTCGCTTCCAGCCGGAGCTCGAGTCCACCGCGAGCCAGATCCTGACCCTCTCCACGAATGAGGGTCCCGGGGGGCGGGAGTATCGGATTCGCCTCGAAGGAGTGGGCGTCCAGGCGGCGCTCGCCTGCGATCGCTCCTCGTTGGATTTTGGGGTGATCGTCAGGGGAAATGTCAGCTCTCAGAGGGTGAGCTGCACCAACTCGGCCTCTTTCCCAATCGAGGTGGGCGAACTCGCGTTTCGGGGGATCCACGCGCCGTTCTTGTCAGCCAGGTTCGTGGGGGGAACGAACCAGGTGCCTTCGGGAGGGACGATCGAGTTCGAGGTCACTCTTCGGGCAGAATCCTTGGGTATGATCGAGGCGTGGCTGGAAGCGCGAGCGATCTATCCCCAGCTCCTCGCGAGCTTGCGTGTCACGGCGGAGGTGGTCACGAGCGAGGTGTCGATCGAGCCACCAGGATGTCTCGATTTCTCCTTCGTCGAGGTGGGGGACACGGGGCAGAGGACCCTGACCTTGAGAAATCTGGGGAGGGAACCGATCCAGCTCCAGTCGGTCGAGGTCGCCGGAGAGGATCCGTCTGATTTTTCTGTGCTCACCAGCACCTCACTCGTCCTGGCCCCGGATGGCGGTGTTGGGACCCTGGAGATCGAGTTTCAACCATCGAAATCGGGGGCGCGGTCTGCCGTGCTCTCCCTGCAGACCGACGAGCCGGGAGCTGCTCCGCTTCAAGTTTGTGTCAAAGGCGTGGGCGGCGGCCCCGCGTTGAGCTGCACCCCTGAGGTCCACGACTTCGGCGCTGTGGCTGTCGGCGTCCCCTCCACTGTCTTTCTGCGCTGCAGCAACACGGGCACGGCACCGGAGAGCGAGGAGGAGGCTGCCGTCCCCCTGTTTTTGTCGTCCGTGAGCTCGGACTCCGACAGGTTTCAGGTCTCCGTTCGGAATGAGGATGAATCCACGGGACCGAAGGCGGCGGGCTATCAGATTGGAGAGAGCTTCTTTCTCGAGGTGGTCTACGCCCCGATGGAAGAGAGCTTCGATGCAGCAGAGATCCGGGTTCAGACCAACTCGACGATGGGCCTCTTCAATGTCTCCGGGCAGGGGCGTGTCCTCCCGCCATGCGAGATCTCGATCGTCACTCCCTCGCTGCAGTTCGGCGTCGTCGACCGGGGGGCCGAGCTGACACGAACCTTCGAGATCCGCAACCTCCTCTCAGGCTCTTGCCTCATTCGAGATCTTCGGCTCTCCGATGACTCGGACCCGGCGTACTCCCTGACGCCCATTGATGTCCACGAGCTCGGAGGCCATGACTCGCTGCCGGTTTCGGTCCGCTTCGCCCCCACCACTTACGCTCCATCCCTTCGGGGCAATGTCGAGTTCGAGATCTCCAACCCGGGCGACCGCTTCCAGACCGTGCAGCTCGATGGGGCTGCAGGGCAGGCCTGCCTGCTGATCGAGCCGGCTGCGATCGACTATGGCAACGTCACGCCGGGCTGCACCAACCAAGGTCGCAAGGTCGTGTTCAGCAACGCCTGCGCGACCTCGCTCACAGTCACGGCTGCTTCGGTCGAGGGGCCGCAGAGCGAGGATTTTCACATCATCGGGATGCCCTCGTTTCCGCGAGTCCTCGGACCCCAGCAATGGGTGGAGGCCACCCTCGCGTTCCTCCCCAACCGCCTCGGTCGTCATCTGGCGGCGCTCGAGCTGCAGGTGGAGGTAGCCTCGTCCGGCGAGGAGCTCTTCTACGTGGCGAGCCTGGAGGGAAATGGCGCCACAAGCGGGAGACAGACCGACGAGTTCATCCAGAAGAGCCGCCCCGCGATCGACATCCTCTGGGTCATCGACAACTCCAGCTCGATGAACCCATTTCAGGAGAGGCTTCGCGAGAACCTCCCTGCCTTCCTCACCTTTGCCAACCAACGACAGTCGGACTTCCAGATCGGGGTGACCAGCGCCGCCCTCAAGTTCGGTGGCTCAGGTTGCCCTGGCGGGGCGGATGGTGAGGAGAATGGCCGCCTGTTCCCGGTGGATGGGAAACATCCTCGGATTCTCCGACCGAATACACCGGACCTGGAGGATCACTGGCGACACAACATGACGGTCGGGACCTGCTGGGAGTTGTTCGGGGAGACTCCGATGGAGGCGGCTCTCCGGGCTCTCTCGGTCCCGCTGATCAACGAGGCGAAGGACTCCCGTTATCCTTGGTCCCCCTATCAGGACGGCAACGCAGGCTTCTTGCGGCCGGAGGCGATGCTGTCGATCATCCTGGTCGGTGACGAGGACTACTCACAGAAGACGCCGATGGAATATGCGAATTTCTTCATCGGGCTCAAGCGGGGCAATCGAAACATGGTCCGGGTCCATGGGATCACGGGACCCAGGGAGTTCGGGCCTGGCCCGAGATGCAATACCTCGCATGGCGATCGGCTGATGGATCTGATCGAGGCAACCGATGGGACGTGGTTGAATATCTGCACGCCCACCGGCGACACCAACGCGTGGTCCTCCGCCCTCGAGGAGATGTCGAGCGGGGTCTTCAATGTAGCCGAGCGCTGGGTCCTCCGCAGCGAGCCCGCCGACAGAAGCGAGAATGGGCGCAAAGACGAAGCGGATCTCGAGGTCCGCGTCAACGGGGTCCTGCTGCCTCCCATCGATCCCGGCTCACAAAGGCAGATCTGGAGATATGACCCCCTCTCTAACGCGATCTATTTCGAGCCTCGCTTCCTCCCCTCCGCAGGCGCGAAGATCACCGCGTCCTACGACCTCGAGTGTCTCTGACGAGCGAGGTTCCTGCAGCGTGGCAAAGGGCTCGGTGACCGCCTCCTATTGTGCCACAGCGCCGCGACCATCGCGGAGCCTCCTACAGCGCGGCGAAGGTCTCGCGGACCGCCTCCAGGGTGTGGCCGACCTCGGTCTGGCCGTGGGCCAGCGAGACGAAGGCAGACTCGAACTGGGAGGGGGGCAGGTAGACGCCACGGTCGAGGAGGCCGTGGAAGAACTTGCCGAAGAGGGCGGTGTCTGCGGTCTTGGCGGTGGGATAATCGTACACTTCACTTTCGGTGAAGTAGAGGGTCCACATGCTGCCGACCCGGTTGAGGCGGTGGGGGACCCCTGCCTCCTTGGCAAGGGAGGAAATCCCGTCGCAGAGGGTCTGGGTGGTGCGCTCGAGGCGGGCGTAGACGGAAGGATCCTCGAGGGCCTCGAGCATGGCGAGGCCTGCGGCGACGGCGAGGGGATTTCCCGAGAGGGTCCCCGCCTGGTAGACGGGGCCCTCGGGGGCGATCAGCTTCATCAGCTCGAGCTTGCCGCCATAGGCGCCCACCGGGAGGCCGCCGCCGATCACCTTTCCGAATGTGGTGAGGTCGGGCTCGATGCCGAAGACGCTCTGGGCGCCGCCGCGGGCGAGGCGGAAGCCCGTCATCACCTCGTCCCAGATCAGCACGACGCCGTGCCGGGTGCAGAGCTCGCGCAGCTTCTCGTGGAAGCCGGGCTTCGGGGGCAGCACGCCCATGTTGCCGACCACGGGCTCGAGGATGGCGCAGGCGATGGTGTCGCCGTGGGAGGCGAAGAAGCTCTCGAGGCGCTCGATGTCGTTGAAGGGGAGGGTGAGGGTGAGCTTGGCGAGATCTGCGGGGACGCCGGGGGAGTCGGGGAGTCCCAAGGTCTCGACGCCGGAGCCTGCCTTCACGAGCAGGGAGTCGGAGGCGCCGTGGTAGCAGCCCTCGAACTTGAGGATGCGGTCGCGGCTGGTCGCGGCGCGGGCGAGGCGAATCGCAGCGGAGGTGGCCTCGGTGCCGGAGGAGACCAGGCGCACCTTCTCCACGGAGGGGACCGCGGCGCGGATCGCTTCGGCGAAGCGCACCTCCGCGGGATGCGGGGCGCCGAAGCTGGTGCCCTTGCGGGCTGCGGCGATCACCGCCTCGATGGCGGGCTCCCAGGCGTGGCCGAAGATCAGCGGTCCCCACGAGCCGACGTAGTCGACGTATCGGTTGCCGTCCGCGTCCACCAGCCAGGCCCCCTCGCCCCGATCGAAGAAGACGGGATCGCCGCCGACCCCTCGGAAAGCGCGGACGGGAGAGTGGACGCCCCCCGGCATCAGCTCGTTGGCGCGCTGAAAGAGGTCGTGGCTTCGGCTGCGATCCATTTCGTCTCCTTGGAATGCTTGGGTCGCCTTGGCTCTAACCGCCGGCGGTAAAGCAAGCAAGCTTCAGGAGGACGGATCCGTTCAGCCGCGGAAGCCCGCCTTGGCGCGGGCCTCGAGGCGGACAGCCTCGGAGAGGTGCCTGCGGGCGCGCTGGATCTCGGCTTGGACGGTCTGGGGATCGGGGTGACGCTTGAGCGCCTCCAGGTAGGAGGCGAGGGCGCTCTCCGGATCCTCGAGGGCGAGCTGGGACTGGCCGATCTGGAAGCGGGCGCGGGGCGCGAACTCGGAGGTGGGCCAGCGCTGCTCGATCTCTTCGAAGACGGGGATCGACTCAGCGTGCTTGCCCTCGAACTGCCACGCGGTGCCGAGGAGGAAGAGCGCGTCCGCAGCCCACTTGCTGTCGGGATGGCGGGCGGCGAGGTCGTTGCACTCCTTGCGGCTCTGCTCGTAGTCCTGGAGCTCGAAGTAGCTCTTCGCGACCAGGTACGAGAAGCGATCGGCGTCCGGCCTGCCGGAGGCGGCGAGCGCCTGCCACTGGGCGATGGCCTCGTTCAGATCGTCGAAGAAGCGGCGGGAGAGATCGGCGAGCTTCTCGCGGGCAGCCCAGGCCTCTTCGCTCGCGGGTGCCTCCCGGATCAGCCGGCGATAAGCGTCGGCGGCGCCGCGGTAGTCGCGCAGGGTCAGGTAGCGGAGGTCGCCGAGCCTGGCGAGGGTCTCGACCTTCGCTGCGTCGTTGCGCTCGTTGGACTCGGCCCCCTCGAGGAGGGTGAGGAGCGCGCCGTACTCGGCAGCGGCCTCCTTGCTCTGTCCGGCGAAGGAGAGCTCACGCGCTCGTTCGAGGCGGACCTCGACCGAGCTCTGGCAGGCGGCGAAGAAAAGTGTCGAGGCGACGAGGATGGCGAGCTTGTTCATTCTCGGTCCGTTGTCGAAGCACAGGCCAGGCGAAGCTGGTGGCGCGTGATCGAATCGAGCCCATCCCGCGAGACCTTGTCTCGGGTGGGGGACCCTGTCGGGCTCCCATGGGCATATCCCATACCCACTTATGCACATGGGTGACCTGTTGGCGTCAAGCTCTCAACTCCAAGAACTCCAACGGGATCACGTTTGTCGCATGATTCGCACTTCTACCTACCGCTCCTGCAGGGCGAGAGCGGAAGCCCCGAGGGGCAGCCCTCCCACGAACGCACGAACTCGCGGACGCGGGAACGCGGGAACCCAGTACGCGCACGTAGGTTGAGCACACGAGGTCCCCGCGTTCGCGGGGGACGACCGAAGGCGAGATCGCTGTGCCGAATGATTTGCCAGAGGTCCCCGCGTTCGCGGGGGACGACCACGGATTCGGGACGAGGCGCGGGTCCGGAGCCTGTCGCCAGGCTGTACAGACCTCAGTCCTCGACGGGCGTCTCGTCGTCACCTGCCTGGGCGTCCTCGGCGGGAGCGCTCGGCCCCTCACCTTCGGCCTGGGCGGTGTGCTCCTCGCCGCTTGCCTCGAGGGATGCCGCCTCTTCGCCGCCGTTCTCGTCTTCGTCGGCGACGTCGACGAGGCGGGCGATGGCCACGACCTTCTCCTGCTTGGAGTCGACGGTGATCAACCTCACACCCTGGGTGTTTCGACCGATTACACTGATCTCGTTCACCGCCATCCGGATCAGGGTCCCGGCGTTGGTGATCAGCATCACCTCGTCCTCGTCCTCGACCTGGCAGGCGCCCGCCACCTTGCCGTTCCGGCTGGTGGTCTTGATGGTGATCAGCCCCTTGCCGCCGCGGCGCTGGACCCGGTACTCGGCCTCGTCGGTGCGCTTGCCGAAGCCGTTCTCGGTGAGGGTGAGCACCGCTGCTCCGGGCTCGACCACGTGGGCGCTCACCACCACGTCGTCGTCCCCGAGGGTGATCGCCTTTACGCCGATGGCGGCGCGGCCCATGGGCCTCACGTCGCTCTCGTCGAAGCGGATGGCCATGCCGTTGGCGGTGGAGACCAGGATGTGGGCGCTGCCGTCGGTGAGCATCGCCGCCACCAGCTCGTCACCCTCCTCGATCCCCAGGGCGATGATGCCGTTGGAGCGCACGTTCGAGTAGGCCATCAGATCCGTCTTCTTGATGATCCCCTTGCGGGTCACCAGCACGACGAACTTGCCCTCCTCGAAGTGACGCACCGGGAGGACCTTGGCCAGGGTCTCGCCCTCCTGGAACTGCACCAGGTTGACGATCGGCCTGCCCAGCGCGGTGCGACCCGCCTGCGGGATCTCATGGACCTTCAGCCAGTAGAGCTTCCCCTTGGTGGTGAAGACCAGCATGTAGGCGTGGGTGCTGGCGACGAAGAGCGACTCGATGAAGTCCTCCTCGCGGGTGCCGGCCCCCGACTTCCCACGGCCGCCGCGGCGCTGGGCCCGGTAGAGGCTGATCGGGTTCCGCTTCACGTAGCCGTTGTGGCTGAGCGTGACGACCATGTCCTCTTCGGCGATCAGATCCTCGCGGGTGATCACCCCCGCCTCGCCCTGGATCTCGGTGCGCCGCTTGTCCGCGTACTGATCGCGGACCTCCTGCAGCTCCCGCTTGATCACGCCGAGGAGGGTCTGCTCGTTGCCGAGGATCTCCTTGTACCAGGCGATGTTGCGGAACAGAGAGACCAGCTCGGCGAGGAGCTCGTCTCGCTCCATGTTGGTGAGGCGGGCGAGGCGCATGTCGAGGATCGCCCGGGCCTGCAGCTCGGAGAAGCCGCTGGCCAGGTACTCGTGGGAGAGGGCCTCGAACTTGGGCTCGTCCAGCTGCACCCGCTCCACCACCCGACGCAGCCCAGCCTGTGCCACCGCCAGGTCGATGCGCGGCAGGTCGACGAAGCGCTCGTGCTCGTAGAGCGAGGGGGAGAGGATGTTCTGCAGACCCCAGCGGGCCTCCTCCGGATCCTTCGACTTGCGGATGAGCGCCACCACCAGGTCGATCAGATCCTGGGCCACCACCAGCCCTTCGACCAGGTGGATCCGCTCCTCCGCCTTGCGCAGCTCGAAGCGGGTGCGCCTGGTGACCACGTCCCGGCGATGGGAGATGAACCTCTCCAGCACCTCCTTCAGGTTCATGATCTTCGGCACGCTGCCGTCGATCGCCAGGAGGATCACGCCGAAGGTGCTCTCCAGCGCGGTCTGCTGGAAGAGGTTGTTCACCACGATCTGCCCAATGGCGTCGCGGCGGACCTCGATGACGATCCGGACCTTCTCCTCGCGGTCGGACTCGTCCCGGATGTCGGAGATCCCCTCGATCTTCTTCTCCTTCACCATGTCGGCGATCCGCTCGATCAGCCGGGCCTTGTTCACCTGGTAGGGGAGCTCCTGGATGATGATCGTCTCGCGGTCGCGCTTCTCGTCCCGCTCGATCTCGTACTTGGCGCGGACCCGGATCGAGCCGCGGCCCGAGAGGTAGGCCTCGAGGATCCCGTTGCGACCGTTGATGATCCCGCCGGTGGGGAAGTCAGGCCCCGGGATGAACTCGATCAGCTCCTCGATGGTGCAGCGCGGGTTGTCGACGAGGAAGAGGCAGGCGTCCAACACCTCGCCCATGTTGTGGGGCGGGATGTTGGTGGCCATGCCCACCGCGATGCCGGTGGAGCCGTTCACCAGGAGGTTGGGGAAGCGGGTCGGCAGGACCAGCGGCTCCCGGGTGGAGTCATCGAAGTTCGGACCGAAGTCGACGGTGTCCTTGTCGATGTCGGCGAGCATCTGCTCTGCGAGCTTGGTGAGCCGCGCCTCGGTGTGTCGGTAGGCCGCAGCGGAGTCGCCGTCGATGCTGCCGAAGTTGCCCTGGCCGTCCACCAGGAGGTAGCGCAGGTTCCACTCCTGGGCCAGCCGCACCAGCGCGTCGTAGACCGAGGCGTCGCCGTGGGGGTGGTACTTCTTCAGCACCTCGCCGACGGTGCCTGCGCACTTGGAGTACCGGCGGTTGTGGAGCAGGCCCTCGTCGAACATCGCGTAGAGGATGCGCCTGTGCACCGGCTTCAGCCCGTCCCGGACGTCGGGGAGGGCGCGGCCGATGATCACCGACATCGAGTAGTCGAGATACGACTTGCGCATCTCGTCTTCGATGTTGATCAGCTCGATGTTCGTGGGCGGCGTACCTGGGGGTGGGGTCAACGGCGTATCGGTGGACAAGAAGACCTCGCAGGGGGCGGGAAGGGGTGCGTCGCCTGGTGGATCCTGGCCTCCTCAGAGAGGCCGGATTTCATGCGGCTCGCGGTCCTTCGATAACCACCCATCCTAGCCGATTCTTCCCTCGCAAGTCAACGCAAAGATCGAGGTTTTTCTTAGGGAATTCTATAGGTTGAGGTGGATCCGGTCCGCCGGGAGCCCCGCCTCCGCCAGGGCCTCGCGCACCCCCCGGATCATCCCGGCCTGGCCGCAGAGAAACGCGACGGCGTTCTTCACTGGGGGTAGCGCCTCGCGAAACTTCTCCTGCACGTAGCCCGCATAGGCCAGGTCGTTCTCGGTGCGTTTCGAGACCACCCGATGGACCCGGACCCCCTGCTCCTCGTAGGTGGCGAACTCGTCCAGGTAGGGGAACTCCACCTGGGAGCGGACCCCGTAGAAGAGATCGATCGCCCCGTATTCGGATCGGGCGCGGAGGATCTCCTGGAGCGAGGCCCGGATCGGCGCGAAGCCGGAGCCGGTCGCGAAGAGGAGCATGTCGCGGCCCCTGCTCTCGAGAACCGGGAAGCCCTTGCCCATTGCGAGAGTGGTCTCGACCCACGCCCCCGCCTCGAGCTCGGCGAGCTCGTCGGAGAGGCCCTGGCCTCGCTTGATCAGCAGCTCGAGGGCCCCGTTCCCCGGGGCATTGGCGACGGCGAAGAAGGCGGCGGTGGACGCGCCCGGGAGCCGCACCTCGACGAACTGACCTGCGATGCGGTAGCTCGCCCGCACCTCCGGGGAGACCTCGAGGACCATCGAGCGCAGGAGCGGAGTCTCGTCGCTGGCCGCGGCCACGCGGGCAGGGTGAAATAAGAGCTGAGGGCCGTGCATCCGCACCAACCTAAAGGTCGCGCCCTCGCCGCTCAAGACGATTGTGCCCGAGCACTACCAACCCTTCGAGCGTCCGGAGGGCGCGCGAGCCGGAGGCGAGCAAACGTAAAGAGGCGAGGCCCGCCCCACCCCGACCCATACCCAAGAGCGCCCGGAGGGCGCGCGAGCCGGAGGCGAGCAAACGTAAAGAGGCGAGGCCCGCCACGCGCAGCGTGGCTGACTGAATCGCTCCGCCGAGGCGGGGCGATTCAGTCATCTGCCGAGCGGTCCCTCGCCCGAGCGGACGTCGCGGCAGGTGATGCCTTCGTCGGGCGCGCAGTTGCGGCCGATGAAGCAGTAGCCGATGTTGCCGTCGTTCTGGCAGACGATCGCGCCGTCGCCGGTGCGGCACTCGTCGTCGTCGTTGCAGCGGCGGCCGGAGTAGGTGCAGATCCCCTGGGAGCAGGTCTGCTGCGGGCACTCGTCGTCGGTGACGCAGGTGCAGAAGCCCGTCACCGAGCCTTCGCCGACGCGGCAGGTCCCGGCGCACTGGCCCACGGTCTCCCCCTCCTCCACGATGCATTGGGAGCCCGGCGGGCAGTCCTCGTCCACCGTCTCGACGGTGCAGGTGGGCGCGCTGGGGTAGGGGGAGCAGGCGTTCTGGCTGGAGCAGCTCGTCCCCGTCAGCACCAGCACGTCCCTGCAGGAGAAGCCGTTCGGGCAGACCGTGTCCTCGCTGCCCGGATCCCCCATGCAGTTCACGCCGCAGAAGCTCGCGCCGGGCTGGGTGCTGTCCACCAGGCAGAAGTTGCCGGGATCGTCGCCGCAGCGGTTCGCGCCGCCGGGGCTGAACTCGCAGGCGTCGCAGAAGGGCCCGCGCAGATCCTTGACGCAGCGCTTGAGGCTGCCCCCGGACTCGGTGGCGACGCAGCGCTCCCCATACTTGCAGAAGGTGTCGTCGGCGCAGGTGTCGGAGGTGCAGACCCCGGTCGGACAGGTGGCGCGGCCGAGCTCGGTGGTCTCGTCGCAGACACAGGGGACCGGCTCGCCGTTCGCGTCCTCGCAGAGGCAGGCGTCGCCAAGGGTGGCGCAGTCTCCGCTGGAGCGGCAGCCCGGCACGCAGGTGCGGGTGGTGCGGTCACAGACATTGCCCAGATCGCATTGCCGATCGATCTCGCAGCCCGTGAGCCGGCAGATCTTGTTCTCGGTGTCGCAGAAGAACCCCTCCTCGCAATCGGAGTTCCAGTCGCAGGTGCGGTCCGGGTGGCACCTGCCGTCGCCGCCCGGTCGGGTCTCGCAGTGCTCCCGGGCCTGGCAGGCAGCGTCGCCGGTGCAGACGCAGTCGCCTACCCTGGCGTCGCAGGCCCAGTTCTCGTTGCCGTCATGCTTTTCGATGCACTCGACGTCGCTGTTGCAGAGGGCGCGCAGCTTGGTGGTGTCGCCGCAGGAGGCACTGAGAAGCGCGCTGCTTCCGGCGACGAGGGCGCAGAGGAGCAAGGAGGGAAAGCGCAAGAGGAGTACTCCGGTTCAAACGATCGGAAGACGGCGGCCCAGGCTCGGCTAGAGCCGCACGAAGGTCTTGAAATAGGAGAAGCTGGTGTAGGCCGTGAGGTTCATGTCTCCGTAGGTCCATTGGTCGAAGCCGAAGAGCGGCTCGCGCCCGACGTAGATGATGACGTCGAGCTCCACCGGTTCACCCGGCGGGAACATGGCGCGCAGATCGGCCAGCGCCGCGCTGGGTACCGTGATCCGTCTCTCGGTTCCGGGCAGCACCATGTGCCAGTAGGGGATCGGCCCCGTCATCCCAGGGATCTGGAAGTAGATCACCGCGATCTCGGGAACCGGCCCCGGGGTCAGCGACCACTCGAGGACGCCGGTGAAGAGCGAGCCCATGGTGGGCCGGTTGAGCACCAGCGATCCCATCATCGGACCGATGGTCAGGCCCTGGGTGAGATCGCCCGCCTGCCTCCGGAAGAAGACGGAGAAGGGATAGGCGCCGAAGACCCGATAGGACCAGGTCTGGAAGAGGAAGTTCTCTCCCGAGAGGCGGGGCAGCCCGCGCAGGAAGCCCGTCGGCCCCAGGGCCACTGCATCACCGACGGTGATCACCCCCTCCGGGCCCAGGTTGATGTAGGCGAAGACCTCGGTGCCACCCGGCTGGTTGTTGACCAGGGTGAAGGGCACGTCCATGTCCAGGCGCATATCGAGGATGATCTCGGTCTCCACCGTCTCGCCGATCTCGATCTCGACGCCCCTGGCGATCCCCATCAGCAGGGGCTCGAAGCGCCCGGTGCTCTCGTCGAGGATCCCGTAGACCGCCGAGACCGCCAGCGCCCGCGCCCGGAGGAAGGCGAAGGAGAACTCGCCGCCCTCCGCTGTGACCAGGGTCGGCTCGGCGGGCATGCCGAAGGGCGGTGCGGAGAAGACGTTCGCGTAGCTGACCGTGACCTGCGCCACCTCGCGCTCGACGGGCCGAAGCTCCCGATTCGCAGGCTTCTTGAAGCCCCAGACCTTGCCGGTGACGATCCCCACCGGCGGCGGAGGAGGCGGCGGCGGAGGCTCGGACGGTGGAAAGACGTTGGGCTCGAGGAGGACCGTGAGGTTCTCGCTCTGCTGCTTCGCCACCGTCGCCAGCTCGAAGCCCTGCAAGGAGACGGTCACCACCTGCGGCTTCACCAGGAGCGGCGACGAGATGGTCACCTGGCCCCGGTTGTCCGTGAACCCTTCCAGCTCGGAGCCGTCGTCGCTGCCCAGGATCACCCGGGCGTTCTCCAGGGGCTGTCCGAAGTTGTCCCGGTCCCCGTTGAGGACGGTGACGTTCAGGGTCCCGTTGAGCGGGCCGCCGGAGGCGCCGCCGGTGGAGCTGCTGGGGTTCACGTAGCTGAAGGCCTGCGGCAGGGTGACGTGCAGGCCGTCCACGGGGCCGACCGTGACGTCGACCATCCCCGCGTTTCCGCGGGGGGTGGTCACCACCGCCGTGAAGGGATCGGAGACGACGACCTCGGGGGCCAGGGCATCGCCGAAGGCAACGGGCATGCCGTCATAGAAGCCGCTCCCGCGGAGCGTGACCAGGGTGCCGCCGGCGCGGGCGCCGTGGGCGGGCTCGAGCAGCGAGAAGGCCAGTTCCGCCTCGTAGGTGAAGCCGTCGACGAGGAGCCCCTCTCCCTCGTGTCCCACCGGCGGGCTCACCCGCACCGGGACCGTGCCGACGCTCCCTCGCGGCGCGATGGCGGTGATCAGGGTCGGGCTCACCCGCACCACGTTCTGGGCCTCGAGGGCGCCGACGAAGAGGCGGGCTCCCTCGGGGAAGGCCACGCCCCGCACCGCGATCGCGGTGCCGCCCATGGCGGGACCCGACTCCGGGGTCACGGAGAGGACCTGGGTGGGCGCCACGTAGCG
>Ga0180215_1001342_pt1 | contig 27393 bp, 21 predicted proteins | sample eDN3rd37CBELigBY_FD_128871 | JGI IMG/M metagenome (GOLD analysis project Ga0180215, IMG submission 128871) | Enriched backyard soil microbial communities from Emeryville, California, USA - eDNA 3rd pass 37_C BE-Lig BY (version 2) (version 2) | ecosystem: Environmental > Terrestrial > Soil >...
CGTCACCGAGAAGCTCGTGATCCTCTTCCTCCGTCCCAAGGAGGAGGCGGGCAAGGGCTACCTGCGCGTCGACAAGAACATGTTCTTCTACGACCCCACCGTGGGGAAGTGGGAGCGACGCACCGAGCGCGACAAGATCGGCGGCACCGACTCCCGCCGCCAGGACTTCGACCGCTCCCGCCTGGCGCAGGACTTCGTCGCCAAATGGGTGGGCGAGGAGAAGCTGGGCAAGCTCGTCGCCGACCACCTCGAGCTGAAGGCGAAGCCGGACGCGGACGTGGCGTTCCCGCTCATGCACCTGTGGATCGAGAAGGGCACGAACAACCTCCTCAAGCGGCAGGAGTTCGCGCTCTCCGGGAGGCTGATGCGCACCCAGTTCTTCCCCAAGTGGATGAAGGTGATGAGCCCGGTGAAGAAGGCCGAGGTGTGGGTGCCGAAGGAGCAGCGGATCTTCGACGAGGTGGAGAAGGGCAACCAGACCACCGTCGTGATCCGCTCGGTCGATCTCGCGCCGCTGGACGACAGCTACTTCACCAAGGCCTGGCTCGAGAGCAAGAGTCGCTGATGAGGGTCGGACGTCTCGCCGCGGGGGCAGCATCCGCCGCGGCGATCCTGATCGCGGCGAGCGCACCTGCGGCGGAGGATCCGCGCGACGCCCTCTTCTTCGGCGCGGCGGACGAGCCGTCCGCGGCCCCCAAAGCGCCGCCCCCGAGCGCCCCCGCCCCCGAAGATCCGCGAGACGACCTCTTCTTCGGCGCGGACGAAGCGCCGGCGCCCGCGGCGGGCCGTCCGAGCGCGCCCTCAGGGGACGAGCGCGACGCGGCGTTCTTCGGCGATCCCTCGGCCGACGAGAGGGACTCGGCCTTCTTCGGCGGCGACGACGTGATCGACGCGTCGGCCCCCAAGGATCAGCCCGTCACGTCCGACGAGCTCCAGGAGGAGGGGCGCCTGCTCTCCGGCGACGAGATCGAGCGCCGGATGGGCCTGCGCGAGAACAAGCTCGACGTCGGCGGCAGCCTCTTCCTGCGGATGAACTACGCGGCGTCGTCCGAAGGGATCCCGGAGACCTTCCCGGTGGACTCCCCCAACCTCCTCGACCTCTACCTCGACGCGAGGCCCAACGACAGGCTGCGGGCCTTCGTCCGCGCCCGCGTGACCCACTACTTCGACGAGACCGAGCGGGTGTCGGCCCTCGGCGTACCGGCCGAGCGCGGCACCAGGGGCGCGCTCGACCAGCTCTGGCTCAAGTTCGACGTGGAGAGGACCGTCTTCGTCACCGCCGGCCGGCAGTCGATCCGCTGGGGCGTGGGGCGCTTCTGGAACCCCACCGACTTCGTGAACGTGGCGCGGCGCGATCCGCTGGCCGTCCTCGACGAGCGGCTCGGCGTGAGCCTCTTGAAGCTCCACCTCCCGGTCGAGGCGTCGGGCTGGAACTTCTACGGCATCGCGAACGTCGAGAACGCCTCGAGCCCCGACGAGATCGGCGGCGCGCTCCGGGTGGAGAAGCTCATCGGCACCACCGAGATCTCTTTCTCCACCGCGGCGCGGAAGGACCAGCCGTTCCTCGTCGGGGCGGACGTCTCCTTCCCCTTGGGCGTGCTCGACCTGCGGGCGGAGGTCGCCCTCTCCCATGGAGACGAGCGGCTCTTCTTCCGGGGCCCCGTGGGCCTCACGCCGCCCAGGCCTCCCGTGGCGTTCACCCGAGAGAACGAGTGGATCCCCCAGGCGGTGGTGGGGGCGGAGGTGGCGATCGCCTACTCCGAGGAGGACAGCCTCTCCGTCGGAGCGGAGTACTTCTACAACGGCGCCGGCTACGACGACACCGACCTCTATCCGTGGCTCTTCCTCTCGGGGAACTTCTCGCCGCTCTACCTGGGCAAGCACTACGCCGCGCTCTACGCGTCGGCGGCGGCGCCAGGGAGCTGGAACGACACCACCCTGATCGCGAGCCTGCTCTCGAACGTGAGCGACGGATCGTTCCTGAGCCGCTTCGACTACCGGGTGCGGCTCCTCACCTTCCTGGACGTCAACGCCTTCGTGGCCTGGCACTTCGGCTCCCGGGGCGAGATGCACTTCGGCCTCGACCTCCCGAAGGTCGATTTCCCGGACGGGGCGCCGCCGGGCGTGCCGCCGGCGCTGGTGAAGGCCCTCGAGGACGGAGTGAATCTGGCCCCGCCCCTCGTCGACGTGGGCGTTGGCGCACAGCTCCGGTTCTGAGTTCTTTCGCCGCGTTTTTCCTTCCCGAAACGGCGCCCGTTCGGATCTTCGAACGGAAGGTTCACGAAGAAGGACGCGCAAGCCGCGAGCGATCCGCGAGACTGGGGACCGGTCGCTTGCCAATCCAGGCCTTTCCGGCTTTACTCCCGCGCCCAACCGCATGGCACATCTGCTGCACAACGACCAAACGAGCGTGAAGGCACCTCGCGAGCGGGCCGCATCCGGCCTGGAGCGGGACCTTCTCACGGCGGCGCATCGCTCGAGCGCCATCGAGGTCCGCATGATCCGTCGCACCCTTCCAATCGCCGCTGCCGTCCTCGCGCTCGTCTTCTCCGCGGGGACCGCCTCGGCCCAGCTCGGAGGCTCCCTGGAGGCCCAGACCGACGGCACCGAGGGGAAGCGGCCGTGGCGGGGGAGCTTCCTCCAGTACCAGCACTCCATGACCGCCATCTCGGCGGACAAGGGCGCCGAGCCCATGTGGAACCCGGTCTACCTCCACGGGGTCACGATCCAGCCGCAGCGCTACTTCGGCGATTCCTTCGTCGCCCGCCTCGGCTTCTCGATCGAGCAGGAGCTGACCAACTCCGACTACACGAACAAGTACCGCGAGTACGAGTGGAGCGACCTCAGCCTCGACCTCGTCTGGACCGGCTGGGTCGAGCCCGGGACCGGCATCCGTTTCGCGGGCGGCCTCCGCACGATCGGCGCCCTCTCGAAGCTCTCGCGGGCTCGCAGCCTCGTGGGCGGCCTCTCCCCCAACGTGACCGTCTCCAAGCGGTTCGACGTCCTCAAGGGCCTCACGACCGCCGTCTCCACCCGCTACACCCAGCGGTTCTACGAGTCCTCCACCGGCCGGTACGACGGCCACGGCATCATCGGGTGCGACGACTCCTCCTGCAACGCGCTGACGAACACGGGCGTGCGCAACTCGCCCTGGGACATCTCGGTCGGCCCCTCGCTCACCCTCGGCGTCACCAACGAGCTCACGCTGTCGACGGCGATGATCTTCGTGCGCCAGCGCCTCTACTCGATCGGCGACTACCAGGTCGACATCGACGGTCCCACGGTGGACGTCGTCGCCGACGCGGACGGCACCAACACCCGCTACGCCAACATCTTCAACTTCGACGCGTCCTACGGACTCTTCGGCGACTACCAGGTCTCCCTGGGCGTCAACACCGCCGCAGCCGAGCTGGCGCCGGACTCCACCCGCCGCTTCCCCCTCTTCAACCGCTACTCCGTCGTCTACCTGGGTCTGGGCGTCGACATCGACGCCCTCGCCAGCAGGCTCTAGGTCTGGAATCTCTTCGAATCTTCAAAATAAAAGCCGCAGTTCTTTGGAGGAAACATGAGCTGGTTTGACAAAGCGTACAAGCGCTCGTCGATCATCGGCGCCCTCGGTCTGCTCGTCGCAGTCGCGGGTTGCGCCGAGGAGCGGGCGCCGATCAACCGGGTGCAGCCCAACGCCCTCGACAAGTCGTTCTTCGTGGGCAAGGACCTGCAGGACTCGTCGGACGATCCCGAGTTCTACTCCCAGGCAACCCTGATCGACGTCGGCTACGGCGCGGACCAGGACGGCCTCTTCACCTCGACGTACGCGCAGCCCGTCTCCAGGGTGAAGTGGACCATCCAGGAGGACATGCTGATCGCCCGCCTGACGCACGAGCGGATCGACGGCACCGACGGCCGAGGCGTCGGCACCGGCTTCCTCAAGAACGAGGGCGTGGTCGCCGCGGCCTTCCGGATCGAGAAGCACTTCGACATCCAGCGGCAGTACAACTCGACCACGGGCGAAGAGACGAACGTGATCGAGGAGAACGCGGTCGATCGCCCCTGGTACCAGCGGCAGTACATGAGGGTGGACTGGTCGACCAACCTGAACACCGACTCGTACGACTTCGACATGCTCTCGATGCTCGGCGTGTACGGCGGCATCAAGTACGAGTCCTCCAAGTACTACGTGAACGACCCGCAGGACCCGAACGCGCCGGTCTTCTCGACGAGGGACGGCTACTTCGACGTGACCACGAAGGCATTCGCCGTGCCGCAGCTCGTCGACCTCTCCCACCTCGGCTGGGGCATCGACACCTTCCCGGCCTGCTACCTCCCGGCGGCGATCGCCGGCGGCAAGGCCCCCACCGCCTCCTGCAACCCCATCGAGCTGACGATCCGCCAGTCCTTCCGCACCGTGGTCGACAACGACTACGAGCCGATCGACTGGGACGGCCTCCGCTTCCAGGCCTATGGCGCGTTCCAGTCGGAGCGCACCGGCTACGCCCGCCTCTACGGCATGACCGACGACCGCCAGTACCGCTTCATCAACCGGTACAACATCTGGCAGCGCAGCCACTACTACACCAACCCCGCGGAGATGAAGGGCGCGGTGGAGTGCTACACCCCCGCCACCACCCCGGCCGGCATGGACGCCAACCGCGACGACGACGGGGACGGCACCGCCGACGAGTGCGTGGCCGTGGGCCGCGGGTCGCAGTGCGACACGTTCAAGCAGAAGTGCACCCTCCCCTACCGTGACCGCGAGGTCCGCCCGCAGGCCTGGTACTACACCAGCGGCAGCAACCAGGAGTTCTTCGACAGCACCGCGATCGCGACCCACGAGTGGGACGTCGCGCTGCGGACCGCCGTGCTCGCCGGTCGCTACGCCGAGTGCATCGCCACCAGCGGCGCCGAGAAGCCCGACATCAGCTGCGCGGAGCAGTTCCCCGTGTACTCGGGCCAGCAGGAGGAGAACGAAGACGCGATCAACCTCGCGGCCGAGGTCCAGTCCTGCCGCATGGGCCGCGCGTACGCCGAGTTCCAGGGCAACTGCGAGATCGTCGCCGAGAAGGTCGGCGCCGACCGCGGCTACAGCGCCGGCGTCATCGCCGTCGCCAAGATGGAGCCGACGATCGTCCTCTGCCACAGCCCCGTGGAGCACGGCGATCCCGCCGCCTGCGGCGGCCCGCGCCTCCCGGCCAGCATGACGGCCGCGCAGTGCGACGAGGCCTTCGACAACGGCGACTCCCGCGTGATCGCCAAGTGCAACGAGGCCCTCACGGTCCGCCGTGGCGACCTGCGCTACCACCAGGTCAACGTCCTCAAGGCGCCGCAGACCCCGTCGCCCTGGGGCATCATGGTCGACTCCCACGACCCGATCACGGGCGAGAAGATCGCCGCGAGCATCAACGTCTGGTCCCACGTCACCGACCTGGCCACCCAGGGGCTCGTCGACCTGGCCCGCTACGCCCGTGGCGAGCTCACCACCGAGCAGATCACCGACGGCAGGTACGTCTCCGACTGGTCGCAGGTGGCCCTCGCCGCCAGCCGCGGCGGGTCGCTCCCTGCCTTGACCGCCGCCGAGGTGGACTCCAAGATCGCCGCTGTCGCAAACCTCTCCGACGATAAGTTCCGCGAGGCGCTCGAGATGAGGCTCCCCCGTTCCGTCGAGGAGCGGATCGCCGACTACTCGCACCGCCTGCAGGGAATCAATACCGACATCCGTCGCGGCACCAGCTCCAAGAGGCCCATCTACGAGGCGCGGCGCTCCAAGGCCCTCGGCAGCCAGCTCGAGGCGGAGCTCATCACCCCCGCGATGCAGGAGCTCGTCGGCGGTGGCCTGGCTCAGATCATGCCGGAGCTGGCCTCCCCGCTCCGCGGCGCGAACCCCAGCACGACCCGTGACCTGCGGCAGCTCCGCGAGCTCGCGCTCGCCGAGCGCGGCGCCTGCATGCTGGGCGAGGCCCCGGCCCCCGTGTCGATCGCCAGCATGGCCGATCACCTCGAGCGCAAGTTTGGGAAGTTCGACAGCTTCGATCCCATCGCCACGCAGATCGAGCGCGCCGAGCGGATGCGCAAGTACCTCGCGCACAAGTTCAACTACGCCGTGATCGCCCACGAGATGGGTCACTCCATGGGCCTGCGTCACAACTTCGTGAGCTCGTCGGACGCCTTCGGCTACCGCCCGCAGTACTGGCAGCTCCGTACGCAGGACACCGCGCGCAACGTCGCCTGCGAGAGCGTGAACGAGCCGGCGGGCTGCATCGGTCCCCGCTACTTCGACCCGGTGTCGGAGGAGCAGGCCGACCAGCTCATCCAGATGTTCATGCACTCCACCGTGATGGACTACCCGGGTGACCTCGCCCAGGACATGGTGGGCCTCGGCGCCTACGACTTCGCCGCGACGCGCGCCTTCTACGGCAACACCGTCGCCGTGTTCCAGGACGCCAACTTCAAGGCGGGGACGCCCCGCGGCACCGGCATGCTGGCCAAGATGGACAACTTCGGCGGCATCGTCGGCATCAAGCCGTCGATCGGCGGCGAGGGCGGCCGGGCGGTCAACCAGACCAGCAACTTCCACTACTCGCAGCTCCAGAACGTCTACAAGCTGATCCAGGACTGCCAGAACATCAACGTCGGATCGTACAAGCCCGCCTACTGGAACGAGGAGCGCGACGGCACGTGGGATCCCCTCCTCGACGGCCTGCTCGTCAAGGTGGCCGGCGAATACACCCGGTGCCGCAGCCAGCCCGTCGACTACGTCCGCTGGGACACCCTGCGCATGCCGACCGGCAGCGAGATCCGCAACTACAACCGGGGCGGCCCCGCAGTCGACTCCGAGAACCGCGTCCGCGTCCCCTACGGGTTCGCGACGGACGGCTGGGCGGATCACGGCAACCTGAGCGTGTTCCGGCATGACAACGGAGCGGATCCGTACGAGCTGTTCGACTTCTTGATCACGCAGCAGGAGATGAACCACATCTTCGACAACTACCGGCGCAACCGCCTCACCTTCAGCGTGAAGGGCGCGGTGAACCGGACCCTCGGCCGCTACAACGAGAAGCTCCGCGACGCCGCCAAGGGCCTGGGCCTGATGGTGAACGTGTACCGGAACCTCGGCGTGCAGGAAGGCATCTCTCCGGACAAGCTCTTCGCCCAGGTGGTCAAGTTCAACCACTGGGAGGAGAACGTCCTGGCCGCGGAGATCGCGTTCAACCACTTCGCCCGCCAGCTCCAGCGCCCCCAGTCCGGCATCAACGCGGAGATCTCCTACGGTCCCGAGATCGATCCGGTCCTGCGCTTCAACGAGAACGCCACGGGCCTCACCAAGCGGATCATCGTCCCCACTGGCGCCACCGGGAAGTTCGGCAACGTGGGCTACGGCGGCAAGCTGCTGGAGAACTCGTTCGCCAGCAACCGCGGCGAGTACAACACCTCGTACGAGATGAACGCGGGCTCGTACTACGAGAAGGCCTACACCTCGATGCTCATGACCGAGTCGGTCGACAACTTCGTGAGCTCCGACCGTGACGACTTCCTCGACGCCCGGTTCCGCGCCATCTCGCTGGCCGACATGTTCCCCGACGGCTACCGCCGCTGGCTCGCGAACAACCTCACGGGCGACGACGAGATCCGCGGCCCCCGCGTGGTCACCGACGCCGCCGGCAAGCCGCTGGCCGACTCCGAGGGCTTCCCGCTCTTCGGCATCGGCTGGACGAACTGGACCTCCAAGGACGGCCCCGAGGTCTGCTTCCAGGAGCCGATGAGCCTCAAGTGCTCCACGAGCGTGCCGACCGACACCCGCCCGCTGGATCCGCAGATCGGCTGGGAGCAGCAGAAGTTCCTCATCGCCTGGACGCTCCAGTACCTCCCGGAGAACCAGAAGCAGACCTGGCTCAGCCAGCTCCGCCTCTGGGAGATGGGCGCGGACGCCGATCCGGTCTTCCAGAACCGCATCGAGTTCCACGATCCGCTCGGCCGGGTGTACGTCGCCAAGACCTTCGGCAAGGAGACGATCTTCGGGAAGTCCGTGCAGAAGGCTCCCGCCGCCCGGGTCCTCGAGTGGGCGAACTCCCTGCTCAAGAAGGCCTACGTGGTGACCGAGGTCGACCACGACGGCGACGGACAGGCGGACTGGTACGTCCCCGTCCTCGGCGCGGACGGCCTGCCTCAGGTCAAGTACGACCCGACGATGCGGTACTACAACGACGAGCTGACCGACTTCGCTCCGCCGCCCCCGGGCTGCAGCAGCGAGACCGATCAGGCCGAGTGCACCTGCATGTCGAACCGCGCCTGCCTCGCCCTCGAGGACTACTCCCAGGTGCCGTTCTTCCTGCGTCAGGCCCTCGCGACCTACGAGTTCCTCGACGTCGGCATGAAGGGTCAGTACTGATCCGAGGCCCCCGGATCACGTAGCAAAGGGCCCGGCTCTCCGCTTCGCGCGGGGGGCCGGGCCCTCTACGTTTCTGGCACCTTGAGCGCGCGGGACCCGTCGCGTGCGCTCTTCGTTCGCCGGGTGGGGCGGGTTCGAATTCGCGAACCCGGGAAGCTTTTCAGGGGGGATTGCTGCGTGCTCGCCCGCCCGTGGTACGCTCGACTCGCCGTGGAACCCAACTCCCCCACGGCAGCGAGGGACCCCATGGACGTGTTCCTGGAGAGCTTCGATCGCATCGGGATCGTCGGCACCCGTTTTCGGGAGGAGACTTCCCACCAGGTTCAGGCCGCCGTGCTCGCGCGCCGGGGACGAGACGCCGTTCGCATCAGCGGCTCGACCGGCACTGGCAAGGAGCTGATCGCCTCGCTCGTCCACGACGTGGCGGCTCGGGAGCTGGGGCGCACAGGGGAGCTCGTCGAGCTCAACTGCGGCAACCTCACCGACACCCTCTTCGAGAGCTCGCTCTTCGGCCACAAGCGCGGCGCCTTCACCGGCGCGAGCGCCGATCAGTCCGGCCTCCTCGAGAAGGCCAAGGGCGGCACCCTCGTCCTCGACGAGGTGCAGAACCTCTCGCCCGAGGCGCAGGGGAGGCTCCTGCGTCTCCTCGGCGAGCGGGAGTACCGCCCCGTCGGCTCCACCTCGCTGAAGAGGACCGACGCCCTCCTCGTCCTCGTCTCGAACCTCGACCTGGTGAAGCTCGCCGGCGAGGGCCGCTTCCGCCGCGACCTCCTCGATCGCGCTCCCGCCAAGATCTCGCTCTCGCCGCTGTGGCAGCGCCGTGAGGACATCCCCGAGCTGGCGCAGGCGTTTTCGCTCGAGGCGCTGGCCGACCGCGGCTGGGACGACGTCGACGGCGCCACCCGCCGCGCGCTCGCGGACATCGAGGCGGCCCTGGTGGAGGCGAAGGAGTCGTCGGTCCGCCGGCTGCGCGAGCTGGTGCGCGACGCCGTCTTCGGGCTGCAGGGCGAGCCGCCCGTCGCGCTCGAGAGCCAGGTGTTCGCCGGCGTCCTGCGGTCCTTCTACGGGACCGGCACGGAGTCCCGGGACAGATGGGACCTCCAGGACATCGACGAGCGGTTCGACCTGGCGGTGGAGGCGCAGACCGTCGCGCGCATCGCCGAGCTCCACGGCCTCCCCGAGACCACCCTGCTCAAGCTGGCCCGGGTCTTGCGAGAGCTCCATGGGTCCCTCGGGACGGGAGCGAACGCGGTGCCTTCGAGCTATCGAAATCTCATGGCGAGGACCAGCCTGGCCACCAAGGCGGCCCTCTGGCTGCTCAGCGGCGCGAAGAACCAGAGCGAGTTCCGCAAGTTCTTCGGAACGAACTCTTTCGAGATGCCGCCGAAGAGCGTGGCGTGGCAGATCTTCCACGATCTCTTCGGCCCCACCGACTCGTCCTCCTCCGACTCGTCGAAGAGAGCCAACTGATGTCCGCGAGCGTCGCCAACATCCATAGCGAGACCGGCTGGGACGCCCTCGCGGACGAGCTGCCGATGGTCGTTCGGGTGATGTCCTCGCCGGCGACCCTCGAGGAGCTCGCGGAGGTCGTGGGCGAGCGCGACCTGGTGCGGGCGCGGAGGCGCGCGGCCCGCCTGGTGCGCGAGGGCGTGATCGTCCTCCGCGGCGATCGGTACGAGGCGCCGGCGCGGATGATCGACACGGACCGTCAGGAAGGGATGCTGACCAGCATCTCCCGGTACGTCCTTCCCCATGTCATGAAGCTCGCCAACGATCCGACCGACGGCGTCGCCATCCAGCTCGATCTCGACCTGGACGAGGCGGAGCAGGAAGCGCTCTGCGTGGGCTGGGAGAAGAGCCTCGTCGACGAGCTGAACGAGCTCTCCGACCGGCCCGCCGAGTCGAAGGAGCCCCACACGCTGATCGTCTACGGCACCTCGGACGTACCTCCGGCGGGACCGCCTTCGGAGCGCATGATCGAGACGCTGCGGCGGTGCGCACGGCAGCGCTCGACCCCGGAGCTCGCGTCGCGCGCGCTGCTGATTCGATACGACGCGCACATCGGCCACCCTGCGGAGGCGATGAAGATCGTGCGCAGGGCCGCCGCGCGTATGGATGCCAAGGCGCCGGGGCACCGTTACACACTGGTCTATGGTTTCTGCGCCAATGGGCGCATCGATGGAGAGGGTCGATGAGACTCGGACTCTTGGTCGCATCCCTGGTCGTCATGCTCGGACTGCCCTTCGAGGCCGCTCGCGCAGGGGGCGTGGTAATCCATTTCCGCGACGTCGCGAGATCGGCGGCGAGCCGCGGGGTCGAATCGGTGGCGCTGTCCGGCGCCACCGCCACGAACGGAAGCCAGGAAAACGGCGTGGGCGTCACGACCCAGTCGACGTCTTCGCCTGGCACCGACGCCATGTCCGGCACGGCCGACGCCATGACCGGCACCACCGGGACCGCGAGCTCTGCCGGCACCAGCCAGGCCGCCGGCGCTCCGGCAGGAGGCAAGGCGCCCCCGGGAGTCCCGCTCCCCGGGACCGGCGGACCGCTTGCCGGCGAGGACGTGCCCGCGAGCGCAGCCACGCCGTCCCTCCTGACGGGGAGCGTGACCCGCTTCTCGGCAGACGACGACATGGCGGACTTCGAAGCGGTCGGCTGCGGCGGGGCGACCTCCGCCCGAGGCCCCGTGGGCCTGCTGCCCTTCGCCGTCGCGGCCCTCGCGCTCCTGCGCCGCCGCCGGTGAGCACGTGGTGGAGGGCCGCCGCCCGTGGCGGCCCTTTCCTCCTGCAGCCGGAACCGCTCCGGTGGTAGGTTGGCGTCCATGCACATCGACTTTCCGACGAGTCTTCCGGTCCCGGAAGCGAAGGCGCGCCTGCAGGTCCTCGGCGAGTACCTCCAGAGCAAGCACGGCATCGCCGTGACGTGGCAGGGTGATCAGGCTTCCATCAAGGGTCGCTACCTGGTGGTCGGCATCGAGGGGACCGTCGCGGTCAAGAGCGGCCTGGTCTCCTTCGACGGCAAGGATCCGGGGATGCTCTGGCGCTCCAAGGCCAAGGAGTACCTGACCCACAAGATGAGCAAGTACCTGGATCCCGCGATCACGATCGAGAGCCTGCCCCGCGGCTGACGGCGTCTCGGCGGTCGCCGGCGCCGACTCGCATCCCTACGGCGGTCAGTGCGGCGCCGGCGGATGCTCCTCCGTCGGAGGCGGCACCATTGGGCGCTCCTCGGCCCTCGCTGCCTCCTCCGGGGGCCGTGACGCCAGTTCGCTCTCCGATGGCTCCACCACCTGCGACGGTCGCCCGGGCTCGAGGCGCCTGCCGGTGATGAGCCGTGCACCCCGCTTATACGTCAGGTACGAGTACGCCCAGTCGGCGAGCACGGCGAGCCGGTTGCGAAAGCCGACCAGGTACCAGATGTGGACGACGACCCAGGCGAGCCACGCCAGGAAGCCGTCCATGCGGAGCCTGCCCTTCTGCATCACCGCCTTTGACCTGCCCACCGTGGCCATCACGCCCTTGTCCCGGTAGCGGAAGGGCTTGCGGGTCTCGCCGGCGAGGGTCCGCTGGATCGCGGCGGCGACGTACCGCCCCTGCTGCATCGCCACCGGCGCCAGTCCGGGGAGAGGCTTGCCGTCCTCGCCGCGGAAGTTGGCCATGTCACCGATTACGAAGACGTCTGGATGGCCGGGGACGGAGCAGTCCGAGGCGACGAGCACCCGTCCGCCGCGGTCGAGCTCGCCGCCGAGTTTGCCGGCCAACGGTCGCGCCTGCACGCCCGCGGCCCACATCACCGTGCCGGCGGTCAGGAGCTCGTCGCCCAGGTGGACACCCTGCTCGTCGATGTTGGTCACCTTCCTTCCGGTCAGCACCTGGACGCCCATCTTCTCCAAATGGTGGGCGGCCTTGACGGAGAGCGTCTCGTCGAAAGTGGGGAGGATCCGCGGCAGCGCCTCGAGCAGGATCACCCGGGACTCGCCCGGCCTCGCCTGTCGGAAATCCCTCGCCAGCACGTAGCGCGACAGCTCGGATAGCGCCCCGGCGAGCTCCACGCCCGTCGGTCCGCCGCCGATCACCACGAAGCTCAGCAACCTGCGCCGCGTCGCCTCGTCGGGCTCGCGCTCCGCCGCCTCGAACGCGAGGAGCACGCGCCTGCGCAGCTCCAGGGCGTCGTCCAGATCCTTGAGCGGGAGGCCGTAGCGGGCCCACTGCCAGTTGCCGAAGTAGTTGGTCCGCGATCCCGCCGCCACGACGAGGAAGTCGTAGGAAAGGGGGAGGTTGTTGCGCAGGTAGACGAGGCGCTTGCCGAGATCGACGTCCCTGACGTCGTCGAGAAGGACCCTGGCGTTCTTCTGCTCGCCCAGCACCGCCCGGATCGGCGTCGCGATCTCGGTGGTCGACAGCCCCGACGTCGCCACCTGGTAGAGCAGCGGGTAGAACAGGTTGTAGTTGGCGCGGTCGACCACCGTGACGTCGACGTCGGCGTTCTTGAGCGCCCTGGCGGCGGCCAGCCCGCCGAATCCTCCTCCAACGACGACGACGCGGCTCATGCCGAAGAGATAACGACCACCCCGCCCATCCGCACCGAAGAGGCAGAGCGTCGCCCGGAGCACGTGCGCCGGCACCTCGTCGCGCCCCCTTCGCGCGAAGTTTTCATTGGCCTTTTCCCCGGAGGGAGGTAGCCAGGAGGGCAAGACCCGGCGCCTTTCGCGCCTTCCTCGAGGGAACGCCATGCAGCTGAAAGACCTGAAGATCATCGTCACGGGCGGCGCGCAGGGAATGGGCGCGCACTTCGCCAAGCAGCTCCACGCGGCGGGCGCCAAAGTGGCCGTCGGCGACGTGAACGAGAGCGGGCTCGCCGAGCTCCCCGAGGGGATCTTCACCCGCCGGCTGGACGTCTCGAGCGAGGCGGACTGCGAGTCCTTCGTCGCCGCCGCCCACGACGCCATGGGCGGCCTCAATGGCCTCGTCAACAACGCCGGGATCCTGCGGGACGGCCTCCTCGTGAAGAAGGACAGGGCCACCGGGGAGATCGTGAAGCTGACCGCCGACCAGTGGAACGCCGTCATCGCCGTGAACCTCACCGGAGCGACGTTCATGACCCGCGAGGTCGTGGCCAAGATGGTGGCGACCAACACCCGCCCGGGCGTCATCGTCAACCTCTCGTCCATCGCGCGGCACGGCAACCGCGGCCAGTCGAACTACACCGCGGCGAAGGCGGCGCTCGCCGCCAACACCACCACCTGGGCGAAGGAGTTCGCGCCCTTCGGCATCCGGGTGGGCGGCGTGGCGCCGGGCATGATCGAGACCCCGATGACCGCGGGCATGAACCCCAAGGCGCGGGAGGCCCTGATCAACATGATCCCCGTCGGCCGCACCGGACAGCCCGAGGACATCTGGCTCGCGGTGAAGTTCGTGCTGGAGTGCGACTACTTCGACGGCCGCGTGATCGACGTCGACGGCGGCCTCAGCGTCTGATCCGCCAAGGCGGATCCCGCTCGATCCATCTCGGCGCGGGCGGCGGCGAGCTGCCCCTCGGGATCGGCGCCGTCCCGGCTCGCGGCCCTCGCCGCGGCCAGCGCCCTCCCCATGGCGGGGCCGGGCGGATACCCGAGCGCCACCAGGCGGTCGCCGGTGACGCTCGGCTCGATCGCCCTCCCCTCCTCCGCCCACCACTCGATCCACCGGCGCGCCTTCTCCTCGGCGGTCGCGGCGGCGTAGACCAGCTCCGCCGCCGAGAGCGTCTCCAGCAGCGACGCGGCTTGGGATCCTCGCCTCGCCGTCCCCAGGGCCGAGACGACGCCCCCGATCCGCTCCGGCCCGTCGCGGAAGGAGCGCCGCCGCGTGGCGCCGCCCGGCACCAGCCGCTGCAGGCCGTCCCGGTCGGCGCGAGGGATCGCCGAGGCGATCGCGATCCAGAGCACGTCGGACTGGGACGGCGCCGCGCTCCCCATGGCGCCCTGCGCCCGCAGCGCCGCCGCCCGGGCGCGGGTCAGGATCTCGACGAACCGCCTCCCCCCGGAGAACCTCGGGTGGATCGCCGAGAGGAGCCGCCACTCCCGCAGGAGCCGCATCGCCTGGACCGCCGCCGGCTCCGAGAGGATGCGCTCCAGCTCGGCGCCGAGCCTCTCCCGAGAGAGCTGCTCGAAGGCCCCCGCCTTCCGCGCCGCGCCCATCAGCCCCGCCGTCTCCGGCGCCAGCCGGAAGTCGAAGCGGGCAGCGAAGCGGGCAGCGCGGAAGGCGCGGGTGGGATCGTCGTGGAAGCTGAGGCCGTGGAGGACGCGCAAGGTCCCCGCCCGCAGATCGGTGAGGCCGCCGTACGGATCGTGGAGCGTCCCTGCCTCGCCGGGATCCACCGAGATCGCCAAGGCGTTGATGGTGAAGTCGCGGCGGAACAGGTCGTGGCGCAGGCCGGCGTGGAGCGCCACCCTCGGCAGCGCGGCGATCCGCTCGTAGTGTTCGAAGCGGGCCGACGCCACGTCGAAGCGATCGCCCGCCGGCGACACGAGGCTCGCCGTCCCGAAGGGCTCGTGCACCTCCACCTCGCAGCCGAGGCGGCCGCCGGCCTCCTTGGCCAGGGCGGGCGCCTCGCCCTCCACCGCGAGGTCCACGTCGCGCACGGGCAGCTCGAGGAACAGGTCCCGCACCGTCCCGCCCACGAGGTGCAGCGGCAAGCCGAGCTCGCCGGCGATCTCGCCCAGCCTCGCGACGAAGGGCCACCTCTCGCCGAGCGCCTCTTCGAGCCGTGCGAGGATCTTCGAGGCGGGCGGGTGCTTGGCGGGACGCGCCAGCGCCGGATCCTCGAGGGCGCGGAACACCGTGCCGCGGGTGAGGATCCCGACCGCGTCCCCCGGCGGCTCTCCCACGAGCAGCATCCGCAGCGGCCCCTCCACCAGCCGCTCCCGCGCCTCGGGGACCGTGGCGGAGGGCGCGATCCACGGCGCGCCTGCCGCGCAGATCTCCGACACGGGACGCGCTCCGATGCCGTGGCGAAGGGCGGCGTCCACGTCGCGGCGGGTGACCACGCCCACGTAGCGCAGCGACGCGCCCTTGCCCTTGGTGAGCGGCAGCGAGTCGATGCGCCGCTCGTGGATCAGATCGGCAGCTTCACGGATCGTGGCGGCCGCCGGCAGGTGGAGGAACGGGAAGACCGCCAGGTCCCCCGCGGTGCGCCGCTTCACCAGCGCGTCGTGCACCGCGCCCTGCAGGACCGCCCGCGCCTCCTCCAGGGTCATGGTGCGCAGCACGGCGCTCGCGGCCTCGGGGTGGCCGCCGCCGCCGAGGGGGCGCAGGATCCTCGCGACGTCCACCGCGCCCTCGCTCCTGCCGATCACGTCGATCCGATCGCCCGTCCCCGCCAGCAGGAACGCGGCGGGCCAGGCTTGCGCAGCGCGGAGCTGCTCGAGGAGCACGGAGAGCTCCGGCTCGTAGGTCTCGAACTCCAACGCCATGACCACCACGGGCACGCCGGCGATCTCGCTGGACTCGGCGGAGCGCGACATCCGCTCCAGGATCGCTAGCTGATGGATCGTGTAACCCTTGGGCACGTATCGTGACAGCCACTCCGCGGGCGCGCCCCAGCCCAGGCAGAGGGACGCGGCGCGGTGATCGAGGGCGCGCGTCCCGGGGAAGGTGAAGTGCCCGGTGTCCTCGTGGATGCCGAGGAGGAAGAGCCCCGCCTCTGCCGCCGTCGGGCGAAGGCCCCGCTCGTCCAGGAGGTGAACCAGCGCCGCGGTGCACGCCGCCGCCGCCGGGAGCTCGACCCGGCGCAGGAAGCCCTCGGCCGCCGGGTGGGTGTCGTAGGCCAGCACCTCCGAGAACCGATCCAGCAGGTCCGCGATCGGGCCGAGCCGCGCCGGGTCGGCGGTGTCCACGACGAAGAGCCGCGAGTCACGCTCGGCCTCCAGCCGCTCGCGCACCTTCGCCAGCGGCACGAGCTCGGCGAACGCCTGCCCTTCCGCCTCCCAGAACCGCCTGGCGGTCGGGTCCATAGATCCGGGGAGGGCCAGCTCCACGCTCGGACGCAGCAGGCGCATCGCGACCATGGACGCGAGGCCGTCCAGGTCCGCGGAGAGGTGGGTGGTGACGAGATCCATCGGCGGGCATCTTACCGCGAGCTTCGACGGGTCACGCTCGCGGCGAGCGCCTCACGGGCCCTCGACCGGCTCCTCCGAGCCCCCCTGGAAATTCCGCATCAGGAACTCCTCGTCCAGGGGCGAGAGGTCGAAGCGCCTCCCCGCCTCCTCGACGAGGTGGACCCACGGCGTCCCCGCGTCCCGGTGCTCGGAGATCCAGCGGATCGCTCGCCGGAGGAGCTCACCCTCCGGGAGGATGTCCCGGGTGTCGCCTTCGCCCTTCATGTGCAGCCCTCGAAATTGCGCCTCGCCACGCGAGCAACCATGGTCGAATCTACGCATCGACCCAGAGCCTGTGAATCAATCGCTACGCGCGTGGCGTAGCGATTGATTCACGCGCGCTGCGCGCGAAGGGCTCTTTCTTGCGTTCGCTCGCCTTCGGCTCGCAGAGTTCGTGAATATATTCACGAACTCCCAGCCCAGGAGGAGATGGACCATGACGGAACCCGGCCCCGCGATCGTCGACGTCGACGAGAAGAACTTCGATCCGGAGGTGATCGCCGAGAGCCGCAGCCGGCCGGTGGTGGTGGACTTCTGGGCGCCGTGGTGCGGTCCTTGCCGGGTGCTCGGCCCGATGCTCGAGCGGCTGGCGACCGAGCATGGCGGCGCGTTCCGGCTGGCGAAGGTGAACGCCGACGAGAACCCGGGGCTGTCGGCGGACTTTCAGATTCGGGGGATCCCGTCGCTGCGGGTGATCCGCGACGGGCGTGTGATCGACGAGCTCACCGGCGCGCTCCCTGAGCCGGCGCTGCGCGCGTGGCTGGAGGGGTTCGTCCCGGGTCCCGCCGACGCCCTGGTCGACGAGGGCGCCGGGCTCCTGCGCGCAGGCCGCGTAGCGGAGGCCCGCGCCGCCTTCGAGCGCGCGCTCGAGCTGCGGCCGCGGCACGCCCGGGCGCTCCTCGCCCTCGCGACCGTGGAGGCCGACGCCGGCGAGGAGGAGGCGGCGGAGCGCCACCTCGACATGATCCTCCCAGACGACGGAGGGGACCTCGACAAGCGGATCGCCGCGCTCCGGCTGCGTCTCCATGCGGCCGGGAGCGGCTCGCTCGAAGAGCTCGAGCAGGCGGTCGCCCGGGCGCCGGACGACCTGGACGCGAGGGTTTCACTGGGCAAGGCGCAGGCGGCCGCGGACGAGCACGAAGCGGCCCTCGCCACGCTCCTCGAGGTGGTGCGGCGCAGCCCGCGGGTCGGCCCCGGCGAGGCGGCGCGGGAGGCGATGGTGGAGATCTTCGGCGCGATCGGCGCCCGCTCGCCCCTGGCGGACACCTACCGCGAGAAGATGGCGGCCGAGCTGTACAAATAGATGGCCCCGGTCGCCGGGGCTCGTGACGCCTTGGCACTGGGCCCGCGCTGGTAGTCGAGGGTTGCGGTTGGTACAACCTTCGGCCCATGCGAAACCCTGCGCTCGCCGCCCTCGTTGCGGCCACCCTTCCCTTCGGCGCCTGCACCGGTCGATCCGAGGATCCCGCGCCGCCCAAAGAGGCCACCGCCGTGACGATCCCGCCCTCCGTCGCCGAGCCTGCCTTCCTGGAGCAGTACGCCGCCACCCACCGCTTCCGCCTGGGACGCCCCACGGGCATCCGGGTGACGCCGCGCGGTGACGCGATCCTCTTCCTGCGGTCCGGCCCTCGCAGCTTCGTCAACGACCTGTGGAGCCACGATCCCGCCACAGGCGAAGAGCGCGTGCTGCTCACCGCGGCGGGGATCCTCGAGGGCAAGGCCGAGAACCTCACCGCGGAGGAGCTCGCGAGGCGGGAGCGGATGCGCCTGGCGTCGCGGGGGATCGCGTCCTACCGCCTGTCCGACGACGGCGCCCGCATCCTCGTGCCCCTCTCCGGCCGCCTCTTCGTCGTCGAGCGCGCCACCGGGAAGACCCTCGAGCTCCCCCGCGACGGCGGCAGCCCGATTGATCCGCGGTTCTCCCCCGACGGCCAGAAGGTCGCCGTGGTCCGCGACGGCGACCTGTGGGTCATCGAGGTCGCGACCGGCAGCCAGAAGCGCCTCACCACCCGTGCCGGCCCCCACGTGACCAACGGCCTCGCAGAGTTCGTCGCCCAGGAGGAGATGGATCGTTACGAGGGCTACTGGTGGTCGCCCGACGGCAGGTTCCTCGCCTTCGAGGAGTCGGACACGGAAGGTGTCGAGGACGCGTACATCGCCGATCCCGCCCGGCCGCAGGTGGAGCCTGCGAGCTGGCCCTACCCCCGCCCCGGCAAGAAGAACGCGGCGGTGCGTCTCGGCGTCGTGCCGGCCTCCGGTGGAAGGCCCGTCTGGATCCGATGGGATCGGGATCGCCACCCCTACCTCGCCACGGTGAAGTGGAGGCAGAACGCGCCGCTGACGATCGTGGTGCAGAACCGCACCCAGAGCGAGACCCTGGTCCTCTCCGCCGATCCCTCCACGGGCGAGACCCGCAAGCTGCTGCAGGAGAACGACGAAGCCTGGGTGAACCTCGATCAGGACGTGCCCCGCTGGCTCCCCGACGGCAGCGGCTTCCTCTGGACCACCGAGCGCAACGGCGCGTGGCAGCTCGAGCTGCGCGCGAGGGACGGCAGCCCGATCCGCGCGCTGACCTCGCCGGAGCTGGGGTACCGCGGCCTCGTCGCCCTCGACGCCGACAAGCGCACGGCGATCGTGGCGGCCTCCAGGAACCCCACCGAGCGCCACCTCTACCGCGTCTCCCTCGACGAGGGGGCCGGCGACCCCGTGGCCCTCTCCACCGATCCGGGCGAGCACGACGGCGTGTTCTCCCGAGACGGGAACACCTGGGTGCACCTCCTCTCCTCCCTCGCGGGGGAGCAGCGCCACACCATCCGCCGCGGCGATGGCGCGCCCTTGGGCGAGATGCGCTCGGTGGCCGAGGCGCCGCCCTTCCGGGCGAACCTCGAGCTGGTCGAGCTCGCCAACCAGATGCAGATGCGCGCCGCGGTGGTGCGGCCCCGCAACTTCGATCCCCGGCTGCGCTATCCCGTGATCGTCTACGTGTACGCCGGGCCCCACGCGCAGGTGGTCACCTCCGCGAGGGAGCGCTGGCTCCTGCAGCAGTGGATCGCGGACCACGGCTTCGTCGTGGTGTCGGTGGACGGTCGCGGCACGCCCTCGCGAGGGAGGGAGTGGGAGCGCGCCATCCGCGGCAGCTTCATCGACGTGCCGCTCACCGATCAGGTGGAGGGGCTGCAGGCGCTGGGCGCCCGGTTCCCCGAGCTCGATCTGGGCCGCGCCGGGATCTACGGCTGGTCCTTCGGCGGCTACTTCTCGTCGATGGCGGTGATGAAGCGCCCGGACGTCTACGCCGCGGCGGTGGCGGGCGCGCCGGTCACCGACTGGCTCGACTACGACACCCATTACACCGAGCGCTACCTCGGCCTCCCCGACGCGCAGCCCCACGCGTACGAGTCCAGCTCCGCGCTCCCGCTCGCGAAGGATCTGTCGCGGCCGCTGCTCCTCATCCACGGCACCGCCGACGACAACGTCTACTTCTCCCACTCGCTTCGGCTCTCCGACGCGCTCTTCCGCGCCGGCAAGGCCCACGAGTTCCTCCCGCTCGCCGGCTTCACGCACATGGTCCCGGATCCGCTCGTGACCACCCGGCTCTACGGCCGGATCGCCTCGTTCTTCGAGGCGCACCTCGGCAAGCCCCAGCCTGCGCCGCGGCCCTGATGCACCTGCAGTTCAAGGGTGTGCGACCATTCGACTACTGACCAGCGGCGGTCGCTCGCCGATCAGCTCGGAGAGATCGAGGGCGTCCGCCAGCGCGGCGCCGCCGAGGTCGTTGTTGAAGTAGACCCACGCCTCGTGCTCTCCCGCGACGAGGCGACGCGCCACCGGCTCCAGCTTCGCCTTGCCGTACCGTCCACCGTGCCCGCGGCTCCCGTGGAAGCGCAGGTAGCGGAAGTTGCCGGTGGTCCTGGGCGGCGGCGGCAGCAGGTCGTGCTCGCAGAGCGACACGCCGAAGGCGTCCAGCACGCGGAGCACGCGCTCGTCGTACCAGCGCGGGGCGCGGAACTCGAAGACGTGCGCCACGTCCCGGGGGAGCGCGTCCAGGAACGACTCGAGCCTCCGGAGGTCCGGCTCCTTCCACTGGGCCGGGAGCTGCCACAAGACCGGGCCGAGCTTGGGTCCGAGCAGCCGCAGCGGCGCGAAGAAGCGCGAGAGCCCCGTGCCCACGTCCGTCAGGCGCTTCATGTGGGTGAGGTAGCGGCTCCCCTTGCAGGCGAAGAGGAAGCCGCCGGGCGTCTCGTCCCTCCACCGCTCCACCGATCGCGCGGTCGGCAGGCGATAGAACGTGGCGTTGACCTCCACCGTGGTGAAGACCTCCGCGTAGCGCGAGAGCCAGAGGCGCTGCGGCAGCCCCTCGGGATAGAGGAGCCGACGCCAATGGGGATACGCCCAACCGCTCGTGCCGAGGTGGATCCGCGCCATCGCCACGAAAGATCGATCGCGAGTGTCGGGGTCGCATGCGATGGTCGTCAATGGAAGGAGGCGGCCATGGAAGCGATCGCCGGGAGCACGAACCTCGAAGTGCTGGTGCTCGATCTGGAGACCCAGCGAGCCTTCGCCGAGGTGGACGGGCGGATCGATCGGCTCGGTCTCTCCCTCGCGGTGGTGTGGTCCTACCAGCGGGAGGAGTTCACCACCTACTTCGAGGCGGAGGCAGCGCAGCTCCTCGATCGCCTCTTCGCCGCGGAGCTGGTTGTCGGCTTCAACCACGAACGCTTCGATCTCGAGGTGCTGCGCCCGTATGCGGAGGGCCGCCCCGTGGAGCGGATCCGCACCTTCGATCTCCTCCCGGATCTGGTGGCGCGGCTCGGCCACCGGGTGAGCCTGGAGAGCTGCTGCAGGGCCACCTTCGGGACGAGCAAGGCGGGCGACGGCCTCCAGGCGATCGAATGGTGGCGCGCCGGACGGCTGGCCGAGCTCGAGCACTACTGCCGGGAGGACGTGCGACTCACCCGCGACCTCTTCGACCACGGCAGGGGCACGGGAGCGATCGCGGTGCGCAAGAAGGATCGATCGGGATCCTGGTACACCGCCTCCGTTCCGGTGGACTGGTCCGCGCAGGCCTCCGCCCTCGCGTCCTGATCGGACAACGCTACGTCTTCCTGCGCTTCGCAGGGGCGGCGGCGCCGGCCCTCCTCCCCGGCCTCTTCGCTGGCGCCGCCTTCTTGCCCGACGCCCGCCTCTTCTCGAGGGCGGGCATGATCGGCTCGACGACTTCGCCGGAGAGGGGCGGCGGCGGCGCCGGAGGCTCCGCCGAGTAGCGCTCGATGAGCTCGGCGCGGCGCTGGTGGTACAGGTGGATCGCGTCCCGCAGCACCTTCAGCGCCTCCTGCCTCCCCAGCGGATCGGAGACCACCACCTCCTTGCGCTCGAGGGCCTTGTAGTCCTCGAAGAACCGCTTGAGCTCCCTGAGCCGGTGAGGGGGGAGCTGCCACAGGTCGGAGTACGACGCGTACTCCGGATCGTCGGCGTGGACGGCGATGAGCTTGTCGTCCTCGCCCTTCTCGTCGCGCATCTTCATCACGCCGATCAGGTTCGCCCGCATCAGCGCGAGGCTCGCGATCGGCTCGCGGCAGAACACCAGGATGTCCAGGGGATCCCCGTCGTCGCAGAAGGTCCTGGGGACGAACCCGTAGTTCGCCGGGAAGTACACCGCCGAGAACAGGATCCGGTCCACCATCAGGAGACCCGAGACCTTGTCGAGCTCGTACTTCACCTTGGAGCCCATCGGGATCTCGATGACCGCGGGGATCGGCTCCTCGAGATCGGCGGGCAGCTCGACGTCGTGCCAGGGATGGTAGGCCACGATCTTCTCCTGGCGCCAAAGCGCCCCTCGAGGTGGAGCCTCGCGGCGGAAGATAGGCAGGCTTCGGCTCCGGCTCCCGGAGTGAAGCGCAGCGGTCACGAGGGGAACGTCGCTTCCCCTGCAGGGAATCCGGCGCGCCCGCCCGATCGCGCCAGCCTTGGCGGGAGGCTGCACGGACCGTGGCGCACCTCTTGCTCACCTTCCCGAACGGGAGGTGCGGTTTGCGATCGGCTCTCGTGTGTGGCGTATGCGCGGCGGCGGCGATGCTCGCCTTCGGATGTGACTCGGGCACCAGGGTGACCGGACAGGGCGAGTCGGGTGGCGACCACGTGGCACGCGTGCCTCCGCCCGTGCGCATCTCGCCGCGGCAGGCGTTCGGCCCCGAGGGTCCCTGGCCCATGGACGACGTGACGCTCTACGGCCCCTCCAACGGGATCCCCGGCGTGGTCACCGGCGTCGGCGTCGACGACGCGCAGAACGTCTACGCGATCGACGGGAACGCCGCGTACGCCATGCCGGTGGGCGCCACTGGCTTCACCCGCACCGACACCGGCGGCCAGTTCGATCGAGGCTACCCCGTGTACAGCATCGTCGGCGGCGACCCCGGCAAGGTGTACCTGGGCTTCCTGGCTTGGGAGGCGGCCCCCGAGGAGCTTTCGGAGGACGACAAGCTCTTCGGCGACGTCGATCGGATGGTGCTGCTGCCCGACGGCTCCCTGGATCTGGAGTTCCACTACAAGATCCAGAGCTCGACGGCGAAGTGGATGGATCACACCCGCTCGATCTTCTCGATGGCCAGGGTGGTCGGCGGCCCCAACCACGGCGACGTCTACGTGGGGAGCAACCACGGCGCCACGCTGATCCGGGGCGACGAATACGCGGACCATCGGCACGCGCTCTTCATCGACTCCACCGGCTCCCAGGCGATCGGCTACGTGTGGGCGGTGAACACCGACGTGAACGGCAACTTCCTCTACGCGGGCCACTGGAAGGTGGCGGCGCTCCCGCCAGCGCCGATGGACACCGTGATGAGCTTCATCGACTACGACCGGGTCAAGTGGAGGGTCGACACCTATCCGCAGCACCTCGGGCCCATCGAGGAGCCGAAGAACCTCCACGCGGTCGCGGGCGATCTGGACGCCGGGATGGTCTACGTCGGCTCGTGGGGCATGGGGCTGTCGGCCATGCAGGGAGCCCCGCGGAGGTGGTGGTCGATCGACGGGACGCCCGACTCCGTGATCAACGGCCTCGAGCTGGATCCGGTCGACGGCAAGCTGTGGGTGGCCACCGGATCGAGCGGCCTGTGGCGGTGGGACCCGCCGAGCGGCAAGTGGGAGCAGAACCCGTTCGTGCCGGGGCATCTCCAGGTGAACCAGATCTATCTCGACACCACCGTGACGCCGAGGGCGCTCTACGCCGCCACCAACGGTGGCCTCTACGTGCTCCGGGTCGAGTGACGCGGACACGGGGGGCCGGGTGAGGCGCGCCGGCGGCCCTCCGGGGCTCCCCCTCGGGGCGAGTCCCTCCCCGGCCCCTCGCGTGGCCCGGCCTGTCACATGCTTTTCGCGGCTCGTCCCTGGAATCGCCCGTCGCATGTCTGATAGAATGCGTTTCACAGGTTTACCAGCCGCGCGGGCCGCCACTGGAGCCTTGGTGTCGTGCCTGGGGAGACGTGCCGATGGCAAGGGTGCTGCTGCTCAGCTTCGACGCCGAGTCCATCGGCGGGCGGATGTCGTTCTTCGAGAACGCAGGGTTCCAGGTGGAGGCGGCCGAGCCTGCGTGGCCATCCTGCCTTCAGGCCGTCCGCACCTTCGATCCGGACGTGATTGCGCTCGATTGTGCCAAGCTCCCGACCCTCTGCCGCCAGGCCGGGGCCGAGCTGCGCAAGGCGCCTCCCTCCAAGGACCTCCCCCTCGTGCTCTTCCGGGTGGCGGACGCCGACATCGAGCAGACCCGGCTCCAGGTGGCGGGGGGCGTGGTCGCGTTCGAGTACGAGCTCACCGACCGGCTCCGCTCGGCCATCCTCACCAGGGTGGCCAACCAGGCCCGCGCGGAGAGCGATGCCAACCGGGCCCGGGAGGAGGCGGCTGCATCCAAGCGGGCGGCGAAGGAGGCGGCTGCGGCGGCGAAGCAGGCTGCGAAGGACGCAGCGGCAGCGGCCAAGCGCGCGGCCCGGGAGAAGGCCGCCGCGGAGAAGGCAGCCGCAATGGCCAAGAAGGCCGCCGCCGCTCCTACGGGCGGGGCTCCGGCGAAGGCAGGGAAGGCGCCGGTCGCCGGGAAGCCGGTGAAGACCGGAAAGCCTTTGATGGGCACCAGGCCGTCGAAGGTCGCGAAGCCGGTGAAGGCCGCGAAGACGGCGAAGGCCGCGAAGACGGCGAAGGCCGCGAAGCCGGTGAAGGCCGCGAAGCCGGTGAAGGCCGCGAAGCCGGTGAAGGCCGCGAAGCCGGTGAAGGCCGCGAAGCCGGTGAAGGCCGCGAAGCCGGTGAAGGCCGCGACGACGGCGAAGGCCGCGACGACGGCGAAGGCCGTGAAGACGTCGAAGGCCGTGAAGCCGGCTCGCTCCGCCGCCGCGTCGACGCCAGCAGGGAAAAAGGCCGCCAAGGCTCCGGCGAGAGCCCCCGCGAAGAAGAAGAGCGCGTCGACCGCCAAGAAGGCGACCGTGAAGCGCGTGGCCTCCAGAAAGGCGGCGCCCGCCCGCAAGGGCGTCGCAACCAAGGCCGCCGCCAAGCGCCCGGCCGCCAGGGCGTCCTCGGCCCGCCGCCGCTGACGCCAGCGTCGGCGCAACGAGCCCGCGGCCCCGCGGTGGGCGCCTACCGCACCGCGCCCGTCATCGCCACGATCGCCCGGCGGGCGTAGGCCTCCACCTGCCGCCGCTCCTCGTCGGTGAGGCCCTCCTCCACCTCGTCCTCCGCCTCGTCCAGGGTCTCGGCCACGTAGTCCGCGGCGTAGGGCTGGAGCCGGTCGGCGTCGTCCCCCGCCGCCGCCTCGAGGGCGCGGTACCGCACGGCGCCGAAGCGGTCGCCGAAGGCGTGGTCGAACATCTCGGCGAGCTCGAAGCAGAGCAGCTCCAGCGTCTCCTGCCCCACGCCGGACAGGCCGTCCGCCAGCCGCGCCCACTCGGACAGCTCCGACTGCACGTTGCCGTAGCGGTCGTGACGCCGCGTCCTCTCCCTGGGCACCAGATCGGCGAGGAGCATCCAGGTCCCCTCCACCACCTCGTGGGGCACCTCGCGCCCCTCCACCGAGCCCCTGGGAGGAAGCTCCACGGGAGGCGGGCCCGCCGGGAGCGCCTCCTCCTCCTCCGGTGCAGGCGCCACGCGGTCGAGCGCCGCAGGGTCCTCTCCAGACGCCAGGCGATCCCAGACGCCGAAGAGGTTCCCGTAGAGCCGCATCGCCTCCTCGGGACCGCCGAAGCGGGGCTCCTTCGGGAAGAGTCCGGGGATCACCTGGGGCGGGAGCTTCCCCTCCGCGATCGCCGCAGCGAAGCGGCTCGCTGCGCCGCGGCCGTCCACCTCGGCGCCGGCCTTCGCCAGGAGGCGGTCGAGCATGTCCATCCCCTCGAAGATCCGGGCAAGCCCCGATCCGGTCTCCCCTTCCACCGCAGGTCCCGGGGTCCGTCTGCCCTTCGTCGGTTTCGCCTTTGCCATGCCGGAGAAGATGCCATCTTTGCCGTGGTACAAGGAGCCCGAAGAGGAAAGGAGCGGCCCAAAAACCATGCCCCGCGGCGACGACGGCGACTCGAATCGCCCCAAGAAGAGCTGGCGCGAGATCGATCGCCTGCGCAGCGGCGGCTCGCGGCAAGGATCGAGCGGCGAGCGCCCCGGCAGCCGCGAGCGCCTCGAGCGATCGCAGGCCTACCGCGAGTACAAGTCGAACCTCGACAAGTTCTTCGAGGGCGGCGCCACCGCTGCCCCCGAGGGGCTGCGCGGCCTGCTCGATCCCACCGGCGCCAAGAGCGCGAGATCCAAGGCGGTGGAGGAGATCCAGAAGGCCTCCGCCGAGGACCGCCGCAAGTGGGCCGAGCTGGTGAAGGCGTTCGTGGACGAGCACGAGCTCCCGCCGGATCCGTACCTGCTCACGGAGTTCCTGGGTCATCCCCGCGAGGCGGTGGCGTCGAAGGCGCTGGCGAAGCTGAAGGAGCTGGTGGACGAGGGCCAGCTGAAGAAGGTCCCGCCCTCGCTCGATCAGCAGCTCCGCTCCCTCGAGCTCACCGCGGACGACGACGACCTCAAGGAGGAGGCGAAGTCGCTCCGGGAGAAGCTGCGTGGATAGCCCGGGCTTCGTCTACCTCCACGGCTTCGCCAGCGGCCCTTCGTCCGAGAAGGCGCGGTTCTTCCGGGAGAAGCTCGCCGCCCGCGGCGCGCAGGTGGAGGTCCCCGACCTCAACGAAGGGCCGGGCGGCTTCCATGGCATGACCCTCTCACGCTGCGTGAAGGACGCCCAGGCCGCCCTCGAGCGGGTCGAGGCGAGCCGCCGCGGCGCCGTCATCATCGGCTCGTCGATGGGGGGCCTGGTCGCGGCGCTCGTCGCGTCCCGCGATCCCCGGATCCGCGCGGCGGTGCTCCTGGCGCCTGCGTTCGATCTCCCCGCCCGATGGACGGCGTGGCTCGGCGACGAGGGCGTCGACGGCTGGCGGCGCACCCGCGAACTCGAGGTGGATCACCACGCGTGGGGCCGCAAGGAGAAGCTCGGCTTCGGCTTCTACCTGGACTCCATGGGCCTGCCGCCCTACCCGCGGCCCTCGTGCCCCACGCTGATCCTCCATGGCGTCCACGACGCGGAGGTGGGCATCGGCACCTCGGTGAAGCTCGCCGACGGCGCCTCCAACATCCGCCTGGTCGAGCTCGACACCGACCACGGCATGCTGGACGTCAAGGAACGCCTCTGGTCCGAGACCGAGGCGTTCCTCGGGCCGATCCTCGGCTAGGGCATGTCGACAGTTTCGCCGCCGAAGCTTGACATGCGTTCAGTGCGTTGCCATTCTGAATCGCATGGAACGGGGGCGACTCACGAATGAACAGTGGACGAGGCTGGCGCCATTCGTGAGAGGCGCCACTCGCCGAGGTCCGC
>Ga0180215_1001343_pt1 | contig 27391 bp, 27 predicted proteins | sample eDN3rd37CBELigBY_FD_128871 | JGI IMG/M metagenome (GOLD analysis project Ga0180215, IMG submission 128871) | Enriched backyard soil microbial communities from Emeryville, California, USA - eDNA 3rd pass 37_C BE-Lig BY (version 2) (version 2) | ecosystem: Environmental > Terrestrial > Soil >...
GATTTTCTTCCGACGAGGGTCGAGTCGGGCGCGGATAGGTAGGCGTTCTATACGATTTCGTCACCAACCGGTCGGTACGATGACACGTGAAATCCGTCCGAACCCGCGAAAATAGGTATATACCCGGGTAATTCTGACGTTGCCCGTTCCGGTCGTTACCGAGACGCTATCTACATCTCGATCGACGGACGCTGTCACTGCGCTCCGTACGCGGCGATCCACACGTATGGCAATCGCTCCGGTCGAGATCACCACCAATCATCTCGACCGACCGAGGGAACAATCATGGGCAATCATCGGGTGCAAAGTGTCTCTACCGCACGACGTTTGATCACAATCGCTGCAGGAGCGGCAGCTCTCGCAGCAATGGGCGGGATTCTCGATCCGGGCGCGGCCGGTGCGCACTCCACATCCGAGGCATCCCAGGGGTGTGCCTGGAATTGGCCGGTCAACGGCCCACTGTCGCAAGGGTTCCACTCCGGCCATGACGGCGTCGACTTCGCCGTCGGGGTCGGTACCGTGCTGCACGCGCCGACCTCGGGGAGGATCTCGGTGGCCGGCCCGAACGATCCCGGCGGATACGGAACCTACATTCAGCTGGAAGCCGATACCGGTGAGCAGATTCAGATGGGCCACCTTTCCCAGACGTGGGTCGGCGTGGGGGCCCGCGTCGCCGCCGGTCAGGCGATCGGCGCAACGGGCAACACGGGTAGCTCGACAGGACCCCACCTGCACCTGCGCATTCATCGTGGTGGGCCGGTCGACCCCGTGAGCTTCCTGCGCTCGGTCGGTGCGTGCGGCGCGGGTTCGAACGACATCCGAGCCTGATCCGTTCCCGGCCTGGTTCCAAATCGTCAGGCCCGTAACACATGTGGCCGAGCAGAAAGACAGAAGATGATTCGCACGTCCTCGAGAGCGGTGGGTGCAGCACTCCTGGGTCTGGGTGTCGCCACAGGTGTTGCCGTCGCAACCCCCACGGTGTCCTCGGCAACGCCCGCAGGGCCCTCGGCCCCGGAACCGTGCGTCGGCACATGGGACGTCGTCGTCGGCGGCTTGACCAACAACACCTCGGTGGGGTTTCTCAACGAGGACCAGCGCGTCGGGTACAACTCGTTCGATACACGGTCCGGTGTGAGGGAACTCGACCGGCTCGTCCGTGCACACGCTCGGGAATGTCCTGCCGACTTCATCCACGCTGTGGGTTACTCGGGTGGTGCGGCCGTCGTGCATCAGTGGGCAACCGAGAACGGGAAAGAGTTCCGTGGCAAGGCTGGCATCGTCCTGATCGGTGACCCCAAGCATCCGGCCGGCCCGGGTGGCGTCGGAGGATTTGCGGCCACCGATATGAGGTGGGTGCCGGCGCTCGGTGGTGCGAACGACGACTACGGCGGGCTGCCCGCACTCCGGGTATGCAACGTGCAGCTCAACGGTGGCGACCACATCTGCAACAGCGGTGTCGGCTGGAGCGGATATCTCAGTGGTGTGCACAGCGACTACGACTTCGATGTGAACTCCTACCCCGTCGACGCCGATGGCGTGGTGCTTCGATAACGGATCCACGGAAGGTCACCGGTGGCTTTTCGGCCGCCGCCCGAGACACCGGATGCCGGCACGACGCGTGACCGCCGGCCCGAAGGCAGCAGGCACGAGTGCGAGCCGGACACCCGGTGATCCGAACGACCGCCGAAGGGCATCGTCGAGACTCACATCGAGAAGGCGTAACGCCTCAGCGGTGCAGAGTCGTGTGCATCAGCAGCACGTTGTAGTTCTGATGCACGGTGGTCAGGAAGTACAGATCCGGACCCGACGACCACGGGTGGATGTACGCGCCGTACGCGCTCGGAAGCTCGCGGGTGTCGACGATGACCTCCGGCGGGCTCCACGGACCCGTCGCCGACGGGGCGCGGCGCATCACCACGGAATTGTGCGCGTCGGTGGTGAGCATCAGGAACTGGCCGAGGTAGTCGTTCCACTGCACCGACAGCTCGGCGACCCCGTCGCCCATCAGCGGCCGCGCCGCATTCACGTCACGCACCCACGCGCCGCCGTCCCAGTACTCGTAGGCACCGAGATCGCGGATCTGCGCCTCGGGCACGCGCGCCAGGTGCACGAGACCGCCGCGACCCGGAGGAGTGCCGTACTGGTAGACGAAGCCGTCGCGCTTCAGGAACGCGCTCATCTGGAAGTTGCGGTTGCCGCCCTCGCTGGGACGTACCGTCTCCGGGGCCGGAGCCCAGTTCTCACCGTTGTCGTTCGAGAAGATCAGCCCGGAGTAGTTCGTCTCCCAGGTTCCCGCCGGTCCCCAGTTCTTCACCGACATCGCGCTGAGGTACTGGGTGTCGCCGACCGCGACCCCCGCCGTCGGAATCCGGCTGATCTCGACGAACGGGATCTTCGGGCTCGGAATCAGCTCCTTGGCCTGGCCGAACGCATCCGTCACGGCACTGCTGAAGTCCATGCCGTTGGACAGGTCGCGGTCGTTGCTGCGGAACAGCACGTTGCTGCGCCATGCCCACAGGCTGCCCGAGAGCAGGTTGGGCAGGCCGAGGCCTGCGGTGTCACCGAACGCCGTGAGGATCTCGCCGCGGCCGTTGTCCCACATGATGCCGAGGTCGGTACCGAGGACGTTGAGGTCCTGCGTCCGGTTCTGGCTGAGGATGCCGGTCTGCTGCGCGACCGCCCTGGCCCGTCCGCCGAGCTGTGGCACGCCGTTCACGCCGTTCAGGCCCGGGATCGGATTGATCGCATTGGGATTGGCGGAGGCGAGCGCCGCCCCCAGTGTCAGTGTGAGCGCGGTGACCGTAGCGGTCGTCACGCAGTATCGGACCAAACTTCGCATTTTTCCCCCGAACAGATGCACAGCGCCGGACGCTAGCAGCTGCCGCGCCGAAAGTGTGAGTCAATCCCGGAACTTGTCGATCTTGTGATCCGTGCCGCAGCCGATCGGGGTCGTACGCCTCTGCGATTCGGGGTGGGAAACGCCTACCACAAGGACGGTGACCCCGGGCACAATTTCGCTACGCGTTACCGTATTGAGGTTGTCGTGCACTGACACGCAGTGCCCGAAGAAGAGGAGTTCGCCTGATGGGTGCACAGATTGCCGGTCCCGCCCCGCTGCGGAACACCGCATTGCTCGGGCTGGGCGTGCACCGCCCCGAGCGTGTCGTCACCAACGCGGAGATCTGCGAGTTGATCGACTCGAGCGACGAGTGGATCCAGTCGCGTTCCGGCATCAAGTCGCGGCGTTTCGCCAAGGCCCACCCCGAAGAATCTGTCACCGATATGGCGGTGTCCGCCGGCGCCAAGGCCCTCGAGGCCGCGCGCATGGCGGGAGCGCAGATCGACACCGTCATCGTGGCGTGCTCGACCTACCCGCTGCAGACCCCGCAGTGCGCGGCGATCGTCGCGGACCGTCTCGGCACCGGCGGTGCCGGCGCCCTCGACATCGCGGCCGGCTGCGCCGGTTTCTGTTACGCCCTCGGCGTCGCCTCGGACCTGGTCCGGGCCGGTTCCGCCGAGCACGTGCTGGTGATCGGTGTCGAGCGCATGAGCGACGCCACCGAGCCCACCGACCGCACCGTGCGCTTCATCTTCGGTGACGGCGCCGGCGCCGTGGTCGTCGGAGCGTCCGACGAGGTCGGCATCGGACCGACCGTGTGGGGCTCGGACGGCAAGCAGGGCAACGCGATCCGCCAGGAGCCGGACTGGGTCGACTTCGCCCAGAACCCGGACCAGAAGCGTCCGTGGATCATCATGGAGGGCACCGCGGTGTTCCGCTGGGCGGCCTTCGAGATGAGCAAGTTCGCGCGGCAGATCGCCGACAAGGCCGGGGTCGCACTCACCGACCTCGACGCGTTCGTCCCGCACCAGGCGAACCTGCGCATCAACGACGTCATCGTCAAGCAGCTCGAGCTCCCGGACACCGTCGCGGTCGCGGACGACATCATCGAGACCGGCAACACCTCCGCCGCGTCGATCCCGCTCGCGATGGAGAAGATGCTGCGGACCGGTCAGGTCGAGGAAGGTGACACCGCGCTGCTCCTCGCGTTCGGTGCCGGCCTGTCCTACGCGGGCCAGGTCGTGAAGATGCCGCGTCTGGCTCAGTAGGTGTCCCAGGCCGACCGGCCGTCGCTGCGGCGATGGCTGTGGATCGTCGGCCTCGCGGTCCTGATCGTCGTCGCATTCGTCGCGCTCGCTCCCGGTGGGCGCGACGAATCCGACGCGGTCACGGCCGAGGGGCTCACCTCGGTGTCACGCTCGTGGACCCCGACGCCCACGGGACCGGTCACCTCCACCTGGCGGCCCAGCGGCAGTCCGTCGGCGACGCCGACATGGCGTCCCTCCGTGACCCCGTCCGCCGCGACCCCGACCGCCGCGACCCCGTCTGCCGCCGCTCCGGGACCCGCGGTCTCGCCGGCTCTGGCGACGCTCGCGACCCTGCCGGTCAAGGGGCGTGCCCCGAAGACCGGCTACGACCGGGAGCTGTTCGGGAGCGCGTGGACGGACGACGTGACCGTCCAGTTCGGGCGCAACGGCTGCGACACCCGCAACGACATCCTCAAGCGCGACCTGATCGACATCTCGCTGGTGCCCGCGACCCGTGACTGCACGGTCCGGACCGGCACGCTGAACGACCCGTACACCGGCCGGACGATCTTCTTCCAGCGCGGTGCCGACACGTCGCCGGCGGTGCAGATCGATCACATCGTCGCGCTGTCGGATGCGTGGCAGAAGGGTGCCCAGCAGCTCGACGAGCAGACCCGCCGCAATCTCGCGAACGACCCGCGCAACCTGCAGGCCGTCGACGGCCCGACCAACCAGGGCAAGAGGGACTCGGACGCCGCATCGTGGCTGCCGCCGAACCGGGCGTACCGGTGCACCTACGTGTCCCGTCAGATCGAGGTGAAGGCCGCGTACGGGCTGTGGGTCACCCCGGAGGAACACGACGCGATGACCAGGGTCCTGTCGGAGTGCTGACGCGGTGTCTCTGTGTGGCGGTCCCCACCGCCACAAGGGCACACCGGCGCTACAGCGCACCGGCGATGTCGTCCTCGGACAGCAGCACGGCGGTCGCGGCGGGCCCCAGCGGCACGAAGCTGTCACGGCTGGTGACCCGCCGGACCTCGCCCTCGTATCCGGCGTCGCTCAACGCGGTGACCACCCCTTCGGACACCCCGCCGCTGCGGCGGGTCTCGTCGACGACCAGCACCCGCGGAAACCGTTCGGCATGCTCGACGAGCGCCGCGACGGGTAGCGGGGCGATCCATTGCAGATCCAGAACCGTGACGGCGAGCCCGCGCGCGGCGGCCCGGTGCGCGGCGCGCAGGCACATGCGAACCCCGTTCCCGAACGTCACCAGCAGCGCGTCGGTGCCGTCGCCGTAGGTCCGCACCTCGCCGGGTTGCACCGCCACCGGATCCGGTACCTGTGCCCACAGGCCGTCGCCGTCCTCGTAGAGATCCCGCTGGTGATACAGCGCGATCGGTTCGACGAACACGCACACCCGCCCGGTGCTGCGGGCCAGCTCGATGCACGTGCGCAGCAGCGCCCCGGCGTGGGCGGGCCGGCTCGGCACCGCGACCGTCAGCCCCGGGATGTCGCGCAGCACGGCGAGGGAGTTGTCGTTGTGGAAGTGCCCGCCGAAGCCCCGCTGATAGGCCAGCCCGGCGATGCGCACGACCATGGGATTCTGGTAGCTGCCGTCGGAGAAGAACTTCAGCGTCGCCGCTTCCCCGCGCAGCTGGTCCTCGGCGTTGTGCAGATAGGCGAGGTACTGGATCTCGGGGATCGGCAGCAGCCCGGCGACCGCGAATCCGAGGGCGGTGCCCAGAATCGTCTGCTCGTCGAGCAGGGTGTCGAACACGCGCAGCGGACCGAATCGTTTTGCCAGCCCGCGGGTCACACCGTAGACACCGCCCTTGACGGCGACATCCTCCCCGAACACGCACACCTGCGGCATCTGCTCGAGGAGATCACCCAGGGCGCGGCCGACGGCCTGCGCCAGAGTGAGCGGCTCCTGCGGTATAGGACCCGGATCGTCCGGGATCCGGGGGTGGCCGTGCGTATGCAGCGGCCGCACGACCTCCGCGACCGACGTCATCCTCGGTGGCGTTCCGAGGTCGGCGAGCACATCCCCGACGGACCGGCGCGACCGCTCGTACCGCTCGAGGATCTGTTCGGGGGGAAGGATCCCACGGTCGACGAGTTCGCGTGCGGTGCCGAGCAACGGGTCGCGCGCGTAATCTCCGGTGATCTCCGCCGGGCTGCGATAGGCCGACTCGGCATCCGATCCGGCATGCCCGAGATACCGGACCGCCTTCAGGTGCAGGATCGCCGGTACGCGCGAGGTACGAACGGACACAAGCATTTCCGACGCTGCGGTGAGTGCGTCGACCGGATCGGCCCCGTCCACCATCCGGTATCCGACACGCGGATACGACGCGAGTGTCCGCTCCACCCACCCGGCCGGACTGCGCACGCTGATACCGAATCCGTTGTCCTCGCAGACGAACAGGATCGGCAACGGCAACCCGCGATGCGCCAGGTACGCGGCGGTGTTGAGCGCACCGACCGCCGTGGAGTGATTCACCGACGCATCCCCGAAACTGCACAGCACCACCGAATCCGCGGGCCACGGACAGTCGATGCCCAGACGTGGCATCCGCGCCAGGGCCAGGGCGAGCCCTACCGCGCGCGGCAGATGCGAGGCGATCGTCGACGTCTGCGGCAGCACGTTCAGGGCGGCGTTCCCGAATACCTTGTGGCGGCCACCGGAGATGGGATCCAGCGTCGACGCGGCGCAGCCGGCCAGCACGTCCCGGATCGGGGTGCTGCCGGGCACCAGTGACGCGCGGGCCGCGTAGAACCCGCCCGACCGGTAGTGCAACAGAGCCGGATCCGTCACGCGCGCGGCCAGGCCCAGCGCCGCGTTCGACTCGTGCCCCGCCGACCCGATCGTGTAGAAACCCTCCCCGCGCCGCTGCAGGTCGCGGGCCGCGAAATCGAGGTGCCGCGACTGGGCCTGGGCGTCGAAGTAGCGCAGCAGCAATTCGTTGCTCACCCGGCGGTCGGGGTGGCGCTCGACCGCCGGCGCCAGCGACCGCACGGTCGCCGTGAAGTACTCGTCGAGCGGTTCTGCAGGCATGTCTCCGTCGTACGCCCTCGCGTCGCTCGGCGGACCGTTTTCCGATTACCCGGTGTCGTGGCGGCGGCGCGGGCTCAACGTCGGCGCAGATCGATCGGCTGGCCGTCCGAGGGGAACGGCAGCGACGTGAAGTTCATGGGCGCGACGTAGTAGGCGGGCACGTGCCAGTGATACCCGAGCAACAGGTGGTGCAGGACCGTCTTGACCTCCGCGCTCGAGAAGTACATGCCCAGGCAACGGTGTACGCCGCCGCCGAACGGCGACCACGCGTACTTGTGGACGCGATCCTCGCGGCGCTCGGGGGAGAACCGCCCGGGATCGAATCGCTCGGGATCGGGCCACAATTCGGGCATGTGATGGGTGTAGTGCAGTCCGACGTTGACCAGCGTTCCGCGGGGAATGTAGTGACCGAGGATCTCGGTATCCGCGACCGCACGCCGCACGATCCCGGGCACCGGGGTGACCAGGCGCTGGCACTCCTTGATCACCAGATCCAGGCTCGTGAGCTCCTCGAGCTGATCCAGGGTGGGGGTGGTGGTGCCGAGTGCTTCGGATTCCTCGCGGCACGCCTGCTGCCACTGCGGGAACTGCCCGAGGTACTGCATCGCGGTCGACAGGGTGATGGTCGAGGTGTCGTGTGCGGCCATCATCAGGAAGATCATGTGGTTGACCACGTCGTCGTCGGTGAAGCGCTCCCCGTCCTCGGATTCGACATGGCACAGTGCGGTGAACAGGTCGTCGCCGCTGCCGGCGCGGCGCGCGGGCAGGTATCGGCGGAAGAACTCCTCGAGACGTCGGCGCCCGACGACGCCGCGTCGCCAGCGCGTGCCGGGCAGCGGGTAGCGCACGATCGCGGTCGCGGCCTGTACACATCCGATGAACGCCTTGTTGACCTCGGCCATCTCGGCGTGCGACGACCCTTCGGCCCCACCCATGAAGATGGATGTCGCGAGCCCGAGCGTGAGTTCCTTCAACGCCGGGTAGGCGCGGAAATCGGTTTGTGGGGACCAGGTTTCGAGCGCCTTCTCGACGGCGGGATGCAGGGAGTCGGTGTATCCGGCCAGTCGGTCGCGGGTGAACGCCTGCTGCATGATGCGCCGGTGCGCGGTGTGTTCGTCGCCGTCGAGCAGCATCAGGCCGCGGTCGAAGAACGGGCCGATGAGCACCCGCCAGCCCGGTCCGTTGGCCAGGGCGCGGTCGCGGTTCTGCAGGGCGGCACCGCACGCATCGGGGCCGAGCAGCACCACCCACGGGTTCCCGGCGAATCGGAACCACGAGACCGGCCCGTACTCGCGGTAGCGGCGGTCGTTCGTCCCGACCGGGTCGCGCATGTAGTCCAGGCTGTAGCCGACATACGGCAGGCCGCCGTCCCCGGGGACCGCGGTGAGGCCGGGAGGTGGATCGGCAAGCATCTTCGTCACGTGGATCTCCCTCGCGAACGCTGATCTGACAGGACTCGATGTCACTTCACTGTAGCCTGATCGACATGCCCGGAACCGGAGAATCGACGACGAGCCGGCCCGCCCGCAGATACCGCGGCCGAAGCGCCGCAGAACGTGCTGCCGAACGCCGCGAGCGCCTGCTCGAGGCGGGCCTGACCGTCTTCGGCGGTGAAGAGGATCCCAAGGCGACGATGACCGCCATCTGCCAGGAGGCCGGGCTCACCGAACGGTACTTCTACGAGAGTTTCACCGGCCGAGACGAGCTGCTCGTCTGCGTCGTCGAGCGGATCGCCGACGAAATCCGCGACCGCGCCCTGGCCGCCCTCGCCGAGACCGAGCACAGTCCCGAGGAACGGGCGCGGGCCGCGATCGCGGCCTTCGTCGCCGTGCTCACCGACGATCCGCGCAAGGGCCGCATCGCCGTCGTCGAATCCGCCGCGACGGAACCGCTGCGGACCCGGCGCCGCGAGTTGTTGCGGCAGTTCGCGCATCTCGTCGCGCTGGAGTCGCGGGAACTGTGGGGCGAGAGCGCGCTGCAACCGCCGCACGACGAGGTGTCCGCGCTGCTGTTCGTCGGAGGCCTCGCCGAGGTGATGACGGCATGGCTGCGCGGCGAGGTCGACGTGACCCCCGAGCAGATCGTCGACGCCGCGACCCGCCACTACCTGGTCACGGCGCACCGATGACCGCTACGCCGGCGGCGCCTGGTTGATCTGCAGCCGCGCGCCGAGAGGATCGGCGATCGTGGCCATGCGACCGAACGGCGTGTCCTCGGCCGCGCGCTCGACGGTGCCGCCGAGCCGGGTCACGGCCTCCGATGTCGCGTCCGCGTCCTCGACACCGATGTAGAGCTGCCAGAACGACGGCACTCCCTCGGGGAGGAAGCCGGACGCGTCCATGATTCCGGCGATGTCGTCGCCACCGATCTTGCCGGTCGAGTACCGGAAGTCGCCCGAGTCGCTCATCGGCTGGACGTCCCAGCCGAACACGTCCCGGTAGAAGTCGAGGGACGCGGCATAGTTGCGCGACATCGTTTCGAACCACACCGGCGCGCCGGGTTCGCTGTCGAACCCGAACCCGTGGTGCTGATCGGCCTGCCACACACCGATCACGGCGCCGGCGGCGTCGGCGAGGATCGCCATGGTGCCCTGGTCCCCGACCTTCATCGCGGGCATCAGAACCTGGCCGCCCGACTCGGCGGCCTTCCGTGCGGTGGCGTCGGCGTCGTCGGAATCGAGGTACACCGTCCACACGTCGCCGTACGGATTGCCCGGCTGCTGCGGACCGAGACCTGCGATCGGCGCGCCGCGGTGACTGAAGATGGTGTATCCGCCGTACTGCGGGTCCTCGTTGGTGTCGGCCTGCCAGCCGAAGAGTTCGGTGTAGAACGCGATGGCCCGTTTCGTGTCGGAACTGGTGAGATCGATCCAACCGGGTGTGCCTGTGCGGGACTGATGTTCGGCCATGACGGCCTCCTGTCTTCCTGTGGGAGCGGAGTCGTGCGAGTGGATCCGAGCGGTCGCGAACGAGGCTACGCGCGGGGTCCGACAAGTTCCGGTGAAGCGCAGATCGCACCTGGGCATGGAGGTGAGCCCGATCACGTGCCATGCTGTCGCGCATGGTAGACGTCGCACGTCCGAAATTGGAGGGGACCGTCGCGGTGGGGCGGGGCCGCCGGATCGGGTTCGCCGAGTTCGGTTCCGCGCAGGGACGCACGGTGTTCTGGCTGCACGGCACACCCGGCGCGCGCCGGCAGATCCCGGTCGAGGCCAGGGCCTTCGCCGAACGCGCGAACGTCCGGCTGATCGGCATCGACCGGCCGGGAATCGGTTCGTCCACCCCACACCGCTACGAGAACGTCCTCGCATTCACCGAGGACCTGCAGACCGTCGCCGACACCCTCGGGGTGGATCGGATGGCGGTCGTCGGACTGTCCGGGGGCGGCCCGTACACACTGGCGGCGGCGTACGCGATGCCCGATCGGGTCGTCGCCGCAGGCGTGCTCGGCGGGGTCGCGCCCGTCGTCGGCCCGGATGCCGTCGACGGCGGTCTGATGAAACTCGGCACGATGGTGGCACCGTTGCTCGAGGTCGGTGGGGTGCCCGCGGGGGTCGTACTGAGTTCGCTGATCCGGCTGGTCCGCCCGCTCGGATCGCCGATCATCGACCTGTACGGCCGGGTGTCACCGGAAGCGGACCGCCGCCTGCTGGCCCGCCCCGAGTTCAAGGCGATGTTCCTCGACGACCTGCTCAACGGCAGCCGCAAGCAGATGGCCGCGCCGTTCGCGGATGTCGTGGTCTTCGCCCGCGACTGGGGGTTCCGGGTGTCCGACGTCAAGACACCGGTGCGCTGGTGGCACGGCGACACCGACCACATCATCCCGTTCGAACACGGCCTGCACATGGTCGATCTGCTACCCGACGCCCGGTTCCACCACCTGCCCGGGGAGAGCCACCTCGGCGGCCTCGGGGTTTCGGAGGAGATCCTGCGGTCACTGCTGGACATCTGGGACGCCACCGCCCCGGACGACGGGAAGCACTAGTCCGGTCAGCCGGTGGTGAGGGCGCGGTCCAGCAGGTTCAACGCGACCTTCAGGTCGGCGGCGTCGACCTGCCCCGGCGCCGACGCCTTACCGACCATCCCGAACGTCGCGGCCGAACCGAACACCTGACCGGCCAGCCGGGAGACGACGCCGAGCCCGCCCATCGCCATCGTGACGATCGGCCGATCGGCATGTTCCTCGTGCATCGTGCGGGTCGCGTCGAGCAGGGTCACCACGTCGGCGGCGCCTCGCGGCATCACCGCGATCTTGCAGATGTCGGCGCCCAGATCCTGCATCGCGACCAGCCGCGCGACGATCTCGTCCTTCGCGGGTGTGCCCTCGAAATCGTGGTTCGACGCGACCACCGCGACCTTCCGTGCGTGCGCCGCGGCCACGATCCGGTCGACGGCCGCCCGGTCGCGGCGGTATTCGACGTCGACGAGGTCGACGGCCCCGGATTCGGCGAGCGCGACGTTCAAGTCGGCATACGCCTCGTCGGTCAGGTCGGCCTCGCCGCCTTCGTGCCGGGTGCGGCACGTGGCGAGCAGGGGGATCCCGCCGAGGTGCCCGGCGAGGACGCGGGCCTGCTCGACGACGCTCGCGGTGTCGGTGATCGTGTCGAAGAAGTCCGTGCGCCATTCGACGATGTCGACGTCGACGGCGGTCAGCGCCTCGACCTGGGTGCGCAGTTCGTCGGGGGTGCGACCGGTGATCGGCACGATGATCTTGGGTGTGCCCTCGCCGATCGCGACGTTCTTCACCCGGACCGGCGTGATCGCCCTGCCACCCACTGCTGACTCCCGTCGTCGACTCCGGCACCCATTCGATCAGAAGCCCGCCGGGCGCCCGATGTCCGAGCGAATGTACCGCTCGTCTCCTTCAACCGACCGAACGATACATTCGCTCGGAAAAACGGCCGGACCCGTGCCGCCCCGCGCGGCAGGGATCACGATCCGCCGCGGAGTCGCTTGCTGTACGCCTCGTACAGTTCGGTCCAGCCGAGGTCGAGAGCGTCGCGCCCGACGATCGGCCCGGCGGAGCGGTGCTCCATCACCTCCTGCAGGACGTCGAGACACATGTGCCAGCCCGCGGCGAGCTCTGCCGAGGTGTCCGGCCCGGTGACGGTGTGCTGCAGCGTCAGCGTGCATCCGCCGCCGGGACGGGGGGTGATCTCCCAGCGCAGCCAGTCCTCGTCCCACCGGTGTTCGAGCACGTGCGGGGTGCCCGCGGCGACGACGGTGCCGTCGAACTCGGTGGCTTCGTCGCCGTCGACGACGATCAGCGTCGCCGGCCCGACGGTGCCGAGATGCCGTTCCGGCCGGTACGGCGCCCACTGCACGACCTGCGCCGGATCGGTGAGGGCGACCCACACCACGTCCGGGGCCTGCGGGAAGTCACGGCTGAACACGAGGGTCCACTGGTCGCCCGCATCGATCACCTCGGCGGACTGGAGGGGGCTCGGCCGGTAGTCGCGAATCGCCATCGGACGGTGCTCCTCGTCGCCGGAAGACGTTGTCGGTGAAGAAAACCGCGTGTCCGATTCTACCCGTCCGGCGAGGTCGGCCGGGTGGACTCGCTGCGCCGATCGATGTATTCGCAATATCCGGAGCCGGCGATCCGCCGGCCCCGCCAGCGGCCGTCGAACCGGATCCCGCCGACGTATCCGGCGCCGAGCCCGTACGCCCAGTCGCCGTCGGCGTGTCCGTCGACGTGCCCGACGCCGGGAATGTCCCAGTGGAATTCACCCGGCAGCAGCATGCGCCGCCCGTCCGGGGTGCGGACCTCGCGTGCGGTGTCGATGCGCAGCCGCACACCCACCCGGACCGTTTCCACCGTCCCGGTCGCGCTGCGCAGGAACGCGGTCCGCAGCACCGGGACATCCCCCGGCCCGAGCACCGAGGTGAGCAGCAGTTGCGTGTCGTCGTCGACGGTCAGGACCTGGTAGACGAACATGCGCACCGGCAGCCGCGCGGGGACCGCGGCACCGTGCGCGTATTCGAGCGCGGCCAGACCGGCGACCGTCCGGGTGCCGTCGCGGTCGGTGAGGGTGCCCTCGTAGCGGCACAGCCGGCTGGAATGCCGGTACAACCCGGGGATCGCGAAGAAGGTCGTGATCACCCCGGTCGGGTGCAGCAGCAGATCCACCGCGACCGCCTCGGCCGGCCACGTGCGCTGCACCCGCACATCTCGTCCGGTCACGGTCATCGACAGGTGCCTGCCGAAAGACGCCGCGTCCGGACGCAGGTCGCAATCCCGGCGGATCGACAGCGGCGTGAATCCGGAGGCGGTGGTCGCCGCGGTCGTGGACACGAGGGTCACCGCGTCACCGCCGCGATCCGGCGCGGCCGGCTGATCGAACACCATCGGCCCGGGCCTTCCGGCGATACCCATCACGCTCAGGAATCGGTGCGGGGCCGGCAGGTCGCCGATCATCACCCCGTGGTGCGCCCATCGTCCCCGCCCCACGATCAGCAGCGGCCCGCCCTCCGGCGCGCCCACGTGCTGTTCGCTGCGGCTGACCAGCGCGACCGCGCGGGCCACCGCCTCCGACCGGCCGCTCACTCGAACCACGATCGCACGGGCGGCTTCACCCACATGATCTTCTCGTCCGGGTGGGCTCGCACGGCCGCCGGATGATCCGGATGGTTGCGTGCCCACTCGGTCTTCTCGTCGAGCAGTGCGGCCACGTGGTTCCAGGTCTCCATCGTGCGCGGAGGATGCGCGCCCGCCTCCCGCGCCAGCCGGCGGCGGAGTTCGTCGGTCATCGCGAGCAACTCGGCGCCGGTGATGCCACGATCCCACGCGAAACGCGCGAGGGTCACCGACTTCTCGCGGCGATTCTTCGCAGCCTGGTCGGTGTGCGCGAAATCGGGAGTGTCCATCCCTTCTCCTTCCGATCGGGGCACCGGTTCCCATCATCGGTCATCGTTGACAACGACGGGGCGACGGCTCACGCTCGAGGGAGCCACCTCCGGTCCGGAAGGACGAGCGATGCCGGCACAGACGCGCGACATTCCGCAGGGAACGCCGAGAGACGTTGCAGCGCAGGCGAAGAAGGAACCCAGGACGCCGGAGTTCGATCCCACGCTCGGAATCGCCGTCGACGCGGAGGTGCGCGGCACACCCCCGCACCGCATCGTGGCGCTCGGCGATTCGCTGCTGCAGGGCTTCCAGAGCGGCGCGGTCTTCCACACCGACCTCTCGGTTCCGGCGATCATCGCGTACGAACTCGGTGCGCTGCGCACGTTCCGGTTCCCCCGCTACGGAGGTCCGGGCGGGCTGCCGCTGAACATCGAACTGATGTTGCGCCGCCTCGAGGACCGGTTCGGCGCGTCGCTGCAACCGTGGGAGGTGCCGCTCGCACTGTTCGACGTCCGCTCGTTCATGGACGAGGTCGAGGACTACTGGGAACGAGGCCACGGCGCGACCGCCCCGGTCGTCGCGGCCTACCAGCACAATCTGTCCTGCTTCGGCTGGGATCTGCGCGACGCGCTGAGCCGGACCGCCCGGATCTGCGCGGACGCGATCGACACGCCCGGCGACGATTTCCTGAACCAGGTGGTGCAGAACAACGGCGACCGCGCGGCGCTGCACGTGTATCCGCACTGGGCGCCGCCGCAGCGGGAGATGACCCTGTTCGACGCGGCGGCCGCACTCGGCGACGACCACGACGGCACGACGGAGAGCGGCATCGAAACCCTCGTGGTGTTCCTCGGTTCCAACAACGCGCTCGGCACCGTCACCGACCTGCGGGTGGAATGGAGCGGACCGGACTTCCGCGACCTCGCGAAGAAGGGCCCCTACACGATCTGGCGTCCCGAGCATTTCGACGCGGAGTTCGCCGAGGTGGTGGCGCAGGTCGAACGCATCTCCGCGCGCCACGTCGTCTGGTGCACGATTCCGCACGTCACGATCGCGCCGATCGCGCGGGGCCTGGGCTCGAAGGTCGAGCACGGCTCGCGGTACTTCCCGTACTACACGCGGCCGTGGATCGACGAGCGGCGATTCGACGCCACGCGGGATCCGAACATCACCGGCGCGCAGGCCGCTGTCGTCGATGCGGCGATCGACCTCTACAACACCACCATCACGCGGGCCGTCGCCGCCGCCCGTGCCGGAACGTCCGGCCCGCCGCGGGACTGGTATCTCCTCGACGTGTGCGGTCTGCTCGAGCGGCTCGCGTTGCGCCGCTACATCGACGACGTGCAGGCCCGCCCGGCGTGGTGGACGCCCTATCCCTTGCCCGCACCCCTGGCCGCGCTCGATCCGGTGCCCGATTCGCGGTTCCTCACCGCGGACGGTCGCGGGGGACGCGCCACCGGCGGGTTCTTCTCCCTCGACGGAGTGCATCCGACGACGGTCGGCTACGGGATCCTCGCGCAGGAGATCATGACGATCATGGCGCAGGCCGGCGTCGAGTTCCGGCATCCCAGCGGGGAGGTGCGGACCGGGCCGATCACCGTCGACTGGGAACGGCTCATCCGCCGCGACACCCTGATCCGGACACCACCGCAGAACATCGATTCGACGTTGTCGATTCTGGGGTGGGCCGACGAGGTCGCCGACCTGGCCGGCCGCGCCCTCGGAATCAGGGTGTGACGCCGCCGCGGCGCGGAACCAGGACACCGTGCCCGTACCACCGGCAGATCTCGAGGGCAGCGGTGAGCGTGAACGGGTCGATGTCCTCGAGATCGCGTCGGAGTTCCTCGGTGGCCTGCTGAATCCGGTATCGGATCGTGTTGCGGTGCAGGTTCATCCGCGCTGCCGTGGCCGCGGGGCTGCGATTGCAGGACAGATGCACCCGCAGGGTTTCGCGCAGTTCGGCGGCGCGATCGGTGTCCTCGGCGAGCGGGCCAAGCATGCCGGCGACGAAAGTGCGCATCTCCGTGAGATCCCCGGCGAGCATCGCGACCGGGGCGATCTCCGCGTACCACACCAGCGCCGGTGCCTCCGGTACAGCGGTGCTCGTCAGCGCCTTGACGGCGGCCGCCTGCCGATGCCCGGCACGGAATCCCTCGATACCGCTCCCCGGGAGTCCGACCGCAACGCGCAACGGCACGTCGGCCGCCTCGATCGCGGCCCGCAGACGCTCGATCGCGTCGATGACATCACCGCGCAGGGCGAGCCACGCGTTCATCGCGAGCGGTTCGGTATGCATTGCGAGCGTGGCCGCGCCCGGAGCGACCTCGGTGAGCAGTCGCTGGACCGCCGTCGCGACATCGGGGAAGGGTGATCGTTTCGATTCCGGAATCCACAACGCCATCGCCAGGTGCATGCCGTCGAGCGGATACTCGAGTGCGTCGGCCTGTTCGGCGTCGTTCACCGCGCCGGTCAGTATCTGGCTGATCCAGTACTGGGTCAGACCACTGCGGCTGGCGATCCACCGTTCCCGCTCCTCCTCGTAGGCGAGGGTGACGCGCTCGGAGAGGTGGTCGATGAAGGCGGCGGTCTTGCCGACCGCGGCCCGCAACGCAGCGCGGTTGTCGACCGGGGCGGCATCGCCGGCCGCATCCAGGCACATGCGGGTGAAACGCGCCTGGCCGATCCGATAGGCGCGCAGCAGGTGCGCGAGCGACGCGCCCCGGCGGGCCAGTTCCCGGGCCAACGCGAGTGCCTCGGCCGGGGGTTCGACCGTCGACGGATCGGCGCCCTCGAGCAGCGCATTCATCAGTACGGTGGTGTTCTCTGCAATGCTGCCCAGCAGCAACGCGCGGTCTCGCTCGGTGCGCGCGATCTCGGGGATCTCGGCGCCGGTGAGCGCCGCGGTTTCGGCCACGAAGGCATTACGGCGCGCCACGATGGCGTCGGCGATGTACCGGGCCGCTTCCTGCTGTTCCTGGTCGGTCCAGTCGACGAACACCGACGCCATCGGGTGGCCTCCCCAATCTCGAATCGCGTGGCGCACCGCGATCGGCGCGGGTGTCGAATCTACCCGCTGGGTGCGCCGGGACCGCCGGGAACCGCCGACCCGAGCGGGTCAGGTCGGATTCACGCCGAGCGGGTCAGGTCAGATTCACGATGTGCGTGTGCGAGGCGACGGCGTCCTGCAACTTCTTACGGGAAAGGGTGCGGGGCCCGCACGCGCATCCGGCGGGGATCGCGTCGTCCTCGAACTGCGTCGCCTCCAGGGTGTCGACGAATTCCGAATCGAGCTTGTCGCCGTGGTGGCCGGTGGCTTCCCGATCGCGGGAACCGCGCCCACCCGGGCCACTGGCCGAGACCACCACCGGTCCTTCGGTCGTCTTGTAGACCGCGGCGACGGTGTGGCTGGCCGGACATCGCACCTTCAGCACCGCTTGTTCTGTGCGCGACGGTCCGAGTTCCTTCACGGCCGCGAGGGCCTTCCGGCGGCGTTCGGGTGGTGGGGTTTCGGCGATGTTCATGTTCCTATTCCACCCCACCGGCCGCCGCGATCCCACCGGTTCGGCATAACCGATCTTGAACCGGCATCAAACGATTCCGTCGGTGAGGTGGTTCGGTGTCCCGAAGCGGTGCGCGGTGATCGAGACCGACTGCTCTCGTAGGAACGGCAGCATTTCGAGCCGGCCGGACTCGGTGACCCGATTGTCGTAAACCGCAGTTCCGGGACGCCCGTACAGGTTTTCGGCGAGCGCGCGGGTGTCGCCGCCGATCAACCGGATGCGGTCCGGGGCAGGCCTGCCGATCCGGTTCAGCCACGCCGCATCCGTCTCGATCGCCAAAGATGTCACGAAAGTCCCTATCACGCGGGTTGTTTGGCGAGACAGCGGCGCCGTGGTGGACACGTCGACGGATGCGCCGCACCGGGCGGCGGCACCGAGCACCCGCAGCAACTCGACCGCGGTCCCGCGCGCGGCGAGCCGGACGTGCACCCGCACCGGGCGGTACCGGAACAGATTCCGTTCGGCGGTCAATGCACTCACGTCGCGGGCGAGGGAGAACTCGGTGCGCCACACGCGGGCGTCGCTCGCGAACGACCGGCGCAGGAACTCGCGCTCGGCTTCCGACAGCCCGGCCGCGTCGAGAAGAAGCGCCGGGACGCCGTCCACGGTCTCGTCGACAGGGCTGTGCGGCGCCGGTTCCCACGACCCGAAACCGACGAGATAGTTCGGGCCCCCGGCCTTGAACCCGGCCCCGACCGACGACCGTTTCCAGCCGCCGAACGGCTGCCGACGCACGATCGCGCCCGTGATGCCGCGGTTGACGTACAGGTTCCCGGCCTCGACCCGGTCCAGCCACAGCGCGATCTCCTCGGAGTCGAGACTGTGCAGCCCCGCCGTCAGCCCGAAGTCCACCCGGTTCTGGAGCGCGATCGCCTCGTCGAGGTCGCGGGCCGTCATGATGCTCAGCACCGGCCCGAAGAACTCGACGAGATGGGCGCGAGAACCCGGCCGCACACCGATTCGGACACCGGGGCTCCACAACTGCCCCGACTCGTCGAGGCGCTGCGGGGCGACGAGCCACGATTCCCCCGGACCCAGGGTGGTGAGCGCGTCGAGCAACTTGCCGCGGGCCGGCTCGACGAGCGGCCCCATCCGGCTGCGCGGATCGTCGGCGCGGCCCACAGGCAGCGACGTCACCGCGTCGACGAGCTGATTGCGGAACCGGCGCGACGACGCGACCGACCCGACGAGGATCACCAACGACGCCGCCGAGCACTTCTGCCCCGCGTGCCCGAACGCCGACTGCACGACGTCGCGCACCGCGAGATCCAGATCGGCGCTCGGTGTCACCACGATCGCGTTCTTGCCGCTGGTCTCGGCGAGCAACGGCAGATCGGGCCGGAACGACCGGAACAGCTCCGCCGTCTCGTAGGCGCCGGTGAGCACCACCCGGTCCACGCGCGGATCCGCGATCAACTGCCGCCCCAGATCATGGTCGGCGAGCCGCACGAGATGAAGCACGTCGCGGGGCACCCCCGCCGCCCACATCGCCTCGGCCAGCACCGCGCCGCAGCGGGCGGTCAGCGCCGCCGGTTTGAGCACCACCGCCGATCCCGCGGCCAGCGCCGCCAGCGTCGATCCGGCAGGGATCGCGACCGGGAAGTTCCACGGCGGCGTCACCACGGTCAGGGCGGACGGCACGAACCGGGCGCCGTCGACGGCGTCGAGGTCGCGGGCCCGATCGGCGTACCAGCGGGCGAAGTCGATCGCCTCGGACACCTCCGGGTCGGCCTGGTCGACGGTCTTACCGGCCTCGGACACCATCACCTCGACGAGCTCGCCGCGCCGGCATTCGAGCTCGTACGCGACCCGTTCCAGAACCTCCGCGCGGTCGCTGCCCGCGCGGAGGCCCCACTCGCGGCCGTGCGCGGTGGCGGTCGCCAGCAGGTCGTCGAGCTGGTCGGCCGTGCGGATCGTGTGTGCCGCGACCGCGGCGGCACCCAGCCGGGAGCCGGCCGCACGCCCGAGGATCTGCCGGGCCCACGTGCGGTTCGCGGGCAGCGACGGATCGGTGTCGGGCGTGTTCGCGAACTCCGGGCCGGGCGGCTCGAGCGGACCCACCAGCCGGTTCTGGGTGCGGTTCGGAGGGGGGACGGAACCGTCCACGTCCGCCAGGGACGCCAGGAACCGCTGCTTCTCGCGTTCGAACAACGACACATCCTCGTGCAGCGCGAAAACCGCCGACATGAAGTTGTCCTGGCCCGCGCCCTCCTCGAGCCGCCGCACCAGATACGCGATCGCCACGTCGAACTCGTCCGGATGCACCACCGGCGTGTACAGCAGGATCCCGCCGACGTGGCGGCGCACCACCTCGGCCTGGCTGTGCGCCATCCCGAGCAACATCTCGAACTCGACGCCGTCACGGACCCCGCGTTGCCCGGCGAGCAGCCACGCGTGCGCGACGTCGAACAGGTTGTGACCGGCGACGCCGATCCGCACGTTGGCGATGCGGTCGGGCTCGAACGCGTAGTCCAGCAGACGCTTGTAGTGCGTATCCGTCTCCTGCTTCGAACCCCAGGTCGCGAGCGGCCAGCCGTGCAGCGACGCCTCGACACGTTCCATCGGAAGATTCGCGCCCTTGACGACCCGCACCTTGATCGGCGCCCCGCCCCGCGTCCGCCGCGCCGCGGACCAGTCCTGCAACCGGATCATCGCCGCCAGCGAATCCGGCAGATAGGCCTGCAGGACGATGCCCGCCTCCAGGTGCGCGAACTCCGGCCGGTCCAGGATCTTCGTGAACACCGCGATCGTCAGGTCCAGGTCGCGGTACTCCTCCATGTCCAGATTGATGAACTTCGGGGAAGGGGAGGTCGCGGCCAGGTGGTACAGCGGCACCAGTCGCTCGACCACGTCGTCGACCGCCTCGTCGAACGCCCACGGTGAATGCGGCGCGACCGCCGCCGACACCTTGATCGACACGTAGTCCACGTCGTCGCGGGCCAGCAGCGCGCGGGTGCCGGCGAGCCGGCGGTCGGCCTCGCGTTCCCCGAGCACCGCCTCCCCGAGCAGATTCAGGTTCAACCGCACCCCGTCGCGACGCAGCCGCGCGATCGCGCGCCCGAGCCGCGCGTCGCTCGCATCGACCACGAGATGCCCGACCATCGCGCGCAGCGCCCGCCGCGCCGCGGGCACCACCGCGTGCGGCAGGGCGGGACCGAGCGTGCCGCCGGCCCGGATCGCGGCGCGCAGGTGCGCGGGCAGGAAGGCCGGAAGGTCCCGGGACAGGTGCGCGAGATTGCGCGCGGCGACCCGCGGATCCTCGGGCCGGATCACCCCGTCGATGAACGCGACCGTGAACTCGAGGCCGTGCGGGTCCTTCAGGACCGCGGCGAGCTGTTCGGCGCCGCGGTCCGGCGGGACCGTCGCGGCCTCGGCGATCCACCGTCGCACCAGGGCGACGGTCTCGTCGGCGAGCGAGCCGCTGTGGATTCGGGGCTCGTGCGTGCTGTCGGTCATGGCAAACCTCCCGCGTCCAGCACCATTGTGGCCGCAACGGCGCGAGGCGGTCGGTGTTGCGCTCATGTCCCACAACCTCGTGTCACACAACACCGGGTCGAAACGTCACACCTCCACGAGGACGAATCCGATTCGAGAAGGTGATGGTCATGCGAGTCTTCGTGGCAGGCGGATCCGGGGTGCTCGGCCGGCGGCTGGTGCCGCAGCTCGTGGCGCGAGGGCACCATGTGACGGCGACGGCGACCGGCCCCGGCAAATTGGATCTGCTCCGGCAGCTCGGTGCCGATGCGGTCGTGATGGACGGACTGGACGCGGACTCGGTGGCGGCGGCGGTGGCCTCCGCCCGGCCCGACGCCATCGTCCACCAGATGACCGCGATCTCCGCGGCGCACTCGGGTAAACCCGACATGAAGCACTTCGACCGGTGGTTCGCGACGACCATCCGGCTGCGCACCGAAGGCACCGATCACCTGCTGGCCGCGGCCGAGGCGAACGGCATGCCGCACGTCGTCGCACAGAGCTATGCCAGCTGGAACGGCATCCGCACGGGCGGATGGGTGAAGACGGAAGAGGATCCGCTGGATCCGGAGGAGGGGACGAAGGCGCGCCCGGGAGCCGACGCGATCCGCTACGTCGAGGACCGGGTCCTCGAGGCGGGCGGGGCGGCACTGCGGTACGGCGGGCTCTACGGTCCCGGCGCCAGCGACGACCAGGTCGAACTCGTCCGCAAACGGCAGTTCCCGCTCGTCGGCGGCGGCACCGGATACAGCTCGTGGGTGCACCTCGACGACGCGGCGAGCGCGACCGTGCTGGCGGTCGAACAGCACGCGAAGGGTGTGTACAACATCGTCGACGACGAACCCGCTCCGGTGGGGGAGTGGCTGCCGTACCTGGCCGCATGCGCGGGCGCGAAACCCCCGATGCGGGTACCGCGATGGCTCGCCCGGTTGCTGGCGGGTGACGTGGCCGTGACGATGATGACCGAGGGGCGCGGGTTCTCGAACGCCAAGGCCAAGCGGGAGCTCGGCTGGGAGTTGCGTTATCCGTCGTGGCGCCAGGGTTTCCGGGACGGTCTGTTCTGAAGGTGTTCACTTCTGTTCGCGCACTTCGTATTCGATCGATCCCGGTTTCGCCGGACCGCACCCGCCGAGCCCGGTGGGGAGGGCTGTCGGGAACATAACCGACCTCAGCTCACTCCTATCGATGAGTGCGCAAAGGCGAACTCGCATCGAGCGATTCGGAGGAGAAAGCGAACATGAGGAAGTTCCTTGCATCGGTAATTGTGGCGGCGGGTGCCACTGCCGCGATGGTTGCCGCAGCGCCGCTTGCGGCTGCGGGCGATCCGTTCGAAGGGCACTACGGGGGGTGCACCGGCGAATACGACGGTGAGTACTGCTGGACCGACATGGGAGTCATCCAGCACCTCGACCTCCCGTAGCTCGACGACGATCGCGGCACGAACGAGACCGTCGCGACACCGACCGACCCGGCACCGGTGACGCTGAACGACGTCATCGCCCGGTCGGGGTATTCGTCGGACCCGCCTGGCTAGTCGGCGATCGGGAGGGGACTGCGCAGCGCCTCCAGCGACGCGATCTGCTCGGGCGACCACGGCTGCGCCGCGGAGCGGCCGTCCCCGACCTGCACGAGCGTCACCGACATATCTGCCGCGAGTGACCCGCCCTGCTCGATTCCTGCCCGCAGCGTCACCGAGGTGGTGCCGATCCGCGTCACTTCGATGTCCAACTGCGCTTCCTCGGTGAACAGTTCGCGCGAGAAGTTGCTGTTCACGTTGACGACGACGATGTCCGTGACCGGATCGAAGCCGTCGAGCGTGTCGGCCAGCACACGGTTCCACGCTCCCGTCGCTGCTCTCAGCGCGCAGTAGTGCGGCACGTGCCGGCGGATATGCTCGGGCGCGTCCGCGGGCGCGTGGTTCTGCAAGGTGACGGTGACGCGAGCCATGTTCACGGACACTACCGAGCGTCGTGGAGCGCGGCCCGGGCAGGTCAGGACGGGCGCACGGTGAGCACCTGCGAGGCGGTGCCGATCGGCCCGTGGACGTCGTGGATGACGCTGCTCGTCAGCCCGAGACCGGTCGGCCCGAACGAGACGGTGGTGTCGAACCCGAGCCACTCGCCGCGCGGCTCGGCGAAGAAGTGCGCGGTCAGGTCGATATTGGGGAACGCGATGTCCTTCGGATGGGCGCGCACGGTCATGCCGTTGGCGATGTCGAGAAGACCCGCAGCCCCGGCAACCGCGCTGATGTCCTCACCGGCGACCAGGGGGAGCGGGGTGCGTACCCAGTACGACGCCCGGCCCGGCTCGACCTGCCGGCGGCGCACCTGCGCGGACTCGATGAATCCGCCGGGCCACAACGACGTCGGATCCCACTGCTCCATCTCCTCGGGCGGGGCGATCCGCGCGAGCGAGGTTCCTTCGAGTTCTGCGGTCGGGCGGGTCTGCATCAGCCAGGCGCGCAGACGCACGGCGGCGCGGCCTCCGTGCGCGAGGACTGCCTCGACGAGTTCGATGGTGCGCCCGGGACGCAGGACGGCGACCTGCACCTCGACCTCGTCGATGGGGAGCGTGCCCAGGATGTCGTAGGAGAGCCGGCCGATCGCAAGCCCGTCGTCGCGACGGGCGTCGCGGTCGAGTTCGACGGCGTGCGCCATCAGCCCGAGGGCCGGCGCGATGTGCTGCTCGTTCGTTTCCCACGCGCCGCCGACGTGATGCGTGGCCCGGAAGGTGGTCGGTCCGGTTCGTTCGAAATAGCTCATCGGCAACTCCTCGTGCGTTTGCTCCATGCAATCACGACCCGGCAGTTCCGGCCGGTTCGCCCCGACCGGCCCCGGCAGAGCCGGACCACCGCTAGGCTGAGGGGCGAATCCGTCCCGGTGGTACCGCCCGGCTCTGCGGTACGCGAACTCCGATGCCCAGGCGGTGATGCCGACATGAGTGAATCCTGTTCGCAGAGCAGGCCGAATCGGAAAGCCGGACAGCGCATCCGCAGCGTGTTCGCTCCACGTGCTGCCGTGGTGGCGACGTGCGCAGCGCTCGTGGTCGCCGGTTGCTCAACCGATTCCGAGCCTGCCACCGATTCGGAAACGTCGAACGGCTCGCCGGCCGCTGCGACCACGAGCGGGGAGGCGTCGACGGGATCGGCTTTGAACAGCATCGATCCCGCCGGATTCCAGAGCGTCGTCGACGCTGCTGCGAAGGAAATGCTCGTCCCGGGGGCGGTCGTTCTGCTGCGCACCCCGCAGGGGCGGTTCGAGGCCGTCGTCGGTACCACCGAACTGGGTGCATCGACGCCGCCGGATACGGGTACGCATTTCCGGATCGCTTCGAATACAAAGACATTGACCGCGGCGTTGATCGTGCTGCTCGCGCAGGAGGGGAAGCTTTCGTTCGACGACCCGATCTCCGAGTACGTCCCGGAAACGCCCAATGGCGAGAACATCACCGTCGCCCAGCTGTTGACGATGCGCAGCGGTCTCTACAACTACACGGCCTCAACGGAATTGGCGGCGGCGATGGATGCGGATCCGGCGAAGGCCTGGACACCGCAGGAGGTCCTGGACATCGCGTTCGCGCAACCACCGGACTTCCCGCCCGGCACGGACTACGAGTACAGCAACACGAACTATGCGCTGCTGGGCCTGGTCGCCGAGGCGGCCGGTGGGAGTCCGCTGGCGCAGCAGTTCCAGGATCGCCTGTTCGGACCGCTCGGGCTGCAGCAGACTTCGCTACCCGCCATCGAGGACACTGCGATCCCGGACCCCTACTCCCACGGCTACATGTACGGCGGGTCGGCCTACGCGCTGGTCGACGAGCCGTATCCCGCCGACATGCAGGCCGCCGCGCGGGACGGGACACTTCAGCCGCTGGACTACACCAACCAGAATTCGTCCTATGCGACCGCGGCCGGCGGCGCGATCTCCACGGCCGACGACATGTCCGCCTGGATCAGGGCACTGGTTTCCGGCGAGGTCTTCGATCCCGAACATCAGCAGCAGTGGCTCGACAGCCTGCAGGCGGAGGACCCGGACGCACCCGACGGGCAGCAGTACGGATACGGCATCAGCTATCAACGCTTCGGGCCGAACGCCGCGATGTACTACCACGGTGGGGAGCTGCCGGGCTTCAACTCGTTCATGGGGCACGACCCGGAAAATGATGTGACTCTGGTTGTCTGGACGAATCTGACCCTTTCGCCGGAAGGGGAGACCACCGCCAATGCCCTGCTGCCGACGATCCTCGACGAGATCTACGCGGGACTGTCGCTCGCGCCGTCACCGACTCCGATGCCCGGTCCGACCCGATGACGTTTCGCGTCCGTCCGAAAGTGCCGGTGCGACACATCTTTCAGCTGGGGAGGGGCTCCAGATCAGCGACCGCCTCGGTGACCGAGGACGCCTCGGGCAGGCTCACCTCGATCCGGGCGGGCCGATGCTCGTCGGAGTGCACCGCCAGCAGGTACCGGCCGGGATAGGGCGTGCCCACGGTGAAACTGCCGTCGGGCCCGGACAGGATCGCGATCTCCGGCATCGGCCCCGGCCCCGTCACCACGACGATGCGGGCGAACGGGACCGGGGTGCTTCCGCAGCGGACGATGCCTCGAATCACGCCTTCCACGCCTTCAGTCGGTCGAAGACCGGACCGGTGATCCGGACACCGGAGTTCACCGGCACTCCCGGTGAGACGCCGTTGGTGTGGATCCCGAAGGCGTGCCGTTGCCCGTTCAGGAGTCGGTACACAGCGCTGCCGCTCTGACCACCGAACGTGTCGACCTCGTAGAAGAGCCGTTGCGCAGCAACCGAAGACAACCTCCGCGAGTGATACCACTGGGTGGCGGTCGGCTTGTCGCCCGGATAGCCGGCGATGTTGGCGATCGACGACATGAGGGTGTTGTCGTCGTAGGCGCCGAATCCCAGCCAGCCGGTTCGGTCGCCGAGATTCGTGGGAAGGATGAGCGCGCCGATATCCCAGTTCGAATCGCCGTTCTGCGTCCAGCCCTGCACCGACCGCAGGCTGCTGCCACTCACCCGGACGGAACCGAACGGCAGCGACGAACCATTGCGGCCGGGCATCACCGTCACAGACCGCACCCAGCCGGAACCCGGACCGGTGCCGCGCACGAACACGCAGTGCCCGGCGGTGATGACGGTGTGCGGACCGATGAAGAAGCCGGTGCCGCTCGCAAACGAGCCGTTGGACAGTTCGATGAGCAGATACGAGTGGACGCGCCACGGGTAGACGGTCGTGTCACCGATCTGGACGCGATCGTCGGGGAAGATGACGGATTCGAGTGCGGGCTGACCGGCCGGTGCGGGACCCCACGTGGCTTCGGCCGCGTCCGGCGGATTCATCCGCAGCAGTTCCGACAGGTCGGTACCGGGAGCAGCGGGAGTTCCGGAGTAGCCGGCGAGCTGCTCCGCACCCGACCCCGCGAGGTCGGCGAGCGCGCCGACCGGACCCGCGGACGGCGGGGACTGCACGAGGTCGGATTCGGGGATCGTGGGCGATACGGGTGAGGTTTCCGCCGACGGGTCGGAGGTGGTGACGGCGCCGTTGTTGGCGGCGGGAAGGGTTGCGGTCATCGTGGTCTTCCTGACTGTCGGTACCGCGACGAACTGCGGTACGGCCGGGTGGGGGACAGTTCGAGGATGGGACCGGACGAGCGCGGGCACACGCGTAGCCGACTACGCGAATTTGTGCCGTTCACGACCGGTGCTGTGGGTACTTCCCACATTCTGTGAAACCTGGTTGATCCGGTGCGCGAACGGCTGCCATGATCGCGGTCGTGACCGGGTCCTCTCTCACCGTGCGCGCTCTACGGACTCAGCTGGACCTGATCCTGCTGTTCGCGAACGAGCACGTTCTGCCGCGGATCGACGAGACCGTGCTGCACCGGGAACCGTCGTCGAATTGCGTGGGTGTCCGGCGGGCCGACGGGAGTTTCGTCGCCGATTGGCCGGACGAGACCGCGTCTCCTCTTCCGGAGACGACGATCGCGTGGTTGCTGTGGCACATCGAATGGTGGTGGTCGAACACGCTCGCGGTCTGTCGCGGCGGAAGCGCGGTGGGACCCGACGCCTACGAATGGTCCGGAACGGTGTCCCGGATCCGAACGCTCGCGCACGAGTGGTCCGAACTTCTCGAGACGGTCGACCCGGAGGCCCCGATCGTCGGCCTCATGCCGGACGAGACGCCACTCTGGGAAATCGCCGGATGGGTGAACTTCGAACTGACCAAGAATATTTCGGAGATCGGTCAGTTGCTGATGCGCTACGGGAACGCTCGGCCGTGAACCGCTCGCGGCGCGTCGCATCGTCCGTGGGCGCCTCCCCTTTCCGAGCGAACGGTACATTCAGTCGATTGA
>Ga0180215_1001344_pt1 | contig 27357 bp, 43 predicted proteins | sample eDN3rd37CBELigBY_FD_128871 | JGI IMG/M metagenome (GOLD analysis project Ga0180215, IMG submission 128871) | Enriched backyard soil microbial communities from Emeryville, California, USA - eDNA 3rd pass 37_C BE-Lig BY (version 2) (version 2) | ecosystem: Environmental > Terrestrial > Soil >...
ATTTTGAGCTTTGTGGGGTAGGAAAGACCAACATAACAAAAGAGTTGAACTATCTTGTCGGCAGCAGGGTGCTCCTATGGGATAAACACCTCAATGCTTTTGAAGTGAATAAAGACTATGAGAAATGGCAAGTCAGCCCGGTTGCAGGCTGGAACGATGACATCTTCAATAAACTCATTAGCGATAATTTGGATCGCAGTAGAGCGATAATCGACAAAGTGAGTTATCAAAATGATAACCGACAAAGGGAAAAGCCTCCTCCAAAAATCACAGTCAGTTATCAAAACGATAACATGTCAGTTATTAAAACGATAACCGGACGGTTATTAAAACGAGAACTGCAAGGGCTTAAAAAGCCTTATGTAGCAAGGGTTCGCAGGCTCCCTAAAGACAATAGTAAAGACATTATTAAAAACAATACTGTTATTACTATTCCCGCGGATGATAGCGAAGAATGGTACCCGCCAATACAGCCAATTGGAGAAAAGGAAGCAGCCTATCAAAAGCTTGAAAGTGCGTATTGCACACTTCACTGCATCGGGCAATGGCAGCTTAAGTCCAATGACAGTATAGCGATGCAGGCACTTATCGACCTTGCTATTCCTGTAGAGTTCATAATCAACGTCATGAGGGACATGCACGAAGGAAAGCGAAAACGTGAAGCAAAACGATTCAAGCATCCGTCAACTTTTAATTATTATTCCAACACGATTGTTACTGTATGGGAAACCAAGAATACGCCTCGGAACGGAGGGCAGACAAATGTTAAAACGCATAGCAGCACCAGCAGATATGCTAGAACAAATCCAGCGTCGGGTTATGGAACTGCGATCTCAGCAGCCGACGTCGACGACTTTATCATTGCATGAGTGCTCTATCTGTCAAGATACCGGTACGATAAACGTCATCGAGAGGTATGATACAGGCTCTTGTTATTCAGATGGCAGACCAATCATTTCCGAGCGCATCAAGGTAGATCCAGCTACAGGAAGGCCGCCATTATGCGATTGCATGAAGGAAAAGGTTTTTGAAAAGTACAACGCAACTGCCGGCATGAAGCCGAATGAGAGGAATCGCTGCTTCGATATGGCCGAGATCGACGAAGAGAACCGCCCGAAATTTGACCAGGCACGTAGGTTTGTGGCCCATATCGACGAACATCTTGCGGCTGGTACATGGATGTATATTTTTGGGGACGCTGAGAGAGCTCGTCCAAGGGGTTTAAGTGAGGTTGGGACTGGTAAGTCATATTTGACTCATTGCATTGGAAATGAGCTGAGTAAGCTCAAGTATCGAGCAATCTACATCACGGAGGATAAGCTGTTCGAAGAGATCAAATCAACGTATCAACGCGATTCGGAGGAAAGCGAATCGGATGTGTTGTTCCGCTATCAAAATGTGCCGATTCTGCTAATAGACGACCTCTTCAAAAGCAAAATTACGGATTGGGCAGAGGACAAGCTTTTCCACTTGCTCAATAATCGCCTAACACCGGGCAAGGTCACGATAATAAACAGCAATTATGCTCTACATCGTATCGAGCTTATATGTCCTAAGACGGGCCCAGCAATAGCCAGCCGTATACTCGGAAACGCAATTGGCATCGAGATGATCGGTAGAGATCGGCGCAAGAAGAAAAAGAAGGCGGTGAGCACTAATGCTGGATGATTACGAGTTCGATGCTGATGCTGTATGTGCATTAATGCGTGATGAGTTGGAATGGGAGCGGCAGGAGCTGCTTAATGATCGATTGGCAGAACTATATGACGAGGAGTGATTCAAATGCCCAAACAAGGCAAGCGACCAACGCTTAAGCAAAGAAAGCTAATTTCATTTTACGGCAAAAACCCGGCACAGTGGCTTGTTGAACGTGATACCAGTAAAGAAATTGTTCTCGTCCATCGTGAGACTGGCAGGTTAATCACTTTTCCAAAAGGAGCCTAAAATGGCGGTCCACAGATTAAACACTTATATCGCTTGCGAAGAAATGGACTTCTACTGGAGCGAGAGCGAAGTGATAAAATTTGAGCAATTATGGAACCGGGGCGAATGCATCTTTGAGATAGCAAAACACCTTAAACGAGATCCCGACGAAGTCGCTCTACTGGTGATTGACCGTTCGCGCGCCCGTGCTATAGAGCCGCGTAAAGGTGGGATATGGGGCAAGGAATATCTGGAACTTAAACGCCTATCAAAACAAAGGAGAAGTCAGAAATGAGCGGATATGAAGCGAAGCATGAACTGATTCAGCGCGTACTGAAAGACTGCTCTCTCAAGATCGATGTTGTAGGGCTAAGCGAGGACAATCGATTTGTAGGTATGTTCAATGGTCAACTGCATGAGTTTGTTGTATCCCCGTATTGTAATCAAAAATATGATTGGCACAGTGCTTCAGGGAGCGTAGTAAACCGGGGCCCCATTGAACGGGTACCCGAAGATTATAGATTCGTGGATGAAGTCATCGGCGGGCAGATGGAGTTGATGATATGAACTGGCGATCCGCAACTTACCTGCAGCTAATGGATATTGCGTACATCGATACAGAGGCGCCAATTGAATGGCGAATTGCTGCAGGAGCCGAATTGAAGCGCAGGGCAAGAGTGAATCTTCTTCTAGGGGGCAACTTCATTGAGCATTCATCAACTCCATAAGTACCCTTGCTCTTTTTGCAAAAAGAATGCTGCTACTCAGTTCTGTGATTTCGTGATTGACTATGCCTGGACATCTGCAAAGAACGAGAAAAGACAAATGATCGGCAGTCATCACATTACTTGCGATAATCAAATCTGCAAGGGTTGTACAACGAATCACGGTGGCTTTGAGTTCTGTCCATCTTGTGAGAAGCTTCACCAGCTAATCAAGGAACAACATGACAGAAGAAAAGGCAGAATGATGCTTGATATGGTGTTCGACAGATATGAACAGAAAGAATAAACCTCTCCCAATTTTTAGTGTAGGGGAGAGGCCCAAGAAAAAAAGAACGCGTGATGACCATCACACCATCACAAAATCATTATAGCATTGAACGTCAAGTATCTGAATGAATATTGAAGAACATGGAGGTGCTAAATGCTTAAGTTAAAAATGCTATCAGAACGAGCGCAATTCGATGCCCTAAAGAAAGGAGATACAGTGTTTGTCGAATGGCACGTTAGGGCTACTGAACATCGCAAAGGTAAACCATTCACAATTAATAAGATTTACGGGATAAACGAGAACGATGAAATCATCTTGAATGCTCGAACAAATTCATATTTTAACATTGAAATGTACCTTGCAAGGAAATCTACAGCAAAAGCAGCCTATATTATCGAGCAGATTTGAATATTGAGGAACTTAGGAGGGACAAAGAGTATGACAAACCTTGAAGGAATGGCGAATAAATTCACTGTTATCAAGAACGAGGATATCGATCGTTTAGCGCCTGGATATGCGGATCTTCTCCAGCTAATTCTCGGTCAAATCGCGCTGGATAGGATGGCGCGGGGAAAAAATACAGCTCCGTTGTATTTAGTCATCAATACTGACGAGTCTTATGCGGACGATGTGATCGAGATATTAAAGCGTAACGGGCATTGGGGCTGACGGACGGGATGAATACGGAAGGACATAAGAAAGACGCTCCATAATCGGAACGCCTTAGTGATCGTGATAGAAGTCAATTAATTTCCTGGCATCCTGAACGGTGGGAACGAGCTTTGTACGTTTGGTTCCAAGGTCGGCCCGATAACCGTCTTCGCCATCATACTGCAATATTCGAATATCTCTATAGGTTTCAATATCTTTATAATCGGACATCATGATCACCGCCTACAGGTATTTATTGGTAGTATATCATGAGCTAATACAGATGAACAGGATGAATATTGAGGAACTTGGGAGGGGAAACAATGCGAGCAATAACAATTAGGCAACCGTGGGCGACACTAATCGCACTGGGTGAAAAACGATTTGAGACACGCAGCCGCCGCACTCATATAAGAGGCCCGCTGGCGATACATGCCGGCAAGAACGTTGATCGGGAAGCCTGCGAGCGAGAGCCGATAAAATCAACACTAGCAAAGCACGGCTACACAGCGGAAAACCTGCCTACAGGAGCAATCATAGCGACTTGTAATTTATCTGATTGTTTGGCGATGGGAGCCGTTGACGGTGATAGAATCTCCCTCGCCGGCAATCGAGTAGGATATTTGGATATAGAGAGCAACGAGTATCATTTTGGCTGGTATGAGCGTGGCCGCTTTGCGAACGAGTTGACAAACGTTAAGAGGATCAATCCGATCCCAGTGAAGGGGCAACAGGGATTTTGGTTCTTCAACGGACTGGAGGGCGAGAAATGAATAACCTACACCAGCAAATAAAAGAAGCGTTGGAGAAGGCAACTCCGGGGCCGTGGAATTCGATCGGAGATGCTGTTCGTAAGGATTACAGCGCGAATGGATGGGTGTGTCAAATGTTTCAAACTTTTTATGGTCAAAGCACTACATTCGAAAACGATGAAAACAATGCCCACCTAATAGCCAACGCTCCAACATGGCTCCGGCAGCTACTAGACGAGAATGAACGGCTATCTGAATCGGAACATAGCAAGGCATATTGGGCGCGCGAAGGGCTTATCAAACACCTGCAGGACGAGCTAGAGAAGGTACAAAATGAGCTGCTAGAATCCGAACGTGACAACGATGAACTTAGAGATGAACGCGATGATTTACACGCTAAGCTCATGTGCGCTGAATCTGAATCTCACCGGTTCCGTACCGATCACGCAACTATGAAGGAAGCTCTGACCAAAATATCTGAAACCTTATACGGAGATGTTATAGATCGAATGAATGAAATGATAAAAATTGCAAATAATGCGCTCTCCACTCTATCTAAGGAGGAACAGCCTATTGAGGAACTTGGGGGGAAGCTATATGAGAGGACAGTTAGGTAGTAATGAGCAATTGGTCAAAAGCGTTGTCGAGCTTCGGTCTCAAGTAATTACAGATCGAGTAAGACGCAGGAAGGAAGAAAAGGAAAAACATGAATTAGAATTCATAGTTAAGGAATTAGAACAAGGATTAACAAAGATCATGAAAGCATTTGCTGGATCAGCAGCATTTACACAAGGCGCTCAAGCTCATCATATTGCTTATACTACATTGCGCAATGCAGGGAGATTGAATGAATGATCTCCGCAAAGGCACTAGTGATAATAGAAAACGCCTTGATTCCTTTGTTAAGAAGAGAGAAAGAAGTCGGTCATATTGATTTAATTGTTAGTCCAGAATCATTAATTAGCAAGCTGCCTGTAATTACTACAAGGTTCGGGCAACTAAAAGTAGTGGTTAGCAATTATGTACCTAAGGGTTATTCATACTTAATAGAAAGATCGCCCTGCAAGGGGAATAAAGGATTTAACTGGATAACAAAGAAAGGCTTACCGGCATCTGTTGGGGAACGGACCGGATAAGCCTACGAAACACTCATCTTCTATTATAACAAATAGAGAGGATGAGGGGAATGTTGGCTATGCAACTAAACTTTTTTGAACCAGCCACAGAGGAAGAGATAAAGCAGGCAAAGTCTCTTTTGACTCGGTATAGAAGGTATAAAGCGACTATCGTTGAGTTGGAGCAAATTGGGGAACTTGCTCCAAAACAAAAAAAAGCTTACAATGCATATTTAAGCGCGACACAGTCAATTGAGAGAGCAGTACGCCTAATCATTGACCAAGAGATAAAACGAGCAATTCAAATGCGGTTTATTGACGGTGCGCGTCGTAAGGATGTAGTCATTCACTATCGTTTTTTAGACCCATCGACAGTTGATCGTCGCATCAACAAAGGCATTGAATCGATAGCAAATACGTTAAAAGAATTTGAAAGTTAAAATGCGTGTAAAATGCGGGCAATTCGCGCACATACCGCTAGTAAATAGCCTTAATTACAAAGGTACAGTAGTAGCAAGGAGCTAATAACTCCCAGCTATAACTGTACCTTTTTTATTTGCACATTTGATAATCGAATAGGTCGTGCGAAAAGTCAGTGGACGAAGTAGCTGGGGAAAGTAGGCGCGGTATCCGTAAGGAACTCGGAGGTTCAGATGCCTTGCCCTAAGAAGCGACTCAAAACAATTCGGAATTATTCAAAACGTCTATTTAGCATGGGCTGTTTGAAGAATATCGAATGAAAGGCGGGATTCAGTTGAGGTTCACAAGGCGGTTGCCTATGACATTGGATAAAAAGCTCCAGCCGAAAAAATGCCGCGGCTGTATGTGGGGCGAATGGACCGGAACAAGGCAAGTGTGTAAACGAGTAATTTGTCAAAGGGATATCCCGGTGACTAGCGCTAGGCGCTTCACATAAAGCAAAAAATGCCTCTGACTCAATATGTAGTTTGTAACCTATTAGAGAGGAGGCGGCCAGCCCTGCAGATCGGTTGGCAGCCGAATAAGAGAGAGGAGGAATCCTTAATCTTTATTAGCACAACTGCAGGGCAAAATCCCAAACACTTGGTAGTATAAAGGAGGTGAGAGTGGTTGAATACAGTACAGCCAATTCGAAAGCCGGAGCTTATCGAAGAAATTAAGCAGTTCCTAAGAGATCGAAGCGAGCGGGACTACTTTCTTTTTGTTATGGGAATCAACATAGGCCTCCGCATTACGGACATGCTTTACTTCAGGGTTAAAGATGTGAGAGGGAAAACTGAGATTCCGATCCGGGAGCGCAAAACGGGGAAAGAGAAAATTATTCCCATCAATGCAACGTTAAGACGTGCGATCGCAGAGTACACAAAAGACATGCAGCCTAATGACTATTTATTTCCGAGTCGCCAACGAGACGAGAACAATCTAGTTAAGCCGATCACAAGAGAAAGAGCTTACCAGATCCTCCAGGATGCAGCTGATCACTTTAAGCTAGAACGAATCGGAACACATAGCATGCGGAAGACTTTTGGCTTTCATTTGTATGAGAAGACAAAGGATATCGCGCTGCTCATGTACATCTTCAATCATTCCACCGAATCCATAACCTTGCGTTACATTGGTAAAAATCAGGAGTCTTACAGCAAGGCAATGAGCGGTTTTGGACTGTGACTTTCACATAATGAACGATTGTCAAACTCGATTACAATGAGTGGTGAAAAGCCTTGTCAATACTGGCGTTCAGCTGGTGTCATGACATTCACACTTTATAAGATATGTTAAACTCGTCACTTATGCAGATTATACAGTTTCTGAGGAAATAATGTGGGAAATGTTTAGTGAAATAAGCGAGTTTAGCCCAGTAAGATCAAGGGCGAATTAAGAATTTCCAGTTGTTAAAAAAGTCGATTTCTTTATGCATATCGATGTATAGAGGTGAAGGAAGTGTCATTCTATAAATCTCTCAAGTGGAAAAGCAAAAGAGCGCGAGTTCTGCGACGTGATGAATACCTCTGTCAAGAGAGTAAGAGGTATGGGAAAAGAATGCCGGCGACGACCGTTCACCACATCTATCCGCTTGAGTTTTATCCAGAGCTGGCGCTGGTTGATTGGAATTTGATATCACTCAGTGACAAGCAGCATAATGCAATGCACGACCGCGTTACCCATGAGTTGACTGAGCTCGGATTATCGTGGCAAGAACGTCGTCGAGCTGAATTTGAAAATTTCCAATTTCAGAAAAACACTTTACAGCGGTAAAGCAAGAGGGTGTCCCCCCCTTCGAAAAAAACGATTTTTCAACCTTCGGGGACCGGGGAGGGGCGCCTTTTCCAAGTGTGCGACCCACACAAACTTTTTTTTGGAGGTGGTGACATGTTAAATGAAGCTAAACATTTAGATACAGAAGTGATAAAAAGGGCAACAATCCGGGACATGAAGGCGCTCCGGATTTATAAAAAGCAATATGATCGTCTTATTGAAATTTATGCCGAGCTGGTTTCTCAGTATAATCGTCTGACAGAGAGGTTTGCCGATTCGGGATTTGAAGTGGAAGCAGATACTGCACAAGGCGGGGCAAAGAAATCCCCAATGGTTGCCACGTTAGAGGCATTGCGTAAAGATATCTTAATGTACTCTGATCGTCTCTGTTTAAATCCGAAGTCGCTGGAAACAGTAACGGCAGAAAAAACGGAGCAGTCCAAAATCGCAACGCTGCTTAGCAAGAAAAAATGAAGCATCCGAATTATGAAGTGGTCATGGATTATGCGGTCAGTATTGTTGATGGCCGTAAGATTGCATGTAAGGAGCTGATCGAAGGGGCGAATCGTTTCCTGAACGATCTTTCGAACGATGCTTATGACTTTAACCCAGCCGATGCAGAATACATTATTGAAATCATGGAGACAACCTTTGTGCATATGAAAGGAGAGCGCTTGGACGGCACGCCGCTAAGGGGCTCTCCTTTTTTATTGGAACCGTGGCAAAAGTTCATCATATATAACTTGCTAGGTTTCTTTCACAAAGGTACGATTCTTCGGCGCTATCAAGAAGCATTCCTGTACGTTCCCCGCAAAAATGGTAAAACGCCGTTCTCTGCCGGTCTTGCTTGGGCCCTTTCGTTGTTAAGCATCCGATCAAGTTCGACCATTTATATAGTTGGCGCTGCGCTGCGGCAAGCACTGCAATCCTTTGACTTTATCTTGTACAACCTGCGACAGATGGGTGAGGAAAAGAATTTTCGGATATTGAACAACAATCAGAATCACAGTATCTTCGGGGAGTTCGGAGAGGGTTCATTGACGATCGAGGCGCTGGCCGCCAATCCGGACGCGCAAGATTCGTTGAACTGTAACTATGCAATAGCAGATGAACTTCACGCCTATACGAAACCGAAGCAGTACAACATCATCAAGGAAGCGATGAAGGCATACGCCAATAAGCTTATGATCGGCATTACGACTGCGGGCGATAACATGTCCAGCTTCTGCTATCAGCGATTTCAGTATTGTAAAAAGATACTGAATAGTTCAGTGAAGGCTGAACATTATTTCGTGTTTATATGCAAAGCCGACCAGGACGAAAAAGGTGAAGTCGATTACACGTCAGCCATCGAGCACGAGAAGGCGAATCCGAATTATGGCGTGAGCATCCGGCCGGCTGACATTATGAAGGAAGCGGAGGAAGCCCAGAACGATCCGCAGCAGCGGAAAGATTTTTTAGCGAAATCACTGAATGTCTATACGTCCGCTATGCGGGCTTATTTTAATTTGGACGAGTTCAAGGCCTCCGACAGAAAGTATAAGTGGACTTTAGAAGAATTGGTACAGCTGCCTATTAACTGGTATGGCGGTGCTGACCTATCGAAAATTCACGATTTGACAGCTGCAGCGCTATATGGCGAGTATCAAGGCATTGATATTACTATCACGCATGCTTGGTTTCCGATTGTTGCGGCAGCACAGAAAGCAGAGGATGACGGCATACCGCTGTTTGGATGGAAGGATGACGGCTGGCTTACGATGTGCAATAGTCCTGTCGTTAATTACGCCGACATAGTAAATTGGTTCATCGGTATGAGAAAGAAAGGTTTCAAAATAAAACAAGTCGGTCATGACAGAAAATTCAGCACAGAATACTTTATCGGCATGAAGAAGGCGGGCTTCAAGGTCGTGGATCAGCCGCAATACTTTTATAAGAAGTCGCAGGGCTTCCGTCGAATTGAGGGTAAAGCGAAAGAGGGCAAGTTTTATTATCTTGGTTCCCAGGCTTATGAATATTGCCTACAGAACGTAAGCGCTATCGAAAAGACGGATGATATGATTCAATACGAGAAAATTATGCCAGAGCTACGTATTGATATCTTCGACGCTTCGGTGTTCGCAGCCGTTCGCATGCTTGAGAATATGGAAACATCATCAAACGCCAGCCAATGGCTGAATGGAGGCAAGGATGAGTAAAAAGCGGAGTAAGCGCGGGGCCACAAAAACAAGAGCCGCGCCCCAGCCGTCCTTAGGATGGTTTTTAACCACGGATGCCCATGACACGCTTTGCATTCCCGGATACACCCGCCTGTCGGATAACCCCGAGGTGCGCATGGCCGTGGATAAGATCGCTGATTTGATCAGCTCCATGACCATCCATTTGATGCGAAACACTGACAACGGCGATATTCGTGTGCGTAATGAGTTGTCGCGTAAGATCGATATTAACCCTTATAGCTTAATGACGCGCAAGGCGTGGGTATATAACATCGTGTATACGCTATTGCTTGACGGAGGCGGTAACAGTGTCGTTTACCCTAAACTGCGCAACGGCTTGATTGATGATCTGGTCCCGTTGAAGCCATCTGGGGTTTCTTTCGAGGACACTTCGGACGCATACAACGTTAAATATCAAGGCAAGACATATGGGCACGACGAAGTGCTGCACTTTGTTATCAATCCCGATCCTGAACGACCTTGGATCGGGCGCGGTTATAGGGTGGTGTTAAAGGATATCGTCGACAACCTAAAGCAGGCGACCGCAACAAAGAAAAGCTTTATGTCGGACAAGTGGAAGCCTAGCGTCATTATCTCGGTTGATGCGATGACAGAAGAGTTATCAAGCCCAGAGGGGCGCGACGAGATTCTTAAAAAATACGTTTCGGAGACAAGCGGCGGCAAGCCATGGATAGTCCCTTCTGAACTAATCAAGGTTGATCAAGTACGGCCTTTGTCCCTTGCGGACTTGGCGATAAACGACGCAGTGCAATTAGATAAGCGGACAGTGGCGGGCATCATCGGGGTGCCGGCTTTTTTTGTTGGCGTCGGAGATTTTAAAAAGGACGAGTACAACGCCTTTATTAACACGCGCATTCTTCCGCTCGCACAGGGTATCGTTCAGGAGCTTACGCGCAAACTGCTTTTTGCTTCGGATCTATATTTCAAGTTTAACCCGCGCAGCCTTTACGCCTACGACCTTAAGGAGTTGGCGGAAGTCGGCAGCAACCTTTATGTTCGTGGCCTTTACACAGGTAACGAGGTGCGCAATTGGTTGGGAGATTCACCGCACGAGGGATTGGATGAAAGAGTCATATTGGAAAATTACATCCCAGCGGGCATGATCGGCGATCAAAAGAAACTAAATCAAGGAGGTGATGGCGGTGGATAGGGGGATAAAACAAACACGAAGTTTGAAGTCACAGCTCAAAACGCGGGCAGTCGAAGGCGACGACCTTATCATCGAAGGCTATTTTGCGGTATTTAATCGGCAAACCGAGCTTTGGCCCGGAGCTTTTGAAGAGATCGCACCGGACGCTTTTAATAACACGATGGGCAATGACATTCGAGCACTGGCTAATCACGAAACGATGTTTGTCCTTGGCCGCAACAAAGCGGGCACGTTGGAGCTCAAGGTTGATTCTCACGGTCTTTGGGGACACGTCAAGATTAATCCCGACGACGTGGACGCGATGAATCTGTATGCCCGCGTAAAGCGTGGAGATGTTGATCAATGCTCTTTTGGATTTAACATCGTCCGCGAAGAGACTGACTGGCGTGATGATGGAACAGTCAAATGGACCATCTGTGAGATCGATCTGCACGAGGTCAGCGTCGTCACATTCCCGGCCTACGCTGATACAGGCGTACAGGCACGTAAGGCTGAGGTTGAGCAACACCGCGAGCGGCAATTGCAGCAGCGTAAACAAAATCTGAAAGCGAGGTTGAAAAAGTAATGGCACTTAAACAATTAATGCTTACGAGGAAGATCCAGCAGCGTAAAGCTTCACTGGAAGAACTGCAGCAAAGAGAGGCGGAACTGACGACTAGATCCGCTGAACTTGAGGCGGCGATCGAGGAAGCAAAAACCGATGAGGAGATTGCTGCAGTCGAGGAAGAGATCGCAGCGCACGAAGCTGATCAAACAAAGCTGAATGAGGACAAAGGCAATCTTGAAACCGAGATTGCTGCCCTTGAAGGCGAGCTAGGGCAGCTTAATAGCAAGGAACCTAACAATAATCCGGCGCCGGCACCGAGCCCGGAACAAAGAAATCAATACCAAGTTGGAGGCGAAATGAGAATGAAGGTAAATAAGGGCTTTTTCAAAGGCATGGAGCGCAGCGCAGCGGAGACAATTATCCAACGAGAAGAGGTTAAAGGCTTCTTGGATAAAATCCGTTCGGGCGATATTCCGAAAGAAACCAATCTGAAGAAACGCGGTGTGCAGGGCGGCGAGCTTGGAATTCCAGACATCGTACTTGGTCTGATCCGAGACAACCTACATCGTTATTCGAAATTGATCTCGAAGGTCAACCTTCGTGCGATCCCTGGAACATCTCGTACGAATATCGTGGGTGATATACCAGAAGCGATCTGGACGGAAGCCTGCGCAACACTGAATGAACTGGATCTCAGATTCTATCAGGTTGAAACGGATGGCTATAAAGTTGGTGGGTTCATCCCGGTATGCAACGCGTTGCTGGAGGACTCCGATTTCAATCTCGGTAACGAAATTTTTGACGCCCTCGGTCAAGCGCTTGGTCTTGCTGTCGATAAGGCAATTCTGTACGGTACAGGCGTGAAGATGCCGATCGGTATCGTGACAAGGTTGGCAGAAACAGCGCAGCCCGCCTACTGGGGAGCGAACTACCCGACATGGGTGAACCTTTCAACTTCTAACATTGGCCAAGTAGCGGGTGCTGATGCAAAAACACAATTCGCTAATTTAATTCGTTTCAGCGGAAAAGCTAAGTCCAACTATGGCAACGGCGGCAAGTTCTGGGCGATGAACGACACAACGTACACCGAAATTCAAGCTAAACTGGTTGAATTCAATGCCGCGGGTGCTTTGGTTTCCAGCATTAACAACACAATGCCTATAATCGGCGGAGAAATTGTTATTCTTCCGTTCATGGCGGATGGCGACATTGTCGGCGGTTACGGTTCGCAGTACCTGCTGGCTGAACGCGCTGGAGCGCAATTTGCGGTATCAGAACATGTTCAGTTCATCCAGGACAATACCGTATACAAAGCTACGTCACGCTATGATGGTAAGCCGATCCTTGGTCAAGGCTTCGTAGCGATGAACATATCCGGAGCGGCACCGAAAACGTCAATCGCGTTTGCACCGGATACTGCCAATGACGAAGAAGAAGAACCAGCGGGGGAATAACAGCTTTCAGCTTAACCCCTGAGACGCAGCCCGATCTTGATGCCATGACAAAAACGGAGCTATTACTGTTCGCTTCTGATCATGGTGTCGAGGGGCTGACATCGACCATGCTGAAAGCGGATATTATAGCGGCCATCAAGGGGGCGATGGGGTGGACGTAGCGTTAATAGTCAGTCTCTTAAAACAATCGTTGGGGATAATGTCGACTGTTCGGGACTCCTTTTTAGAATTCATGGTTGAGGGCGTTATTCGAGAATTAACTGAAGAAAAGGGGATTGTTCTTGACCCAGATGATGCTGCGCACATTATGTTTATTGTCGATTACGCGGACTGGCGTTATAAAAGCCGCGACAGTGACGGCGCGGTCCCTAGACATCTTCAATTCCGTCTCCATAATTTAATTATCCATTCGGGTGGTGGTGGATAGTGTCATGGGATAATGTAATCGAGCTAATAAGCGAGTCCTATGAAACGGATGAGGAAGGAATCTCGAAACCAATTATGCTGTCAACTTCGGTGTATGCTCGAATCAAATCAGTTCGGCAATCAGAGTTTTATCAAGCGGCATCCTCCGGGAGAAAGCCGGTTATTATGTTTGAAGTTAGGAGCTTTGAATATGATGACCAATTGAAGGTTTCGCACGGCGGGAAAGTGTACGCAATCATTAGAGCATACCGAAAAAACCATGAAATTACTGAATTGACATGCGAAGGCGAGGTAATAAATGGCGGCTAGTGGTATTGAGTTTAGTGGAATTGACCAATTGATTTCGGCTCTACGGCGCCGAAGCGAATCTGCAGTCACTAGAGTGGAGAGTAAAGCGCTACGAGTAGCCGGCGAACTAATGGCAAATGCTATGCGGGAGCGCGCGGCGCGCTCCAATCTCTCACGAAAATATCACCTGCAGGACAACATCGTAGTCAGCAATGTGCGGCGTAAGGATGGTATCAAATATGTGCAGATCGGACCAAACAAAAAAGTGGCTTGGCGTGCTCACTTTGTGGAGTTTGGGACTAGCAAGCAACATGCTGAGCCATATATCGAGCCAGGCTTTTTAGCAAGCAAGGATGACAGCCTGCGCATACTCGCAGAAGAAGTGCGAAAGGGGCTGAGAGGATGATCACCGATGTTAAGGCTGGAATACGTACAGCGCTGATAAATAATGCAGATCTTTCCGCATTACTCGGCGGTCAACGAATTTATCAGCTCGCTGCGCCAAATGCCGAGGAGTTTCCGCGCATCACATTTTTTGAGTTGGACAACTCCGATAGCGATTTTGCTGACGATTCGGCTTATGCGTCTGATGTGCGACTACAGATCGATGTTTGGAGCTTAGGCAGCACATCTGCGATTAGCGGAGAGGTTGACAAAACCATGAAGCAACAAGGCTGGGCGCGGACAAGCGCGCCCGATCTTTACGAACCAGATATCAAAGTTTATCACAAGGCTTTGCGATACCGCAGGGCTTTTTTAATTGAGGAGGAATGAATCAATGGCAGACAAACCGAGAAGTGCACGCGTCGGTATGGACATGCTTTATTATGCGAAAATGACTGATGAGACGACAGAAACATATGCAACACCGAAACGAATCCGTTCTGTGATGTCTGGAACCGTAACGCCTACCGTAAACAGTGCGACATTGTACGGTGACGACAAGGCTGATGAGGTTGCGACGTCGATGGGGGACGTGGAAATCGAGCTCGGTGTTAAGGATCTTACGGCCGAGGAAATGGCGGATTTACTCGGGGCTACGATAGACGAAAACGGCGTACTGTCGCAAAAGTCTACGGACGTAGCACCTTATGTAGCAATAGGCTGGCGGAGCCGCAAGGCAAATGGAGCCTATCGCTATTTTTGGTTTTACAAAGGCAAATTCCAGTTATCAGACGAGGAATACCAGACGAAGGAGGATAGCCCAACCTTCCAAACGCCTACGATTTCTGCACTTTTCATCCCTCGCGACTCTGATAATAAATGGCGTGATCGCGTAGATAGCGACGACGAAGGTGTGCCGGCTGCAGTAATTACAAACTGGTTTTCAAGCGTATATGATGGTACGCCAGTAGAACCTTAAGGGAAAGGCGGGCTTCGGCCCGCCTAAATTTATTTTGGAGGTAATGATTATGTTACAAATTTCTCTGCGTCAGGAAGATGGCACAACAAAAACGTTCAAACAGGACTTTATTAGCGGAAGAATGTTCCGTCGAACCGTAGAAATACAAAAATTGATGAAAGAACAAGGAGGAGAGCCTGAAACTCTCACAGAAGTATACGGATTCTTTTCTGAAGTATTCGGAAATCAATTCTCGCCAGAAGAATTTGAAGACGGCATTGATTCTCGTAAAATGATAGATACGATATTAAAATACATCAATTCTATAATTGGTAGAGCTTCGGATGCTTTAGGCTCGACAGGTACTGAGAACCCAAACTAAGTTCTGACGCTGATCCAATGGTTAGTGTCAAAGAACTCTATATAAATCTAATGAAACAAGGGATGACATTGCCTGAGATCGACGGCATGGACATCCTTTTTTATTTTGAGTTGATAAAGCACACAAACGAGAAGAAAAACCGCGTCACACCAGTTGACGAAATTGGATGGCTATAAAGGCAGGTGAAATAGATGGCAGACAATATCGAAGTTGGTGACCTGGTCGCCCGTATATCCTTTGACGATACTGGCCTTAACAAGTCCATGGCTGAGATTAACAGGCAGATGAAGCTTGTCGAGTCGGAGTTTGGAAAGGCATCAACTGCGCTTAAAGGTTACGGATCAACTGAGGAGCAGCTTAAGGCAAAGACCGATGCCCTGAATCAGCAGATGCAGCTCCAGCAGCAGAAAATCAACAAGTTGAATGAGTCATTGCAAGACTCGGCTGCTACAAAGGGAGCGGATGCTGCCGAAACGCAACGATTAGCCACTGAACTTAACAAAGCCCAGACCGTTTACAACAAGCTAGAAACCGAGCTTGATGGAGTAAATAAAGAGCTTGAAGAACAGCGGAAACAGGCGGAGCTCGCTGCGAATCCTTGGAAAAAACTCGGGAATGAGTTGGAAAATGCCGGGGCAAAAATGACAAAAGTCGGCGACAAGATGAAGAGCATTGGGTCGTCTTTGAGTCTGAAGGTAACGGCGCCAATAGTCGCTCTCAGTACCCTGTCCGCTAAAGCCGCCATTGATTTTGAATCGGCGTTCGCTGGGGTACGAAAGACTGTAGACGCCACAGAAGAAGAATTCGCGGTGCTAGAATCCGGAATCCGCAAAATGTCGAAAGAGATGCCTGCAGCTGCGACAGAAATTGCGGCAGTAGCTGAATCAGCCGGTCAGCTAGGCATAGCAAAAGAAAACATACTCGAATTTTCCGAGGTCATGATCGGATTGGGTGAGGCGACGAACTTGTCTGCCGAAGAAGCGGCAACACAACTCGCCCGGTTCGCTAACATCACGCAAATGTCTCAGGGTGATTTTGATAAGCTCGGCTCCAGCCTTGTAGCTCTCGGAAATAACATGGCTACGACTGAAGGCGAGATTGTTGCTATGAGCCTAAGGCTGGCTGCGCAGGGGAAACAGATAGGCATGTCGGAGGCGCAGATTACCGCTTTAGCTGCTACCATGTCATCACTTGGCATAGAGGCTGAAGCCGGTGGTACAGCTATGACGACAATTCTGAAAAAGATTCAATCTGCCGTCGGCGAAGGCGGAAAGGAACTTGATGATTTTGCTGTTGCCGCTAGGATGAGCTCTCATGATTTTACAAAAGCGTTTAAATCCGATCCTGTTAAGGCTCTTGATGTTTTTGTTAAGGGATTAAGTCAATCAAGTAGTGAAGGGCAAAACTTAACGTCAATTCTTAGCAAGCTTGGAATAAGTGGCATACGTGAATCGGATACATTGCTACGTATGGCTGGCGCGGCCGACCTATTGTCTGCAGCTGTTGAGACGTCTACCGATGCATGGAGAGAAAATACGGCGCTAACAAATGAGGTCGCTCAAAGATACGGAACGACTGAGTCGAAGCTAAAAATGTTTAAGAACCAAGTGACGGATCTCGCGATTCAGATTGGCGATATTCTGCTCCCCATCATCATGGACATAGTAAAGGCCATTCAGCCGTGGGTGGAAAAGTTTGCTGCTATGGACAAGTCATCGCAAAAAGTGATTCTTGCAATCGCCGGAATTGCGGCCGCGATTGGTCCTGTTATTGTTGTCATCGGCTCGTTGATATCATCAATCGGAACTATTGTGTCACTATTTGGAACGTTATCAGCGGCGATCGCAACGGCTGGGGGAGCGAGTGCAGTTTTAAGCGCAGCCTTTACAGCAATGACGGGCCCTATTGGTTTGGTTGTCGCAGCGGTAGCAGCTTTAACAGTCGGCGGAATTGCTCTTTATAAACATCTCAAAAAGGATGCTATTCCTGAAATTCAACGTTTTGGCGACGAGGTTTCAGAGAGTACTCAACAGGCCGTGGGTGCTTTTTTCGACCTTAACGATAAAGCAACGCTGGCGCTAAACGAGTTAACTTGGGCTGGGAAAACCGTCACAAAGGAAATGTCAGCAGAGCTCATTAACACATTTGATGCAATGGGTGATCAAATAATTGCCGGCATGGAAGCAGATCATGCAAAGCAGCTAGAAACGCTCGAACAGTTTTTTGCTAACAGTTCCGCTCTCACTGATGAAGAGGAAGCGGCTGCACTGGAGCAAGTACGCAAAGGGCAGGAAGAAAGAGCGCAGGCGATAAACGAAGGACAGGCTAGAATAGCCGAAATCATGAATATGGCCAGCGAAGAGCGGCGTGCGTTGACGAGGAACGAAACTGCTGAGATAACACGAATACAGCAGGCTATGGTCGATACGGGAATAGCGGTGCTAAGTGAAAATGAACTGGAGCAGCGCGCCATCATGGAGCGCATGAACGCAAATGCGTCAACTCTGTCAGCAATCCAGGCAGCGGAGGTCGTGCGAAATAGTGTAGCTCAGCGTGATGGGGCGATTGCGGCTGCAGAGGAACAATACAATGATGTAATTAAAGAGATTATCCGGCAGCGAGACGAGGTTGGGGCCATCTCAGCGGAGCAGGCTGCGCGATTAATAGAGGATGCACAGCGGCAGAGGGATGAGACGGTCAATCTTGCACAGCAGATGCACGATAACATTTTAACTGCTGCTAAGGAAAAGTCAGGTGAGCATATAGATCTCATTGATTGGGAAACAGGGGAGGTCCTTAAAAAATGGGAGGAGTACAGGAACAAGCTGCAGGGTTGGCAGGATAAAATCGACAAGTTTTTCATCGATGCCTGGAACGGAATAGTAAAATCGATAAAAGATAAAACAACCGAGATCGTCAACAATGTAAAAGAACATTTTGAGAACATCGTCACCTATTTAAAAGAGTTGCCTGAGAAAATGAAAAATCTCGGGATTGACATTATCCAAGGTCTTATTAACGGTATCAGCAGCATGATGAACAATATTAAGGATAAGGTTAAAGAGGTCGCAGGTTCGATTACAAACGGTATTAAGAAGGCGCTCGATATCAACTCGCCTTCAAGGGTTACGATGGAGCTTGGTGAGTGGACAGGCATCGGACTGGCAGAGGGAATCGAGGGCTCACTCGATGCCGTGAAAAAGGCGACAGCTACTGTAGCTGGTGCGGCAATGCCAGACCTATCTGCCGTCGCTGCTTCTCCGGCGGCTGTTGCTAGCAGCGGAAATAGTACGGTTATTAACCTTAAAATCAGCGGTAATAGTTTTAATGGCCCATCTGACGAGGATAGGCTTGTCTCGAAAATCAGTCGCATGCTGGCTAAGGATTTTGGTCTATCAACTGGAGGCGTGTTCTAATGGATAAACAGCGAACTTCGATTATGGTCACGCCTCCAAATGGTACCGCGTATCAGATTAGGTTATATGACAGTGTGTCCGTTCGGCACAGCTCATCTGACCGGTCCGGAGAATACAGCATCACGATGCGTAATAATAATAGCAATCTGATCGATTCTTTTCCCATCGGGTCAGATGTGCAAATCAACCAAGATGGTTATGAGTTTCGGGGCTGGGTGCTTAACCCTGCCAAGGCTTTGGACGCAAATATCAGATCCATACAACTCGATGGGCCAGACTACACAGCCCGCACAAAGAAAATAATCGTCACAGAAAGTTTCGCGGGCGAGCGGGTTGATTTTATCGTCAATAAGCTTTTTACCGACTATGTGCCTTGGGCGTCAAATCTTGCTATAGAGGATTGCCCCACAGTCATCTCCATACGCTTTGGAGATGTTTTTTTATGGGATGCGATGGAGCAAATATGCCAGATCGTTGGCTATGAGTGGTTTATCGATCACACGCTTAAGGTTAACTTTTTTAAGCCGGGCGGGCGTATTAATCCAAACATAATTAAGACAGGCAACTTCAAACGCGGCACAGCATCGCTCAAGCCCGACAGCAGCAAGTTGGTCAATCGTTTATGGGTAAAAGGCGGTAAAGCCTTGTCGGACAATTATTCGCAGCCTATTACAGTTGGCAGCACACCCATACCACTTTACTATACACCGCGAGCTACCACGGAGGGTGTTATCGTGATTGTCGACGGAGTGCAGAGGTCAGTAGGCATTCAAAATATCACGCCGATTGGAACGACTGACTTTCTGCTTAACTTTTCTGAAAAGCTGCTCATTCCGGATCTCCTTACGAGCGGTACCGGTACTATTACGTATCGCTATGAATACCCGATAAAGCTGCTCCTAGAAGAACCAAATTCGCAAGAGAAATACGGTATATTCGAGGACATCTATACAGTGAACACTACTGACCGTGAAATCGCTTTGGAGATCGGGCTGCGGTACCTTGGCAAGTACAGCCAGCCTGTTATGACTGGCAGCATCGAACCATTCCGCGGTGTTTACCGAGCGGGCGAAGTCGTTAAAGTGGAGGTTCCTGAGCTAAATGTTGATAGCTATCTGCAGATTAGAGAAGTCTCCTATGCATCTCAGGCAAACACAGGCGTTGTATCAAGACGACTGGAACTCGAGAGCCCGGAGCGAACCTTAACTAATGTCCTTAAGTCCTTAGACCGCCGTCTTTCAAACCTTGAGGGCGGTGGCAATGACGATGATCCAGTCGAGCGATTTATTGCGACAGTTGATGAGGGCTTCGGATGGAAGGAGACCTCGGCCACAACGGTTAACGCCTGCCCAATCCCTTCTGAAAATCTTTACCCATCGGAGGTTTTATACCCATGCTGACAAATGAATCGACCGGCTGGATTGGAAAATGGGAAGTCATCATAAACGACATCGCCGGGAACGAGATCGAGCGAACAGAGGTCAGGCCGAATATGATTATGGACGCCGGGCTCAACATGATGCGGGATCTTTTATCCGGGGCTATAACGGATGGTGAAATTAAGTATGTCGCTTTGGGCGACGGCAGTGCGCCTACTGCGGCCGGACAAGTAGCTCTGCAAAATGAGCGTTTTCGAAAAATTGTGACCGCTCAGTCCAACGATACGCAGCCCGGCAAACTATTTACTGATCTATTTGTTGCCGATTTTGAAGCTAATAACTTTGAGTGTCAGGAGATCGGATGGTTTGCGGGAGCTGGCTCCACTACAACGTCCGGCAGCGGCATAATGGTCGCTCGTGTGCTTTACCATAGGCAAAAGACAAACTTAGAAAGCTGGACGATCCGGCGCACAGATACGATAACGAGGGGGTGATCACGGTATGGCTTATATTAAAACTGCTTGGAATAACGGGGCGGCGCCGGGTATCAGCGCAGAGAAGCTTAATAAAATTGAGAAGGGGATAGAAGATGCTCATACCCTAGCTGATACAGCTCAAGGGTCTATCAACACACATATCTTGGATACAGCTCCTCATGGAGCTACAAGTGCACCTACGGCCAGCAGGTTAATGCTTAGGGATGCTAACGGACGCGCTCAAGCTGCTTCTCCTTCCGCTGCAGGCGATGTGGCTACAAAGGGTTATGTTGATACTGCAGATGCGTTGAAAGCTCCGTTAGCAAGCCCTGCCCTGACTGGCACCCCTACCGCACCAACTGCTGCAGCCTCTACGAATAACACTCAAATTGCCACGACAGCCTTCGCCCAAAGCGTTGCAGCAAATGCGAGGCCATATGCCTCAGGAACGTACACTGGAAACGGGGCTGCATCCCGAATAATATCCCTGCCTTTTACCCCTGCAGCGGTTTTTGTAGTTTCTAAAAACGGTACAATGCGCGATGTGGGTGGTTCTATGTATGGTGGATTAGCTGTGACAGGGTCAGATGTCAATAATGGTAGCGGTGCGGCTCTGTCAACTACAACAAGCGGCTTTATAGTTTATGCGGGATCGCAAGCAGCTACTAATCAAAATGGCGGGACTTATCACTATATCGCTTTTAGATAGGAGGGCAAATTATGATTGTACATGCAGACGGTAGTTGGGAGCGCGCCGAATGGCATACAGCTGAGACATATCCCAACAGCTACTTTATTGATGAGTCAACGGATGACGGCAAGGCGCTTGCCGATAAGATAGCAGCTACCCGATATTACGACCTTCTTTTCGCAGACAATGAGCTGGTTGATATCATCGAAAGAGAACCGACAGCCGAAGAGATCGAAGCCAGCAAGCCACAAAAGTCCGCTGGACAGATTCACATTGAGCAGCTTGAGGACGAATCAGCCATGCTTTCCCTCGAGCTAATTAATACACAAATACGGCAGGAGCAGACAGAGGCGGAGGCGGCTATGCTAGCGCTCGAATTAATTAATACGCAAATCCGGCTTGAACAAGCAGAGACAGAGCAAGCTAATTTGCTGCTTGAGCTTGTAGGCAAGGGGGTGCTATAAAATGGATTGGTACGCAATTGTAAAACGTCATTACGATGCAGGTCGCTACAATAACGAAAATGTAGCGACCTTTGTTGTTGGCAACAAAATCACAACCGGGCAGTATGAAACGATTACCGGGGAGGCATATGGAGGATGAATGAAAAGGAATTAGTTTACTGCCGCGTCGATCAATGGCGAGCTGCTGGCTATACTGGAAAAGGCATAAAGGTTGCCGTCCACGAGGTGGCGGGGACAACAGTACGAAACCTTCCTAGATATGCTGGGAAGGTTTTTGATGTTCATGGAGGCCGTTTCGGAAGCAACAATGATACCCATATGCAGGGCGTTATCGATTACATCCTAGCAGTCGCACCCGATGTCGAGATCTATCTGCTTAGCGGCACAGTGCCGCAAAACCTACAGTATTGCATTGACAACGGCATCGATCTCTACAATTACTCGCAGGATGGTGGATGGTACAATTCAACCGATAATGCGCTCGAGGCTGCGGCCATGGCAGCCGGCACGGTGTTTGTTTGCTCGGCTGGTAACAGCGGCTCGGCTGGCCTCAGTACACAATCCCGTAAGCCTAACTGGATAAGCGTAGCTGCTGCCAAGTGGATGCTGTGGCAGGGCGTCGAGGGGCCGCAATGGTGCAGCTACTCCTCTTATGACGCTTACGGCGATCATCTCGATACTGTTGGCTTTAGCGATGGGGTGATGATTCCTTCCGAGAGTAGCGGCGGTTTTAGATCCGATAGCGGCACATCGTTTGCGTTACCTTGGGTTGTAGGGTTACTAGCTTTGTACAAGCAGCGTTTTTATGAGCAGCACAAGCGTAAGCCGTCATTTGATGAGGTATTTAATTTCGTCAAGGATAACTCGGAGGATATGGAAGCGCCTGGGTACGACCAGCGGACAGGCTGGGGGCTGCTGCGGCTGCCTGAGATTACTGTAGAGCCTGTTAAGCCTGCTGGCGATATCTTGGAGCTTTGGATTGGCTCGTCAGTCGCGAAGCGTAACGGCGTGCCTGTAGCCTTGCAAGCACCTCCAATTTTGTCCCAGTGGCGAACACTAGTGAGCGTACGGGATATAGGGGAGCTTTTTGGTTGCTCGGTTGATTGGAATCAAGATGAGAAAAAGATAACGATAATCAAGGGGTGAGGAGCTGTGCAGGACATGCAAACTGAGATATTGCAAAGGTTGACCAAAGTAGAAACAGTAGTAGACAGCATGGATGAGAAGCTTGATCGAGCTATCAATGCGAACGAAACAGCTGTACAAGCCCTCGAACAAGCCAAGTCAGCGCACCACCGGCTTAATAAGATTGAAGATAATCAGCGCTGGTTATGGCGCACGCTAGTAGGCGCGGTGTTAGTGGCTGCAGCAGGCTTTGTTTTAGCTGGCGGGCTAGTAAATTAATAGGAGAGGATGATTAAGATGACCAATTGGAAACGTAAACTAGCAAGTCGTAAGTTTTGGGCGCTGGTGGCCGCTATGGCTACCAGCGTTATTGTTTTAGTGGGAGCCGGCGAAGAGGTTGCTGTGAAGGTTACAAGTCTTATCACGGCAGCGGGCAGCGTTGTTGCTTATATCTTTGCCGAAGCTCATGTCGACGCGCAAGGATACGGCAGCGAGGATGAGAGCGATGTCGGTTAAATATATTATCGACCATATCCCTAAAAATACGGCGTACAACCGCCGTCCGGGGTATTCGATGGCTGCGACAACGATCACTATTCACAACACCGGCAACGTGTCGAGCTCGGCTAAAGGGGAAAGAGGTAACCTAACCAACCCGGCAAATGCTCGTACAGCCAGCTTTCATATCGTCGTCGATGAACACGGAGCAATCGAGTGCATACCGCTTAACGAAAATGCTTGGCATGCCGGCGACGGCAGCGGCGTAGCAAGTGGCAACCGTACCAGCATCGGTATCGAGATATGCGAGAGCGGCGATTATGCCAAGACACTGGACAGCGTTGTCCAATTGGTTGCTGACATGCTGCGGGAGCGTGGTTGGGGCGTGGATAGGCTACGCCGGCACTATGACTGGAGCGGTAAGATTTGCCCGCGCTTGATGTACAACAGTGGCAGCTGGGCGGACTGGCAGGAGTTTAAACAGCGTGTAGTCGATAAAATGGAGGAGGGTGAGCCAATGACGGCTGAAGAACGCAAAGAAATGGATGATCTAAAAAAGCAGGTACGCAAACAGAATGAAGAGATTGAAGCCCAAGCAAAAGCACTGGCAGCCGCTGTAGGACGCATAGAGGCACCTACATGGTTTGTGCAGGAATTTGGGAGTGATGATCTGGGCGGCCTAATGTCTGAGCCTGTTGCAACAAAAGAAGGATGGCGCAATATTGCTCTATCGCTGAGGGCCCAAGGTTTCGGCAATGGGCGGGGTAAGTGTGTAGATATTAAATAATAAGATGAAGCCCACTGGCCTGATGGTCGGTGGGCTTTATTTGTTTATCCAAACGATTTTATTTTGACGTTGCATGCAATATCCATTGAAAAGCTAGAATGTTAAAGGTTTCAGAACATTGTAAGTATTTCATAAGAAAATATTGTAATTTTTTTTTGTTATAGTAGAATGAACCTAAATACACCTCTATGTTAATAGTAGTTGATTAACAAGAGTAGTGTTTTAATTTGCAGGGGGATAGGTATACATATGGCTTATGTTTCTACTTTTGTTTATAGTGATAGTGTACAAACAGAGTTAGGTCCTAATGGTCCTAAACAAACGATTGTAACTCCTTTAATTCACTTCTCACCAATGTTTATACCCGGTAATTTCTCTTTCGCAGTTACTTACGGAATAATGGATTTAAGAGAAAACTCAAACCATGAATTACAGTTTATTTTCAAAAGTCCTGTTAATGAGCAATTATTAATAGATAGTGGTAATGTACAAATCAACGTTGGTCCAAACCTTACAGGAAACAATATGCCAGAACATGCGCAAGGAGTTATTGTTCAGATGGATTTTAGAAATATTGCTTTCCGGGTCGAGGGGATATATAAATCAGAAGTGATTCTGAATGGAAAATCATTAGGGGAGTTTCCTATACCAGTTTATGGTAAGGAGAAACTGTGAACTCATCAGTTGAAATAATTGGTAGTAGTATAATTAAAGTTACAATCCCTTCATCGGACCCTGCACCACAAAATGATATAAAAGAGGTAGAATATTCGAGAACTACTAATATATCAGCGCTGAAATCGATAATGATTGTAAGTGCTGTGTCGGGTGCACTTTTATTTGGCTCTGCAGGAGTACAAGCTCAAACTGTGAGTAATACAATTACAACATCACAGATCAGTAATAATGTTTCTGGTCATGGCCTTGAAGGGCGTTTGGCTCAGATTAATAGTAGAGGCATAAATTCAGGAAACTCTCGAAACCGAGAAAATATGCTTGATCAAAAGGGTGTAGTTCAATTCTTTTCTGGGGATCCATTTGCCCCATCTGAAATAATGGATTTTAGCTATCAAAAAAAGTTCGAGGATGCAGACTCAAGTAAGATCAAGTCGCTTGAACTTTCAGATGCTGTTTCTGTTTCTATTTTCGCGGAATCTGCATACTATAAATTAAGCGTGAGCAGTGAAAAGTTGGAAAAAAGGGGGCACAGACTAATGAATCATTCTCCTACTTTTATTCGGCTCTATGCTGATGACTTAACTGATACAGTCACCGTTAACCCAATAAAGTTAGGAATCACTGCTGCATTCGCTGCAGTCACTGCTTGGCTTGGTCCTGATGTTCTAGGGCTCATAAATGGTTTGATTATATTTGCTCTTGTTGACCTAATCTTAGGAATGATCCCCGGTAATATTAAGCCAGGAGCCGAGAAAGATCAAAAAATACAAGCAAAATTTTTGACGTTTATAACGAATTTCTTAAGTATCATTGCGTTCATTAAAGGTAGTGAATATTTAAGGGGCATTTCGGCTGCGCAAGACATTACAACTTTTATAGCAACTGGCCTTTACTATATAATAATTGCATGGATTTTTTCAACATATACATGGAGAATTGTTGGCTTCGTTGCCAGATCAAATAAAACTAAAGTGCCAAAGATACTTCGTGACTTGTTCGATAAAGACGTGACTAAAGGTAGTTGATGTTTCAAGATTTTAATATCCGGCCAATAGGCCGGTTTTTTATTCGTTGAAATAAGAACGCTAGTTCTTATATAATGAGAACAAATGCTCTTATTAAGGAGTGGGTAAAATGTTAAAAAATAATAATCGGTTGGACGATAATGCTCGGAGAGTTTTACGAATGCTGTTTGACTTATATAGAGCCGAAGCGAATAGGCTTGATGTTGATCGGCTTATGAGATTATCAGGAAAGTCAAAAGATATGATAATGCCGGCGATCGAGCAATTGCTCGAGAAAAGGTATATTATTTGGGATCGTGAGAGCGGAGTAATGCAGGTCTTAATGGTTGATGTTCCAGTCTACCGCTGCCTAAAGAATGCTGGAGTCATTGCAGTATAATGGGAGCTGCTTATCTTGTTGTCAAAGAACAATCTATGTAAAGGCCAGTGTTGCAACACCAGCTCGTAGCGGAAATTCCGCGACGCTCTCCTAACAAGGGGAGCGTTTCGGCCTGCCCCGCAGCAGGCCATCGTCAGGCGGGTTATAGTTTAGCGATGGTCACGATTAGGGCAACAACACTGATAATCAGAGCAGTCAGGCTAAACCAATACGCAAGTTTCAGTTTCATATCCTTCACCCTTTCGTGGTATAATGTTGAGAAAGAAGAAGCGCACCCTTTGGATTTATCGTGTGTGGGAGAGAAGCCACCTTGCGGTGACTTCCCCTTTGCGATTACCACCCTCTGATAAGGGCGACGGCTGAGATGATCACGCTAGTGAGTGCAATCATTAGCATGATGTCGTCTCTCAGTTCGTCATCGCGTTTCTTCTTTCTCTTTTGTCTCATTTTCTCACCTCCTTATATTCTTATTATACAACGAAAATAGTTGAATGTCAACGAAAATAGTTGATTGTTTTTGTATTTTGGTGTATATTTTTATTGAGGTGATATGCGTGCTTAAACTAAAACTGGATAAATTAATGTCCGAAAAGCAGTACAACACACGTCAGCTTAGTGAATTGACTGGAATCAGATGGAACACTATTGATGATATGGCTAAGAATAAAGCGAAACACTGGTCTGTGGAAAATCTCGAGAAGATTATGCAGGTACTTGAGATCAAGGACATTAATTTATTGATTGAAAATGAAGGCTCAGAGGAATAATTTCTGGGCTTTCTTTATACTTGAATGAAGAACATACGTTTGGTTATAATAAGAACAAATGTTCTTATGAGGCGGTGTTGTCATGCAGGAGTACGTTGGCAAAGTCGTGCAGCTTATCTATATCGACCGGAAGCGCGAGGTCAGCATAAGGGATGTGCGAGTCATATCGGTTAA
>Ga0180215_1001347_pt1 | contig 27328 bp, 26 predicted proteins | sample eDN3rd37CBELigBY_FD_128871 | JGI IMG/M metagenome (GOLD analysis project Ga0180215, IMG submission 128871) | Enriched backyard soil microbial communities from Emeryville, California, USA - eDNA 3rd pass 37_C BE-Lig BY (version 2) (version 2) | ecosystem: Environmental > Terrestrial > Soil >...
ACTCCAGCTGGTTCACCTCGTCCGCCATGGGCTCCAGTGTTTCCGTCACGGTCGATCCTTCCCGCCAAGCTCGCTGCTCGGCGTGTCAGGCCAACCCGGATCCACCGTTATTCAGACAGTCCCCGCTCGTCTGCAAAACCGCGAGGTTGCCCGTGGCCTCATCGCCAGTACCCGCGTGCAGGCCGCTGGCATGGTCGCGGCAACTGGCCTGCAGATTACTGGCATGCTCAGCCGCGAGGCAGCATTTCAGAGCAATGGCGACCCCAATGTGGCTGCGCGCCTCGATCACATCGTCGATTGCTTTGCCGAGTACGTCGGTGCCGAAGTCGCTCGATTCCGCTTCTGAGCGGGAGGAAGTTCACCATGTCATCGACAGCCCGACTCCCTGGTGTCGCGAGCTCGATTGCGCGTGACGTGCGGGACTGGATAGAAGAGTGGTCGTCGTGACCACCGTTGGCCTCGTGATTGAGTTCTGCGTCCTGTGGCTCGCCGCGTCGGCGATCTGTATTGGGCTCGCCAAGGCGTTCATCGTGCTGATCGTCGACCCGATCGAACAATATGCGGATCGCCGTCAACAAGTGCGCGATCAGAAAGCCCAGACGGCCGCTGCAATTGAACGCATCACGACCGAAGCGGATCGATCGGTCGAGCGCCTCGAAGCTGCCTACGTGCAGGCCCGAGCGGATATGCGCCGCAACACTCGCACACCACGACGCCAGACATGAGCGACTCCGCCCCGAAGTCGTGGATTGACCAGCTGGTCGGCGCCTGCGTCAGCCTGCTGGTCGGCGCCGTCGCCCTCTACTGCGCTGTGCAGGTGCTGCGGGCCGTGCTGCCGTTCGTGGTGACGGCGCTCGGCGTGCTCGCCCTCGGAATGGTCATCGTTGCGGCCGTGCGCCGGTACCGCGGACGCTGGTAATTCCGACCTGAAAATGGCGGACTTTCATCTCCGAAAATGCCGTTCCTATCGCTGTTGTGAAATGCACGCAAATGGTTGACCGTTCAACGAATTGAACGCACACTAGGAACAGAACGATCAACGAATTGAACGCTCTTGGCGGCAATTCACCAAAAAGGAGGTGTACCCATGTCACGAACACGACGAAATGCAAACAATGAAAAAATCCGCCGCGAGCGCCGTATTTCGATCCGCGCCATCCGGCGACAGCCACCCGACCTGCGCAAGCTGAGCCGCGCCGTCATTGCCCAGACCCTGGCAGAAGCCGAAGCCGAGGCAGCCGCCCAGGCCGCAGCTCCTGCCGAACGCCCGCCGGAGGCAGGCACGCCTGCCCGCGAGGTCCGCGATGACGAGTGAGCGATCGGTGTGGCAGGAAGTCATCTGGCCGCCGGTCCTGACCGAAGAGGCTGCCTTCGCGCTCCTGCGCCGACTGGCTGCCGATCGCGCCGCCCCGCCGATCGTGCTGGAGGCCCGCGCCGACCACCGGGGAGTGCGCTACCTGGTGGCTGCGCCCGAGGGCTACCGCGCGGTTCTGCGCCGTCATATCGAGCAGTTAGTACCGGGCGCCCTGGTCATTGACTGGGACGACACGCGGGCGGCAGTCCAGACCGTCCGCCGGATTCGCCTGACGGATCGCGACCGGGCCGTGCAGCCCGCCGACGCGACTGCCACGACCCGCGCCGTCCTCAGTGCCTTGACCGGAGTCCGAGCAGGCGAGCAACTCGTCATTCAGGCCGTGCTCGGGCCGCGCAAGTTCCCGCAAGCCGTGCCGACCGCGCGGCTGGACGCTCGTCAGACTTGGACCGACAAGTTGCGCTTCGGCCTGCTTCCCGAGCGCGATGCCGACCGGCGCGCCGCGATCAAGGCCAAGCGGGGCCAGCACGGCTTCGCCCTGACCTTCCGCCTGGGCGCCGCGGCCGTCACCGCCGATCGTCGGCACACACTGCTGCTCGAACTGCTCGGAGCGCTGGGGACGGCGGAGAGTCCGGGCGTGCAGGTTGCGATCACCGCCGAACATCCGCGTGGCCTGAACGCTGCCCGCATCCCCTGGCGCTGGCCGCTCCACCTCAACATCCGAGAGGTCGGCCAACTACTCGGCTGGCCGATCAGCGACGACGACCGCGAACTGCCCGGCCTGCCTCCCCGTCATCCTCGTCCTGTCCGCCCCCGGCTGCTTGCCGACCCGCATGACCGGATCGTCGCCCAGGCCACCGCTCCCGGCGTCAGCGGCCAGTTGGGCTACAGCGCTACCGATGCGCTGCGGCACACTTGGGTGCTCGGTCCCAACGGCACCGGCAAGTCGACCCTGCTGCTCAACCTGATCGTCAGCGACATGCAAGCCGGCCGGGCCGTGGTCGTCATCGAGCCGAAAGATCTGGTCCGCGACGTATTGACCCGCATTCCGGCCGCGCGCCGCGACGACATCGTGGTGTTCGATCCGCTCGATCAGGCCCCGGTCGGCATCAATCCGCTGATGCGTACGGAGGGTCGGCGGGCCGAACTGGGCGCCGACTCGGTGTTCGGCGTCCTCCATGCCCTCCACGGTGACGCCCTTGGACCGCGCAGTGCCGACATCCTGCAAAACGCCTTGGCGGTGCTGGCGCGCCGGGACGACGCCAGCCTGGTGATGCTGCCCCTGCTACTGACCCATCATGGCTTCCGGCGCGCAGCCACGGCCCACGCCTTGCGCGACGATCCAATTGCGGCCGGTCCGTTCTGGCAGTGGTTCGAGGGGCTGCCCGACGAGGCGCGCACCCAGATCGTGGCCCCACTGCAGAACAAGCTGCGCCCGCTGCTGCAGCCGGGACTGCGCGCCGCGTTGGGACAGCGCCGTCCGCGCTTCAATCTGCGTCAGGTTCTCACCGAGGGCAAGGTCCTGCTGGTGCCGCTCCAGAAGGGCGTCCTGGGCCCCGAGGCAGCGCAGCTGCTGAGCGCCCTGATCTTGGCCGAACTGTGGCAGGCGATTCGCGAACGGGCTGCCGTGCCCGCCCCCCAGCGGCCGCCGGTGATGGTCTACATCGTTGAGGTCCAGGACTACCTGCACCTGCCGACCGACCTGTCGGACGCCCTGGCGACGTCGCGCAGTCTCGGCGCGGGATTCCATCTGGCGCATCAGTACCGTGACCAGCTGTCCCCGGCGATGCGGGCGGCTTTCGAGGCCAATGCCCGGTCGCGGATCTGCTTCCAGTTGAGCCCCGCCGATGCCAAGGCGATGTGTGCCGGGCAGGCCGTGCTCAGCCCGGAGGACTTCACGGCCCTGCCGGCCTACCACGTCTACGCCAGCCTGTTGCGGGATAACGCCGCCCAGCCGTGGGCCTCGGGCGTGACGCTGCCGCCACCGCCGCCAAGCAGCGACCCCGGGGACATCCGCGCCCATTCCCGGGCTCGCTTCGGGCAACCGCGCGCCGCCATTGAAGCCGGCTTCGCCGAATTGCTCCATCTCGACGCGCCACTGGACAAAGCGGCCTTAGGGCGACGCCGCCGGGGGACGTCATGACGGGCCATCGCTCCCCAGGTGAGGGCGTACCGGCCGGCTACCCGGTCGTGTGGTCGACGGGGCAGATATCTTCGCAGGTGGGGGCGAAATCGGGCGCGTCAGGGGTGACGACTCGTGACGATTCGTCTCGTCTCTCCTTATTGACCGGGCGTCGGGTCGGGCGGCGCCGGCTGGCGGTGATTCGCGACGGGCTCTCGGAGCGGGACTGGGCCATTCTCGGCACCGTGGCTGCCCACCGCTTCCTGACTACCAAGCAGGTCCAGGCCTTCCATTTCACCGACCACGCCAGCGACGTGTCCGCCGCCCGCGTTTGCCGGCGCGTATTGGAGCGGCTGCACCGAGATCGCCTGCTCGGCACCCTCCAGCGCCGGGTCGGGGGAGTCCGCGCCGGATCAGCCTCCTTCGTGTGGTACCTCGACACGGTCGGCGACCGACTGCTTCGAGAAAAGTCCAGCGCCGGTCCTCGGCGGCGCAGCTTCGAACCGTCACTGCATTTCCTACAGCACACCCTGGCCGTGGCCGACCTGCACCTGCAACTGCGGAAGGCCGCCTTCACCGGGGCGATCGAACTGCTACGGGTCGAGACCGAACCGGCCTGCCATCGCCGCTATCCGCACCTCGGCGGCGGCTTGAGCACCCTGAAGCCGGACCTGTACGCCGTCACAGCCGCAGGTGACTTCGAGGACAGCTGGTTCTTTGAACTCGACCTCGGCACCGAGAGCCTGCCGCGACTGTTGGGCAAGTGCGCCGAGTACGAGGCCTACCGCCGCAGCAGCCTTGAGCAGCAGGCCAGCGGGGTCTTTCCGCTGGTGGTCTGGCTGATCACTGAGGCGCGCCGGCGTGATGCCCTACGTGCCGCCATCGCCAAGGACCCGGGGCTGCCGGACGAGCTGTTCCGAGTACTCGACCCTCACGACCTGCCCGCCCTCGTGGCCGGAGACACCCCGTGAGCGCCCTACCCCGTAACCAGGTACTGGTCGGCGACGCTCTCACCCGCCTGCGCACCCTGCCGGGCGGCAGCGTCGACATGGTCCTGACCAGCCCGCCGTACTTTCGGCTGCGCGACTACGGCGCTCCCAGGCAACTCGGCCTCGAACCGCACGTCGATGACTGGGTAGCCACCCTGACGTCGGTGGCCCGTGAACTCCGGCGCGTCTTAGTGCCGACCGGCACCGTCTGGCTGAATGTCGGCGACAGCTACCTCGCACACGCCAGTCAAGGCGCGCCCGCCAAGAGCCTGGCCTTGGCGCCAGAACGGCTGGTACTGGCCCTGCAGGCCGAGGGCTGGATCGTGCGCAACAAGGTCGTCTGGGCCAAGACCAACCCGATGCCCACCAGCGTCCGCGACCGGCTGTCCTGCACCTACGAGGTCATCTACGTCCTGGCCCGGGCGCCGCGCTACTTCTTCGACCTCGATGCCGTCCGCGTACCGCACCGCTCCCAACCGGCGAGCCGGTCACGGGCGGCGACGCGGCGGCCGCGTGAGCCCTGGCGCGGTCCCAACGGGGACGACGCCGCTGGCCTCGCCAGGATGAAGGCCGCCGGACGGGTCGGGCACCCGCTCGGCAAGAACCCCGGCGACGTCTGGCAACTGGCCACCAGCAGTTTCCGCAGCCACCACCACGCCACCTATCCGGTTGCTCTGGCGGCCCGCGCCATCCAGGCCGGATGCCCGGAAGCCCGCTGCGTGCGCTGCCGCGCTCCGTGGCGCCGCCGGACCATCCGGGCCCTCGGCGGCACCGCCACACGGGCAGCCTTGGGACCGGCCTGCGCCTGCGGCGCCGAGCGGGAGCCGGGCTTGGTCCTCGACCCCTTCCTCGGCAGCGGCAGCACCGCGGTGGCCGCCGAGCAGCTCGGGCGCGACTGGCTCGGCATCGAACTAAGCGGGGACTTCGCCGCCCTGGCTGAGGCCCGGATCTGCGACGCCCGGGCAGGACCCCGGTGCGCGACCGGATAGTCCGGCGGCCTCGTCGGTGCCCTGCGGCTGAAGTGAATCGTCATCCCGACGTTCACCGGCCGCACCAACACCGAGGAGGTAGCCATGTCCACTCCGGACGAACCGACCAGTAAGAGTGGCGGCGTCAAGACGCTGGCCATCCGGCTGGAACCGGAAATGCACGCCCAGCTGAGCCTGATCGCCCAGCTGCGCGGCAGCACCATCACCGACGAATTCCGGACCGCCCTGGTCGCCCACATCGAGGCCGCCAAGTCCGCTCCGGAGCTCGCCAGCAAGGCCGACACGGCGCTCGCCGACATCGAACGCGAGGCCGCCTTGCGCCGCGATGCCATCGCCGCCCTGTTCACGGCTGGCGCGGTGCCCAAGGGCACGCCGCGAGGCAGTCGCAAGGCAAGTGGCGACAGCGTCGGTTGAGTCCTGATCCTCCAGACGAGAGGTCAGCTCGGTATTCCCCTCTAATCGGGGGAACGGACGGCGGGAGCAGTAGTTCGAGGTTCGCCTCACTACCTGTTCCCGCCGCCCACCCATCAACTACACACGAAAGGAGGTGACGATGTCCCATGAACAACCTTCAACCCACGGCGAGCACGAGGCCAGCTCGGAGCGTCGCTCGACGCCCAGCCCGCGCATCTACGTGGCCTCGCTAGCCGACTACAACGCCGGCCGCCTCCACGGCGTCTGGCTGGATGCCGATCGCGACCCCGCCGAGCTCCAGGCTGACATCCGAGCCATGCTGGCGGCCGCGCCCGAACCCGGTGCCGAGGAGTACGCCATCCATGACTACGAGGGCTTCGGCGAGGCACGCATCGACGAACACGACTCACTGGAACTAGTCAGCCGCATTGCCCGCGGTATCGCGGCGCACGGCCCGGCATTCGCCGCGTGGGCGCACATCCAAGTCGGCGACGAGACGGCCCTTGATCGCTTCGAGGAGGCTTACCTAGGTCACTACGAATCCGAGCAGGCCTACGCTGAGCAGCTCATCGACGACCTCGGCTACCAACAACTCCTCGACAACTCTGTCCCCGACTCGCTGCGCCCGTACGCCCGCATCGACACCGAGGCCCTGGCCCGGGACATGCAGCTGGACGGCGACCTGCACTTCTGTCCTGCCGATGACGGCGGTATCTGGATATTTGACGGGCGGGTATAGCTACATTTGTCGGCGACATGGTCCTCGCCCAGATAATCAGAGATTACAGAGGAACTCCTCGCCTATTGTTCGATTCCGCCGTTGTGGAAATGTCGAAAATCGTTGAATGATTGAACGGGAGAAATATAATAGAAATAGGTATTAGAGAGGAAGAATATGAACCCCGAACAAGCAGCTAAATTGGCACAAACTATACGCACGCGACGCGGCGAGCTCGGCTTGTCGGCCAGCGAAGTCGCGCGCCGCGCCCAGGTCGCCAAGGCAACTGTCACCCGGCTCGAACTAGGCGACATTCCGCAACCCCGACCCGACAATCTGCGCGCCATCGCCGAAGCGCTGGAACTACCGGTCGCCGACCTGTTTGCCGCCGCCGACTGGATTCCCGAAGGCGAACTGCCCACCCTGACCCCGTACCTGCGCACCAAGTACAAAGCCATGCCCGCCGACGCCGTCCGCGAGATTGAGCAACACTTCGCTGTCGTCGCTCAGCGCCACGGCCTCACGCTCGACCACATCACCGGCCCGGCGCCCGGGCAAGACGAATAACAACGATTCACTGTGAAAGGAGACGCCATGACCCACCGCATCACTAACCACTACGAGAACCGCAGCGTCCTGGCCTCCTTGCGCACGGTGATTCCCACCCGTGAGCACATCACCTTCGCCGAAGCGCTTCGCATTGCGGAGCTACACGCCAACCGCCTACTGGAACTGCACCGCATCAACGACGGGCCAACCCCGAGTGACCTGATAACTGAGCTGCCGAAGCTCCACATCGAATACGTCGAGGCACCGGTGTCTGGCGCCAGCTTCTGGAACGGCCACTCCTGGATCATCCAGCTCAACCGCGCCGAGAGCTTCGCCCGCCAGCGCTTCACCCTGGCCCACGAATACAAGCACATCATCGACCACGGCGCCGCTATCCGGCTCTACGCCGGTTCCACTACTACATCCGCGGTTGATCAAGCTGAACAGGCCGCAGACTACTTCGCGGGCTGCCTGCTGGTACCGCGCCGCCTTCTCAAGCGCGCCTGGGGCAACGGCCTACAGCGTCCGCGCGACCTCGCCCGCCACTTCCAGGTATCCGAGCAAGCCATTGTCGTCCGCCTCGCCCAGACCGGCCTGGTCGAGCGCACTGCGCGCTGCCGTCCGCCTCGCCGTTCCTCCGATACCACCACGATCCGCTACTACCGGGCCGCTCCGGCCCTGCAAGGAGCTTGACATGAACCCGTCGCAACGCACTGACCATGCTGAACCGGCGGTAGCTGTGTCCTATATTCGGGTGTCAACCAAGGAGCAGGCGAGCGCGATGGTGATCCGGAGGGCTACTCGATTCCGGCGCAGCGCGAAGCTAACCGCCGCAAGGCCACAGCCATCGGTGCCGTGGTGGTAGAAGAGTTTGTTGACCGAGGTGAATCGGCCCGCTCGGCCGATCGGCCGGAACTACAGAAAATGCTTCGTTTCATCGCGGACCACCCGGTCGACTACGTCCTGGTGCACAAGGTAGATCGCCTGGCGCGCAACCGCGTCGATGACGTCGAAATCAACCTGGCGATTCGCAAGAGCGGCGCCACGCTAGTCTCGGCCACCGAGAACATCGACGAGACCGCCTCGGGCATGCTACTGCACGGCATCATGAGCTCGATTGCCGAGTTCTACTCCCGCAACTTGGCCACCGAGGTACTTACTGACCGTTTCAGAATGATCGCCGCAGTCGCCTCAAACAGATGATGCTGCAGGCGAGTTCGAGCAGGCCTTGGTGTAGGTCGGCTCGTACCTCGGAACGTATTCGCAGACGCTTGAATTGGTGCAACCAAGCGAAGGTCCGTTCGACGACCCAGCGGACCTTGCCGAGCCCGGAGCCATGCACGGCACCGCGGCGGGCGATCATCGGTGTGATTCCTTTCCCGCGAAGCAGGTTCCGGTACTTGTCGTAGTCGTATCCTCGATCGGCGAACAACCGGCGGGGCCGATTCCGCGGCCGGCCCCGACGGCCTCGAATACGTGGGATCGCCTCGACGAGCGGCATCAACTGGGTGACGTCGTGGCGGTTTCCGCCGGTCAGCGACACCGCAAGAGGGGTTCCGTGCCGGTCGACGATCACATGGTGCTTGCTGCCGGTGCGACCGCGGTCGACCGGTGAGGGCCCCGTGTGATCCCCCCTTTGAGGGCCCGCACGTGCGAGCCGTCGATGGCGACGTCGTCCATCTCGAGCGACCCGGCTGCTCGCAGCTCCGCGAGCAGCATCTCGTGCAGCCGCGGCCACACCCCGGCCTCGGTCCACTCCCGCAACCGACGCCAGCAAGTCACTCCGCTGCACCCGATCGTCTCTGCCGGCACATCACGCCATGCCACATTGGTGCGCAGAACGAACATGATGCCGGCCAGGGCGACCCGGTCGTCGACCGGCTTGCGCCCCGGGAATCGGTATCGACGGGCAGATCTGGGCGGAAGCAGCGGAGCTACCCGCTCCCACAGATCGTCAGGAACAAGATCAACAGACACTCTCGACACGGTGCCCGAAACCGCGCTCGAACGCCATCTACCACGCCGAACTCATTCTGAAACGGTCAGTTAAGGGGATGGAACAGAAGGCCAAGACCGGTGGTACACCGGGCAAAGCGCCACTGGGCTACCGCAACGTCGCCGCCTTGAACGCCGAGGGGCGTGAGGTACGCACCGTCGCCATCGATCCAGACCGCGCGCCGCTGATTACCTGGGCGTTCCAGGCCTATGCGACAGGGGACTGGACGCTGCGTCGTCTCGCCGTCGCCTTGGAAGAACGCAGCCTGACCTCGCGCCCGACTACTCGTTCACCGGGTCGCCCGCTGGCGATCAATTCAGTGCACAAGATTCTGCGGGCGCCGTACTACAAGGGTGAGGTGACCTACCGCGGTGTCCAGTACCCGGGCCGGCATCAGCCGCTGATCGACGAAGCTACCTGGGCACGCGTACAGGAGGTGCTCGACGCCCGGGCTACCGGCGAGCGCTCCCGCGAGCACCCGCACTACCTCAAGTCGAGTGTTTTCTGCGGCGGCTGCGGCAGCCGCCTGATCGTGACGATGTCCAAGAACCGCTACGGCACGGTCTACCCCTACTTCATCTGTTTGGGGCGCCACAGCAAAGGCAACGGCTGCACCCGCAAAGCGGTGCTCATCTCGGTCGTCGAAGAGTTGGTCGAGGATGCCTATCGGACGATCCAGCTCGATCCGGAGGCGCGATGTCAGATCGAAGCTCGGTTACGGGCCGAGATCGCGTCGACTCGTGCGGGCATCGACGCCGAAGTATGGGACTTCACAACTCAGAAAGAGCGGCTCCTAACTGAACGCACCCGGCTACTCCAGGCCCATTACGCCGGGGCCGTGCCGCTTGACCTCCTCAAGAGCGAGCAGGACCGCATCGCGCGCCAACTGGGCGCCATCGAGGAGCGACTGTCAGCAGCCAACGTGGCGATCGACGACGTCGAAGCCAACCTGCAACGGGCGCTTGACTACGCCACTAACTGTTACCGCGGCTACTTGGCGGCTGGGCCACACGTACGTCGGCTCTTCAATCAAGCCTTCTTCGAAAAGATCTACGTCGAGGACGACGACGTGCGCGTCGCGCTGCACGAGCCGTTCAAGACGCTCACCGATCCTGCGACACCAAGCTATGTCAGGGAGGAGGCGACAGCGTCCTACAAGCCGGACGTACCTCCGTTGACGGAGGTACTAAGCAAAAACAACAAACCTTCGTCCTGGGACGAAGGTTTGAATGAAACAATTCTGGTGCCCCCGGCAGGATTCGAACCTGCGACCTAGAGATTAGAAGGCTCTTGCTCTATCCACCTGAGCTACGGAGGCGCGAGGAGCATCGTAGCTGCTCTGCCCGTGATCGGGAATTTCGGGCAGGCGGCGAGTCGTCGATCCGGTCGGAATCGCCCGATTCTCCTGCAGGATCCCGGCGCGAGGATACACTGCGCATGTAACCGGATGTGAGGTGTTTCACATGCAGGTACCAGGGCCATTCGAGTACGAACGCGCGACCGGCGTCGACCACGCGATCGCGCTGCTGGACAAACTGGGGGACGAGGCGAGGGTCATCGCCGGTGGTCACAGCCTCCTGCCGATGATGAAGTTGCGGCTGGCGAACCCCGAGTTCTTGATCGACATCAACGACCTCGCCGGCGAGCTCGGCTATATCGACGTCGGGGACGGCGTCGTGCGGATCGGCGCGATGGTCCGCCACCGCGAACTGCTCGAGTCCGACGACCTCGCGGCGGTGTTCCCGATCTTCCGGGACGCGGAGAAGGTCATCGCCGACCCGGTCGTCCGCAATCGCGGCACCCTCGGCGGATCGCTGTGCCAGGCCGATCCCGCCGAGGACCTGTCGACCGTGTGCACCGTGCTCGACGCCACGTGCGTGTTGCGCGGACCGTCCGGAACGCGGGAACTCTCGCTCGCCGATTTCCAGCTCGGCCCCTACGAGACCGCCGCCGCGAGCAACGAGCTCCTTGTCGAAGTGCGGTTGCCGCGGCACGGCAACGGATCCAGCGCGTACGCGAAGGTCGAACGGCGCGCGGGGGACTGGGCCATCGCTGCCGCCGGAGCGGCAGTGTGGATGAACGGCAAGACGATCGAGCAGGCGCGGGTCGCGCTCACCGCGGTGCGTCCCGATCCCGGCGCGCTCGCCGAACTCGGAGAATTCCTGCGCGGTGCCGAACCTTCCGAGGAACTGTTCCGCGAGGCCGGCGCGAGAGCCGCGGCCGCGTGCAACCCCGACGCCGATCAGCGCGGAACAGCAGACTACAAGCGTCATCTCGCGTCGGAACTGACCGTACGCACGCTGCGCCGCTCCGTCGAACGGCTCGCAGTTGCCGAAAGGGGCTGAACTCATGCAGGTTTCGATGACGGTGAACGGCCAGCCCGTGACCGCGGAGATCGAACCTCGGACGCTGCTCGTGCACTTCCTGCGAGACCACCTGGGGCTCACCGGAACCCACTGGGGATGCGACACCAGCAACTGCGGCACCTGCGTCGTCGCCGTCGACGGTGAACCCGTCAAGTCCTGCACGATGCTCGCCGCGATGGCGAGCGGGCACGCCGTCCTCACCGTCGAAGGACTGGAGAAGGACGGTGTGCTGGACCCGGTCCAGGAAGGGTTCATGCGGTGTCACGGCCTGCAGTGCGGGTTCTGCACGCCGGGCATGATGATCACCGCGCGAGCCCTGCTCGACCGCGATCCCGACCCCGACGAAGCCACCATCCGCGAGGCGATCTCCGGCCAGATCTGCCGCTGCACCGGCTATACGACCATCGTGCGTTCGGTGCGCTGGGCCGCCGAACACGCCTCCACCGAACAGCTCACCGAATCCGAGGGAGCAGTGTCATGACCGCCGTCGAACCCGACCGGCAGGATCCCGAGACCGTCGACAACGACCGCACGCCGTGCGGGCACGGCCGGATGCTCCGCAAGGAGGATCCCCGCTTCATTCGTGGCCGCGGCAACTACGTCGACGACGTCCAGTTGCCCGGGATGCTGCACCTCGCGATCCTGCGCGCCCCCGTCGCGCACGCGAAACTCGTCAGCATCGACACCACCGCCGCGCAGGCGCATCCCAAGGTCAAAGCCGTTGTCACCGGCGCCGACCTCGCCGCAAAGGGCCTGGCGTGGATGCCGACGCTCTCCAACGATGTGCAGGCCGTCCTCGTCACCGACAAGGTGCGGTTCTTCGGGCAGGAGGTCGCGTTCGTCGTCGCCGAGGACCGCTACTCCGCCCGCGACGCACTCGAGCTCATCGACGTCGAATACGAGCAGCTCGACCCGGTGATCGATGTCCGCCGCGCACTCGCCGAGGACGCGCCGGTGATCCGCGACGACCTCGACGGCAAGACCGACAACCACTGCTTCGACTGGGAGACCGGCGACGCCGCCGCCACCGACGCCGCGTTTGCGAAGGCCGACGTGGTGAGCCGCCAGGAGATCGTCTACCCGCGCGTGCACCCGGCACCGATGGAGACCTGCGGCGCCGTCGCCGACCTGGACCGCGTCACCGGCAAGCTGACCTTGTGGTCCACGAGCCAGGCCCCACACGCGCACCGCACCCTGTACGCGCTGGTCGCCGGTCTGCCCGAACACAAGATCCGGGTGATCTCCCCGGACATCGGCGGCGGCTTCGGCAACAAGGTGGCCATCTACCCGGGCTACGTGTGCGCGATCGTGGCATCCCTGCTGACCGGCAAGCCGGTCAAATGGATGGAGGACCGCAGCGAGAACCTGACCAGCACGAGCTTCGCGCGCGACTACGTGATGGTCGGGGAGATCGCCGCCACCAAGGACGGCAAGATCCTGGCGATCCGCTCGCAGGTCCTCGCCGACCACGGCGCCTTCAACGGCACCGCGGCCCCGGTGAAGTACCCGGCCGGATTCTTCGGCGTGTTCACCGGCAGCTACGACATCGAAGCCGCCTACTGCCACATGACCGCCGTCTACACCAACAAGGCGCCCGGCGGCGTCGCGTACGCGTGTTCGTTCCGCATCACCGAAGCCGTGTACTTCGTCGAACGGCTCGTCGACTGCCTCGCCTACGACCTCGACATGGACCCGGCGCAGCTGCGGCTGAAGAATCTGCTGCGCCCCGACCAGTTCCCGTACATGAGCAAGACCGGATGGAAGTACGACTCCGGCGACTACGCGACGACGATGCGCAAGGCCATGGAGATGATCGGCTACGACGAGCTGCGCCGCGAACAGGCGGAGCGGCGCGAGCGCGGCGAACTCATGGGCATCGGCATGGCGTTCTTCACCGAGGCCGTCGGGGCCGGGCCGCGCAAGGACATGGACATCCTCGGCCTGGGCATGGCCGACGGCTGCGAGCTGCGAGTGCACCCGACCGGCAAGGCCGTGGTGCGGCTGTCGGTGCAGTCACAGGGGCAGGGCCACGAGACGACGTTCGCGCAGATCGTCGCCGAGGAACTGGGCATTCCACCCCAGGACATCGACGTCGTGCACGGCGACACCGACAACACCCCGTTCGGGCTCGGCACCTACGGCAGCCGCTCGACCCCGGTCTCGGGCGCGGCGGCCGCGCTGGTCGCCCGCAAGGTCCGCGACAAGGCGAAGATCATCGCGTCCGGGATGCTCGAGGTGTCCGTCGCCGACCTGGAATGGGAGAAGGGACGCTTCCACGTGGCGGGCGACCCCGACGCGGCCGTCACGATCCAGGACATCGCCATGCGCTCGTACGGCGCCGGCGACCTTCCGGAAGGGATCGAAGGTGGGCTCGAGGCCCAGATCTGTTACAACCCCGAGAATCTCACCTACCCGTACGGTGCGTACTTCTGCGTCGTCGACGTCGATCCCGGTACCGCACAGGTGAAAGTGCGGCGGTTCCTCGCCGTCGACGACTGCGGCACCCGCATCAACCCGATGATCATCGAAGGCCAGGTGCACGGCGGCATCGTCGACGGCATCGGGATGGCGCTGATGGAGATGATCGAATTCGACGAGAACGGAACGTGTCTCAGCGGATCCTTCATGGATTACCTGATCCCGACCGCGCTCGAGGTGCCGCACCTCGAGACCGGTTTCACCGTCACCCCGTCGCCGCACCACCCGATCGGCGCGAAGGGTATCGGGGAGTCCGCGACCGTCGGGTCCCCGCCCGCCGTCGTCAACGCCATCGTCGACGCACTGAAACCGTTCGGGGTGCGGCACGCCGACATGCCGCTGACACCGTCGCGGGTGTGGGAGGCGATGCAGGGCCGCGCGACACCACCGATCTGACGGGAGGGTGGAGAGAACCATGGACCTCACCGCGCGGGCCGCGCAGCTTTCCGCCGAACGCCGGCCGTTCGTGCGCGCCACGGTGGTGCGGGCGCAGAAGCCGACGTCCGCGAGATCCGGGGACTGCGCGCTCGTGCTCGGCGACGGCACCATCGAGGGCTTTGTCGGCGGGCAGTGCACCGAGAATTCCGTGCGCGTCGTCGCCCGCGAGGCGCTCGACACCGGCGAGAGTGTGCTGCTGCGGGTGCTGCCGGGCGACGCGGGCGTCTTTCCCGAGGCGCCCGGCGCGACCGTCGCGGTCAATCCCTGCCAATCCGGAGGCGCCATGGAGATCTTCCTGGAACCGCAACTGCCGGCGCCGATCCTCGCAATCTCCGGGACGTCACCGATCGCCGACGTGGTCGCGGCGTTCGGCGAGCTCCTCGACCTCGCCGTGGTCCGGCTGCCCGGCACCCACGTGCCGAACGGAGCGACCGCCGTGATCGTCGCGAGCCTCGGCGGGGAGGAGGCCGCGGTGATCCGCTCGGGCCTCGACGCCGGCGCCGCGTACATCGGTCTGGTCGCGAGCCGCAAGCGCGGGCCCGAGGTCCTCGAGCAGCTCGACGCCACCGCCGCCGAACTCGCCCGCATCCACACCCCGGCCGGCCTGGACATCGGAGCCCGCACCGCCGCGGAGATCGGCCTGTCCATCGTCGCGGACGTGGTGCGCACGATCCGCAGCAGCAAGGTGGCACCGCCCGTGTCCGCGCCGCAGCCGGTCACCGCCGTCGACCCGGTGTGCGGCATGACCGTGACCGTCACCGACTCCACCCCGCACCTGAACTTCGACGGCACCGATGTGTGGTTCTGCTGCCCCGGCTGCCGCCGTGCCTACGAGAAGGAGCACGCGGCGTGACGGTGCCCGACCCGGCCCCGACGTTCACCGACGTCGACGACGTGATCCGCCGGTTCGACGCGCACGACTACCTGCTCGACGAGGGGACCGCCACGGCGTTGTTTCTCGCCGTCGAACTCGGCCGGCCGCTGCTGCTCGAAGGCGAACCGGGAGTGGGGAAGACCACCGCGGCCAAGGCGCTCGCCCTGGCACTCGACGCGCCGCTCATCCGGCTGCAGTGCTACGAGGGGCTCACCGCGAGCGAAGCCCTCTACGACTGGAACCATCAGCGGCAACTGCTCGCCATCCGCCTCGCCGAGTCCCGCGGCGACACCCTGCACGAGGCCGATCTGTACTCGGAGGAATTCCTCCTCGAACGGCCCGTCCTGCAGTGCGTGCGACACCGCGGCCCCACCGCGCCGGTGCTGCTCGTCGACGAAATCGACCGTGCCGACGACGAATTCGAGGCATTGTTGCTCGAATTTCTCGGCGAGTTCGCCGTCACCGTGCCGGAACTGGGCACCCTGACCGCGACCCGGCGGCCGGTGGTGGTGCTCACCTCCAACCGCAGCCGCGACCTGCACGACGCGCTGCGCCGCCGCTGCCTGTACCACTGGATCGACTATCCCGACCGGGAGCGGGCGGTCGCGATCCTGCGCCGCACCGTGCCCGTCGCCAATGCGGCGCTGATCGCCCGCGCCGCGGAGTTCGTCGCGACCGTGCGCACCCTCGACCTGGACAAGGCCCCCGGGATCGCCGAGACCATCGACTGGGTGTCCGCGCTCGCCGCGCTCGGCGTCACCGATCTCGTGCGGTCCGACGCGACCGGGCTGGCCGCCCTCGCCAAGACCCCCGACGACCTCGACACGATCCGCGGCGCCTACGGGGAGTTCGCGGGAACCCCGTGATGCCGCAGGAGCCCGACGACGGAGGCGTGCTGCGCGGTGTCGACCGTGCCGCATTCGCGGTCGCGCTCGTCGACCGGTTGCGTGCCGGGGGTGTCACCGTACCCGCCGACGCGTCCGCGACCCTCAGCCGCGCGCTGCACCTGCACCCGCCGCGCACCCGCAGCCGCCTGTACTGGGTGGCGCGGCTGTCGCTCGTCGACCGCTACGACAACCTCGCCGGATTCGACGCCGCGTTCACCGCCGTGTTCGATCACGCCGCGCTGCAACTGGATCCGCACGCGCGGCGCACCGGGCCCGACGACACGGCCCGGCACGGTGCCGATCCGATCGGGAAGCCGAACGTCGCGGACGCCCGCGCCTCCACCTCCCACGCCGCGGCTCCCGTTCCGTGGGTCACCCGTGCCGCGGTAACGCACACCCGCGACGACACCCGGCCGGGGGAGCAGCGGGCCTCCGCGCTCGCGGGGTCCGCGGACCAGCGGTTCGGGGACATGGATCCGGCGGCGCTGCGGGATCTCGGCGCCCGGCTGGAGCAACTCGCGGTGCGGTGGCCGACCCGCCGGTCCCGCCGTCGTGAACAGCGCACCAGCGGACGCATCGACCTACACGCGAGCATCACGAGGTCCCGGCACACCGGATACGAACTCGTCCGACTGGTGCATTCGCAGCCGCGCAGGCGCCGTCGCCGCATCGTGGTGCTGTGCGACGTCAGCCGGTCCATGCGCGGCTACGCCGAGATCTACCTGCACCTGATGCGGGCGGCGGTCCGGTCCGGTGATGCGGAGGTGTTCGCGTTCGCGACCGCACCGACCCGCCTGACCGCGACCCTGGCGCACCGTTCCGTGGAGCGAGCCGTCGACGAAGCGAACGCGAAGGTCGCCGATCGGTTCGGCGGCACCCGCATCGCGGGCAGTCTCGCCGAGATCCTCGGTTCGCACCGCGGGCACCTGTTGCGCGGCGCGATCGTCGTGATCGCCTCGGACGGCTGGGACAGCGACGACCCGGCCGAGTTGGCGCGCACGATGGCGCGGATCCGCCGTCGTGCGCACCGCGTCGTGTGGCTCAATCCCCGCGCCGGAAGCCCAGGTTTCACGCCGAGTACCGGTGCGATGGCCGCGGCGTTACCGTACTGCGACGCGCTGCTGCCCGCCGACACGTTCGGCGCCCTGCACGATGTGCTCGAAACCGTCGTCGCTGCGCGATGACCCGGTGCCGGAGGTGAGGTCCGTGCCGAACACGAACACCGGCACATCGAGTCCGGTCCGGATCGAGCGTGCCGGTCCGGCGGACCTCACCGTGCTCGCGACCGACCGTGGACCGGTACCGATGAACATCGGTGCGATCCTCGAGTTCGACGCAGCGCCCGGGCCCGATCTGTCGACGCTGAGAACACATCTCGCAGAACGGATTCCTGCGATTCCGCGGCTGCGACAGCGACTGCAGCGAGTGCCGTTCGGCTGTGGCCGTCCGGTGTGGGTCGACGACCCGGGTTTCGCACTCGAACAGCATCTGACCGAACAGGACTGGCCCGCACCGGCAGGTGAACGCCGACTCTTCGACCTCGCAGCCGAATTCGTCTGCACCCCGCTGCCTCGCGACCGTCCGTTGTGGCAGGCGCGGCTGGTGTCGGACCGATCGGGCGGACGAACCGCCCTGATCGTGGTCCTGCACCACGTGCTCGCCGACGGCCTCGGCGGCTTGGCGGTGCTGGCGGCGCTGACCGACAGCGGACCACTGCTCGCCGGCCCGGTCTTCCCGCAGCCACCGCCGAGCCGAAAGGCGTTGGCGGCCGATGCCGCGCGAGCGCGACTCGCCGCCGTGCAAACGCTCCCGGTCGCAGTGCGCCGCGGATTCGCGGGGTTGCGCGAACTCGGTCTCGGCCGGAGCGGGTCTCGCCTCGTCGAGCCGACCTCGCTGAACCGGCCGACGTCGAGCCGGCGGCGTGTCACGCGGATCACCGTGCCGCTGGCCGACGTCAAATCCCTGGCGCACCGCCATCACGGCACCGTCAACGACGTCGTTGTGACCGCCGTGACCGGTGCCATGCAGGCCGTCCTGCGGGCTCGCGGGGAGCGTCCCGACCGGTTGGTGGTTTCGGTGCCGATCTCGGGGCGCCGCAGTACGACCGCGGACCGCCTGGGCAACGCCACCGGTGTCCGCCCCGTCTCGGTGCCGGCGATCGCGGACGACGAAACCCGTCTCGTCCACATCGTCGCCGCGACGAGTGCTGCCCGCGAACAGCATCGGGAGCGGGCGTCGTCCGGCGGACCGCTGGGTTTGGCGTTCCAGGCGCTGAGCCGGCTCGGACTGTTCCGGTGGTTCATCGATCATCAGCGGATGGTGCACACCTTCGTGACGAACCTGCGCGGCCCGGCCGAGCCCGTGGACCTGGCGGGGTTCCGGGTGCGGTCGCTGGTGCCGCTGGTGGTCACCCCCGGCAACGTGGGTGTGACGTTCGCGGTGCTGTCGTACGCGGGCGATCTGGGGATCACCCTGGTGGCGGATCCCGCCATCGTCCCCGAGCAGGACGAGCTGGCAAAGCAGGTGGCGGACACGCTGGCCCGACTGCAGCGCTGACCCCCTGCGGTGTGCCTTTGTGGCGGTGGGAACCGCCACAAAGGCACACGGGCGCCGAAGGCGCACAGTCACTTCAGGTTGCTGCCCGCATCCACGGTGAGCGTGAGCCCTGTGACGTAGCGGGATTCGTCGGACGCCAGGAACAACACGGCGTTGCTGATGTCCTCCGGTTCCACCCAGCCGATCGGCAGGACGTGCATCATCTGGGTGACGACCTTCATGTCCTCCGGCCCCGGGTTCTCGAGGTCGGGGCGGAACATCTTCATCGTCTCCTCGTTCATGAACATCGGCGTGTTCACGTTCGTGGGGTGGACAGTATTGACGCGGATGGAGTGCTGTCCCAGTTCGACGGCGAACGTGCGCATCAGGCCGACCACGCCGTGCTTCGCGGCGATGTACGGTCCCATGGTCGGGTAGGCCTTCAACCCGCCCACCGAGCTGGTGAGGATGATCGATCCGCCGTTTCCTGCCGCGATCATGTGCGGTACAGCGGTTTTCACCGACTTCCACACCCCGGACAGGTTGATGTCCATCATCTCCTGCCAGTCCACCTCGTCGGTGTGGTCGAGGGTGAAGCCACCTGTTCCGATGCCCGCGTTCGCCGCGACGATGTCGAGCCGGCCCAACTGTGCGACGCCGTCGTCGACCGCGGCCTTCAGTGCGTCGAAATCGCGGACGTCCACCTGGGCGGTCACGATGCGACGGTCGAGAGCCTTGACCAGCTCGACGGTTTCGGCCAGGTCGTCCGGGGTGGACGGGGCGATCAGTGCGCCTTCCCGGATCGGACCGCAGATGTCGACGGCGATGATGTCGGCGCCTTCCTGTGCCAGCCGCACCGCGTGGCTGCGTCCCTGTCCACGGGCCGCTCCCGTGACGAACGCGACCTTGCCTTCTACTCTCCCTGCCATGTCTTGCCTTTCGTTCGGCGCATCGAGCGGCCGCTCGACGCGATGCCGGGGATTTGTTGCTAGCTCGTCGGGGTGAACTCGATGTGGAGTTCGGTGAGTCCCCGCAGCAGGAACGTGGGTTCGTAGGTGTACCGGCGGTCGGCCGCCGGGCCGTGCTCGGTTTCGGAGAGCCGGATCTCGCTCATCCGATCGAGCAGGCGATCGATGGTGATCTGGCCTTCGATGCGGGCCAGCGGTGCACCCGCGCAGGTGTGGAGTCCGCGGCCGAACGCGATGTGGTCGTGGGCGTTGCTCCGGTCGAAGCGGAACTCGTTCGGTTCCTCGAACTTGCGCGGATCACGGTTCGCGGCAGCGAGACTGAGCATCACCACGGTTCCGGCCGGGATGTCGACGTCGCCGATCGTGGTGGTCTTGCGGGCGAGGCGGAAGTCCACCTTCGTCGGGCTGTCGAAGCGGAGGGACTCCTCGATGAAGGGCCGGATGAGGCTGCGGTCCTCCCGCAGGATCTTCTGGTACTCCGGTCGATCGCCGAGTACCCGCAGTGCCGAGCTGAGCAGCTTCGTCACGGTCTCCTGACCGGCGGCGAACAGGAAGGTCGCGGGCCGCACGACCTCGATGATCTCGGGGATCGAGCCGTCCGGGTAGGTCGCGGCGGCGAGACCGCTGAGGATGTCGCCTCGGGGATCACGTCGTCGCTCGGTGAGGTAGCCGCTGAAACGATCGTCCAGGTATTCGAGCGGATTGATCCCGACCGGCTCGCCGTCGAGGGCACCGACCCGCGCACCGGGTCGTACATCCGCGCCCAGCGCCCGCCGGAACTCGTCGCGGTCCTCCTGCGGGACGCCGAGCAGATCGGCGATGGCCAGCGTCGCAAAGGGTTTGGCGTACTCGCCGAGGAACTCGCAGCGACCGTTGTCGATGAATTCGTCGAGTTGCTCGTTCGCGAGCGTCCACAGATACTCCTCGTTCTCCTTCAGGCGTTTCGGAGTGAGGAGCCGGCCCAGCAGCGCGCGGGCCTTCGTGTGGTCGGGCGGATCCATCGTGACGAGGTGCTCGAAGATCGGGAACTCGTGGCGGTGCGCTTCTATCTGCTCGGTGATGTCGTCGCCTTCGGGCACGAACGGCAGCGGGGGGAACGGTCCGCCGATCGAGTTGACCGCCGAGAGGGCGTCGCTGTTCTTGAATGCCTCGACCACCTCCTGGTACCCGGTGACGACCACGACGCCGTAGTGCGGTTCGCGGTGGACCGGGTTCCGGTCCCGGAGGTGATCGAAGTACGCGAAGGGACTCTGCGCGACCTCTCCGTCGGAGAAGTAGTCGACTGATGCCAGATCGGTCATCGGAGTGCCGGCCTTTCGGTTCGGTGCGGTGGCTATGTCTCGGTGATGGTGATGGCCTGGCGTGGGCAGGCGCTGGCGGCGGATTTCACCTTGGGCCACAACGCTTCCGGTGGTGATTCGTCGCAGTGGGCGAGGTCGTCGTCGCCGAGGTCGAAGACCTCCGGTGCGATCTCGGTGCACAGGGCGTGCGCCTCGCAGAGATCGTGATCGACGTGCAGTCGTATCGGTGGCATGGGTGCTCCACAGGGTGAGTGCGGGCCGGAAACCGGCGGCGTGGGCGTTCCCGATCGGCCCGGTCGCCGCGTCGGAGCCGAGTAACCTTGTTACTGGCCATACGATAACCGGGTTACCACTACGCGGCAAGGAAATTCACAAGATGGAGAATGCTGATGTGGGAGGCGGGGTCGACCGGACCTCGGACCGACTCCTCGACACCGTCGTCGAACTCCTCGAAAGCGGGGGATACGACGCGGTCCAGCTACGAGAGGTGGCGCGGCGCGCCCGCACTTCGCTGACGACCATCTACAAGCGCTACCCGACGCGCGACGAGCTGATCCTGGCCGCGATCGAACGCTGGATGGCGGAGAACCACTCCGGCATCGTCAAGCAGAGCCGCGACCCGGGCGAGCCGTTGCACCCGGCGATGATGCGGGTGATGGGGGCGATCTTCGAACCGTGGGTACAGCACCCGGCGATGCTCCTCGCCTACTTCCGGGTGCGGACCGCGCCCGGCGGCGAAACCCTCGCACTGCGGGGTTTCGACGTGGTCGTGCCCGTCGGTCAGGCGGTCCTCTCGGACGTGGACCCCGCCTTCGTCGCCGAACTGGAATCGATCCTGTCGAGCCTCGTCTACGGACTGGTCGGGCGATGCCGCGAGGGGCACATCGAGATCACCGACATCATCCCCACCATCGATCGCACCGTCTTCTGGCTGACGACCGGATACGAGTCCTCGCTCCGCAACGGGGATCCGGTGCCCACGCGACCGGAATGACCCCGGCCCCGCGGTCCCGTCGTCGACGCGGACCCGGTGGTGACGGTCGACACTGTGCTCCGACGTCGTGTCGTAGGGGACTCCGGGCACGTCCTACCCTGGTAGCCATGGCAGCACCCGAGCTCGCGCAGCCCGAATCCGAACCGACCTCCGCCCCACGATCGGGCACGACCGCCCTGTATGTCGTGTTCGGCGTCATTTCGGCGATCGTCGCGGCGATCGTGGTCGGACTGTCCGCGTCGCAGGCGCTCGTGCTGCTCGGTATCCCCGATCCCGGCCCGCTCACCACCTACGGCCTGCCGGCGGTCCGGGGTGTCGCGGAGATCGCCGCGGTCGCCACGATCGGTTCCCTGTTCTTCGCGGCCTTCCTCGTGCCCCCGCAACGCAGCGGCGTGCTCGACGTGGACGGCTATCGGTCTGTGCGGACCGCCGGGGCGGCGGCCGTCGTGTGGGCACTGTGCTCGGCGCTGCTGGTGCCGCTGACCCTGTCGGACACCTCCGGGCAGCCGCTCGGGGAGGCGATCAAGCCGGTGAACATGTGGCGGGCCGTCGGGCAGGTCGAGGTCGCGTCGGCGTGGGCGTGGACGCTCGTCCTCACCGTGGTGCTGGCGATGCTCATCCGTTTCGCGGTGCGCTGGGCGTGGGTGCCCTACCTGCTGCTGCTGTCCCTGATCGCGCTGCTGCCGATCGCCCTGACCGGGCACTCCTCCTCGGGCGGCTCGCACGACATGGCCACCAACAGCCTCGTGCTGCACCTGGTGGCGGCCTCGGTGTGGGCCGGCGGTCTGTTCGCGTTGTTCGTGCACGCGCGCCGCGGCGGTGACCACACCGATCTCGCGGCCCACCGGTTCTCGGTCGTCGCGACCATCGCGTTCGTGGTGATGGCGCTGAGCGGCATCGTCAACTCCGCCGTGCGGGTGCCGTTCGACGACCTCCTGACCACCACCTACGGACGGCTCGTCATCGCGAAGGCCGTCGCCCTGATCCTGATCGGCATCCTCGGCTGGGCGCAGCGCCGCCGCGCGCTGCCGGCCCTCGAGGCCGACCCCACCAGCCGCGGCGCCCTGGTCCGGTTCGCGGCGGTGGAAGCCATCCTGCTCGCGGCGACGGTCGGCTTGGCCGTCGGACTGGGCCGCACCCCGCCGCCCGCCCCGACATCGTCGCCGAGCGTCCTCGAGGTGGAACTCGGCTACAACCTCGACGGCCCGCCCACCTTCGCGAACCTGTTCTTCGGCCCGTGGCGCTTCGACCTGATCTTCGGCACCGCGGCCGTCGTGCTCGCCGCCGCCTACGCGCTCGGCATGTGGACGCTGCGCAAGCGCGGCGACTCCTGGCCGGTGGGCCGGGCGATCGCCTGGTTCAGCGGATGCTTCGTGCTGCTGGTCGCGACGTCCTCGGGTGTCGGGATGTACTCGCCGGCGATGTTCAGCGTCCACATGGGCGCGCACATGGCGATGTCGATGCTCGCTCCCGTGCTGCTCGCGCTCGGCGGTGCGATGACGCTCGCGCTGCGCGCGTTCAAACCGGCCGGTCGCGACGGAGCGCCCGGCCCGCGCGAGTGGATCCTCGAATTCCTGCACAGCCCGCCGTCACGGTTCTTCACCCATCCGCTGGTGGCGTCGGTGATGTTCGTCGGCGGCTTCTACGCGCTGTACCTGGGCGGAATCTTCGAATCCTCCGTCGACAGCCACGCCGCGCACGTGCTGATGAACCTGCACTTCCTGATGAGCGGTTACCTCTTCTACTGGGTGGTGATCGGCGTCGACCCGTCCCCGCGGGACGTGCAGCCGGTGACCAAGCTGGCGATGGTGTTCGGCTCGCTGCCGTTCCACGCGTTCTTCGGTGTCACGCTCATGAGCATGGGCACGGTGATGGCCGAGGCGTACTACCGCGGCCTGGCGCTGCCGTGGAACGAGGACGTGTTCTCCGACCAGAAGGTCGGCGGCAGCATCGCCTGGTCCGCGGGTGAGATCCCGCTGGTGCTGGTGATGCTCGCGCTGCTCGTGCAGTGGTCGCGCAGCGACGACCGCATCGCGCGGCGCGTCGACCGGGCCGCGGAGCGGGACCACGACGCCGAGCTCGCCGCGCACAACGCGATGTTCGCCGAACTCGCGCGCCGCGACCGCGAAGGCCGCTGATCGGGCACCGAACCGGTCCGCGTCTGCCACGCTGAAAGCGGCAGATCGGCGGACACGGGGGTGGGCGATGGGTGGGGTGCGGGTCGGGCTCGCCACGGTTCTGGGCGCGGTGGTCCTCTGTGCTGCGCTGACACCGACGGCCGGAGCCGACCCGGTCCCCGGATCGGTGATCGACGTGCAGCCGCTGCCCGCCGAACTGTCGTTGCCGGGTGCCGCCGTCGCCGAGCGCATCGAATACCGCACGCAATGGCGGTCCGGCGCCCCGGCCGTCGGCACCGGGGTGCTGTTCCTGCCGCCGGGCCCCGCGCCCGCCGAGGGCCGCCCGGTGGTGGCGTGGGCGCACGGGACGTACGGCATCGCCGACGACTGCGCACCGTCGGTGCGGCCGCGCGGACCCCGCGATACCGCCTACCTCGATCACTGGCTCGCGCAGGGATACGCGGTGGTTGCGGCGGACTATCCCGGTCTGGGGACCGAGGGCATCCACACCTACCTGGACGGTCCGAGCGCCGCGAACAGCATCGTCGACATCGTCCGCGCGGCCCGCACGGTCGAACCCGGGCTGTCGGACCGCTGGGTCGTCGTCGGCCAGTCCCAGGGCGGGCACGCGGCCCTGCACACCGCGCACGCGGCCACCGCCCGCGCCCCCGAACTGGACTTCCGGGGCATGGTCGCGACGGGCGCACCGTCGAACCTCGAGCTGCTGTACCCGCTCGGTTTCCCCGGTTTTCCCGACCTCGGTCTCGAGGGCCTGACCGCCTACACCGGCTACCTGTTCGCGGGTCTGCGGGCGGCTCGCCCCGACCTGGACGTGAACAGCTACCTGTCGCCGCTCGGTGTCGAACTGCTCGATGCCGCCGAATCGCTCTGTTACGAGGAGCTCGACGACCGGTACGGAAGCGTGAACGTCGGGCAACTGCTGTCCCGGCCGCTCTGGGACGAGCGGTTCCGGTCGGTGTTCGCCGACTACGTGGGGGTTCCGACCCGCGGCTACGACCGGCCCCTGTTCCTCGGCCAGGGCCTGCGCGACACGATGGTGCCGCCGCCGCTGTCGGTGAAGCTGGCCGCCGACCTCACCGCGGGCGGCGCCGACCTGCGGTTCCGGCCGTATCCGGGGGATCACGACGACACGATGTTCGCGTCGCTGCCGGACACGACGCCGTTCGTGGCGGGGGTGTTCGCCGGATAGCCGCTCCGGCGTGCGTGCGCTCGCGGGCGAGGGAGAAAGTCCAGGATGTGGGTTCCCACGCCCGGCCCGATACGCTGGTACGCATGGCGGAGTTTATCTACACGATGAAGAAGGTGCGCAAGGCGCACGGTGACAAGGTCATCCTCGACGATGTCACCATGAGCTTCTACCCGGGAGCCAAGATCGGTGTCGTCGGACCGAACGGCGCGGGCAAGTCGTCGATCCTGAAGATCATGGCCGGGCTGGATCAGCCCAGCAACGGCGAGGCATTCCTCGACCCGGAAGCGACCGTCGGCATCCTGCTGCAGGAACCTCCGCTCAACGAGGAGAAGACGGTCCGGGGCAACGTCGAGGAGGGCCTCGGCGAGATCAAGGTCAAGCTCGACCGGTTCAACGAGATCGCCGAGCTCATGGCGACCGACTACTCGGACGAGCTGATGGAGGAGATGGGCAAGCTCCAGGAGGAGCTCGACCACGCCAACGCGTGGGACATCGACTCGCAGCTCGAGCAGGCGATGGACGCGCTGCGCTGCCCGCCGCCGGACGAGCCGGTCACCCACCTCTCCGGTGGTGAGCGCCGCCGTGTCGCGCTGTGCAAGCTGCTGCTGAGCAAGCCGGACCTGCTGCTCCTCGACGAGCCCACCAACCACCTCGACGCCGAGTCGGTGCTGTGGCTCGAGCAGTTCCTCGCGTCCTACCCGGGCGCGGTGCTGGCCGTCACCCACGACCGGTACTTCCTCGATCACGTCGCGCAGTGGATCTGCGAGGTCGACCGCGGCAAGCTGCATCCCTACGAGGGCAACTACTCCACCTACCTGGAGAAGAAGGCCGAGCGCCTCGAGGTGCAGGGCAAGAAGGACCAGAAGCTCCAGAAGCGCCTCAAGGAGGAACTCGAGTGGGTCCGCTCGGGCGCCAAGGCCCGGCAGACCAAGAACAAGGCGCGTCTGGCCCGCTACGAGGAGATGGCCGCCGAAGCCGAGAAGCACCGCAAGCTCGACTTCGAGGAGATCCAGATCCCGACGCCGCCGCGCCTGGGCAACGTCGTCGTCGAGGTCTCGCACCTGGACAAGGGCTTCGACGGCCGGGTTCTCATCAAGGACCTGTCCTTCACCCTGCCGCGCAACGGCATCGTCGGTGTGATCGGCCCCAACGGCGTCGGCAAGACCACCCTGTTCAAGACCATCGTCGGGCTCGAGCAGCCCGACTCGGGCACCGTCAAGGTCGGCGACACGGTCAAGCTCAGCTACGTCGACCAGACCCGCGCGAACATCGACCCCAAGAAGACCGTGTGGGAGGTCGTCTCGGACGGGCTCGACTTCATCGAGGTCGGCCAGAACGAGATGCCGTCGCGCGCGTACGTGTCCGCGTTCGGGTTCAAGGGCCCGGATCAGCAGAAGCCGGCGGAGGTACTCTCCGGTGGTGAGCGCAACCGCCTGAACCTCGCGCTGACCCTCAAGGAGGGCGGCAACCTGATCCTGCTCGACGAGCCGACCAACGACCTCGACGTCGAAACCCTCAGCTCGCTGGAGAACGCGCTGCAGCAGTTCCCGGGTTGCGCCGTCGTGATCTCCCACGACCGCTGGTTCCTGGACCGCACCTGCACCCACATCCTCGCGTGGGAGGGCAACGTCGAGGAAGGCCGCTGGTTCTGGTTCGAGGGCAACTTCGAGGCGTACGAGGCGAACAAGATCGAGCGTCTCGGCGCCGAGGCCGCCCGCCCGCACCGGGTCACCCACCGGAAGCTGACGCGTGACTGACCCCCGCGTGACCGACCAGGGCGGCAAGGTGTTCTCCTGCGAGCTCGAGGTGCGCTGGGCCGATTCCGATCGGCTCGGGCACGTGAACAACACCAAGTTCGTCGAGTACATGCAGGAGGCGCGGATCAAGTTCTTCCGATCCGCACCGTTCGAGCCCCGGCCGGTCGTGGTGCGCAAGACCGACGTCGAATTCCTGCGGCCGCTCAAGGACGAGTCGGGCCCGATCACCGTCACGGTGTCGGTGCTGCGGCTCGGCACCACGTCCTACACGCTCCGGCACGTCGTCACCGACGTGCACGGCAACGTGTGCGGAC
>Ga0180215_1001348_pt1 | contig 27326 bp, 30 predicted proteins | sample eDN3rd37CBELigBY_FD_128871 | JGI IMG/M metagenome (GOLD analysis project Ga0180215, IMG submission 128871) | Enriched backyard soil microbial communities from Emeryville, California, USA - eDNA 3rd pass 37_C BE-Lig BY (version 2) (version 2) | ecosystem: Environmental > Terrestrial > Soil >...
GCTATTTCCGATAATTCTTTTTTACTCCAACAGCCTGTCAAACCAAGTAATATAAATAAAACGCTAAGTAGAGGAGCTATTTTTTTCATCTAATATCTCCTTATGATTTTTTATCATTTGTTATTTTTTGGGCGGCTTAGGGCGTGCTGAATTTTCTCTAACCATGTCCTTTTGACTAATCAGACGAGGTCTTTTAAACATTCCCCAAAGAGGTACTCTTAAAATAGCATCTTTTTGATCAGCCGCGATAAATGGAGCCATCGGAGATAAAAAAGGAACCCCGAAAGATCGTAAGCTTGCTAAATGAGCCACCATCATAATTAAACCGATGATGATGCCATACAACCCAAATGTTGCTGCTAAAATCATGAATACAAAACGCAATATTCTAATAGCAATCGCCATATTAAAAGCCGGACTAACAAAACTGGCTATTGCAGTCAATGCTACGATGATAACCATAGAAGCTGAAACAATCCCCGCTTCAACTGCCGCCTGTCCTAATACTAATGCACCAACAATTGAAATGGCAGGCCCAACCGCTCTTGGCATTCGGACACCTGCTTCCCTCAGTATTTCAAAAGTAATTTCCATCATCATCGCTTCCACAATAGCCGGGAAGGGGACACCTTCACGTTGGGCTGCTAAGCTGATTAGTAGGCGGGTCGGCAGCATCTCTTGATGGAAAGTCGTAACCGCAATGTAAGCAGAAGGAGTCAATAACGCTAAGAATAAACATAGAAAACGTAATATTCTTAATAGTGTACTGATATCTGCTCTTTGATAATAATCCTCGCTAGATTGAAAAAATTCGATAAATAAGGCCGGTACCATGAGTACAAAAGGAGTTCCATCAACCATGATAACAATACGTCCTTCTAATAATGCCCCACATGCCGCATCTGGACGTTCTGTATTATGTATCGTAGGAAAAATTGTATAGGATTCATCCTGAATTAATTCTTCAATATAGCCGCTCTCTAAAATCGCATCTATACTTATTTTCTTTATTCTATTTTTTACTTCTTGAACAATCTTATCATTTGCAATTCCTTTAATATAAAGTAAAGCTACGTCTGTTTGCGTTTGTTCTCCAACCGAAAATGTCTCAATCCAAAGGTTCGTATTTTTAATCCTTCTTCTAATGAGTGAAGTATTGATTCTTAAGGTTTCAGTAAACCCTTCTTTTGGGCCTCTTACAACCGTCTGTGAAGATGGTTCTTCTAAGCCTCTCATTTCCCATCCTCTTGAGCTAACTGCAACACCTTTTGAATATCCGCCTACAAAAATAACAGTGTCACCTGAAAGTATATGAGTATAAATAGATTTCACGTCCGATATGACTTTCATATCACCGCCAGGGACATGAAAATCCTTAATTATTTCAAATAAATTGGTTTGGTTGATGTTCTCTGAATCAAGCTTTGTTATTCTCAAATCTGTCATCAATGGCTCTATGACAAAATCTTGAACAAAGTTTTTATCAGCAAGACCATCCGTGTAGGCAATTCCAATTTCAATCAACCCATTTTCTCCGGTTTTGAAATGTCGTGTAATAATATCGGCACTATTCCCCATTGTTTGTTTGATACCATTTATTACATACGAAACATCTGAAGGTATTTGCCCACCATCAGCCTGTATCTCAATATTATCCCAATTTTCTTTTTTACTTTTTTTACTTTTCAAGAAGTCACTCAGCTTCATGTACAAAACTCCCAGATTTAGGCTCGAAACAATGTATTATTCGGAAAAATAGTTTTTCTTAGCCGATATCTATGATTATTTATTCTTATCTTTAGATTTATGTTGTCTAGTCCAAGTAATAATAGATAAAAGGAAAGACAATAAAATCATAAAGACAGGCATTGCTAAAGGATTCGTCAGCATTATATGTGATTCCCAAGGAAACAACCAGTCTTTCATCACTGTCTTCTCTCCTTTCGTCTTCCTAAGTATTTATCCTCACCTAAAAACTTTTCTAATCAACGTAACTACTAACAGTAGAGTCGGCAGGACCCATAAAAGTAAAACCCATAGATTATATGGGAACACATTAAAAGCAACCTGTAAATGCTCCTGAATATTACTAGAAATACTATAACCAAGATACATTAACAAAGAAAAAATGAAAAAGATAAGTTTTCGGCCTTTTTTTATATTTGCAAGAAGCTTAATTCCGAGAATAGCAAAATAGATATGTAGTGAAACTTTAAAAGTGGCAGAAATGATAAAAAGGATAACAGCTAACACATTTAAATTTTTGATTACTTCCCCCACATCGACCTTGGATACAAGAGAAAACATAGGAAAAATCTCGATTTTAAAAAAGGATTCACCTAAACCCATTATCATAATTAAATCTGCTATTAGAATCATGATTCCTGAGAAAATGGTGGCATAACAAGTAGTTTTCACGATTTTTTTTTGACTAGAATGAACAGCCGTCCAAAGCATTGCGAACTCTAATGTTTGGGCAAACCCCTGACTCGCACCAAGAGGAAAGGAAGCCTTCAAAATTGGCAGCCATCCATTTTGTAAGACAGGCTGCAGATTTTCAGCTTTTAAAAAATCCCCTACAATCAGAAGAATAATGATAAGTAAAATCATAAACAAAAAATAGGGTAAAAATATTTCACCTATTCTTCCTAACACTTCTAGACCACAAAGTTGTATGTAAGTAACAGCAATCAAAAAAAGTAGGAGTACTGCCCAGTAAGGAGTACCTTCCAAAATTAATGACGTTGTTAAATATTTAACATCGTTTAATGCTCTACCCGCTTCGTATAAAAACAAAAGCGGGTAGAGCCAAGCGATTGGAGTTCCAATCCATTTTCCAAATTGAGCCGGAAACCATTCGACCAGCGTTAATCCTGGGTTTAGATACGAAAGTGTGAGATATAGTCCAATGGCAGTCAACCCTAAGATGATAGAAATAATAGTCGCAATCCACGCATCCTTTCCAGCAGATGCGCCAAATCCAAATATAATGGTCGTACCGATTTGAAAAAATACGGTTAACGTAAATAACTGGGAAAGAGAAATTCGTTCCATAGAAAACACCTAAATTTTTGTGGATTTCTAAAATCAAACACTTAATAATCGAACTCTTCTTATATTTTCCTTTACCTAATAAACTATGCAAATTTATCAAATTATGGAAATAAACAAAGAAAAAAGCCGAATGAACCATTCAGCTTTACCAAGAATTATCCTATTTTATTTGTTTCAAAAATTAGATGCCTATTTGATTGAAATCGGGCAGTTAGGATACATCTCTATTTATAGCCTATATGCCCAATAGTTCATTATTTTTTTATCCGATAATAATCCTTTCCTTTGGATAATGATAATTTACATCCTGTTCTTTTCCACGGAGCATTAATAAAAAGGATGCTAGTCCAATTCTGCCAATAAACATAAGAGTCATAATAACCCATTTTCCAAATGTTGATAAATCAGGAGTAATGCCCATTGATAACCCAGTCGTTCCAAACGCCGAACTTACTTCAAATATGATGCTCAATAGAGAGAACTTTTCAGTTATGGATAGAACAATAACTGAAGTAATACAAATAATAGCGGCTAATATGGTTACTGCCAGAGCCTTTGTGATATCCTCCTCATGTATTTCCCGTTTAAAGATTTTGATATGACGCTTTCCACGGGCAAAATGAAATAAAAACAAAATAAGAATAGCTAATGTCGTCGTACGAATCCCGCCGCCGACAGAGCTTGGTGAGGCACCGATAAACATGAGTACACTAATGACAAGTAAGGTTGGATCTGAAAAGTCGCTTATATCCATTGTTGCCAACCCACCGCTTCTTGTTGATGCAGATTGAAAAAAAGCATAGAAAAAAGCCTTATGCCAAACCATTTCATTAAAATAATGCTGAAATTCAAGAAGAATAATCATAACTGTTCCAATGACGAGCAGTGCTGCAAAGGTAATGGTTGTTATTTTAGTAAAGAGGGAAAAACGAAATGGCAGTGCCATTGTCTCTTTATGAAATAGATAGTTTTTAAATTCAATTAAAACAGGAAAGCCAATTGCACCTAGCGTAATTAAGATAATCGTAATTAATTGCACGAAATAATCATTTGCATATGGTTTAAGTGATGCACCCGTAATATCTAAGCCTGCATTTGTCGTAGCACTTATGGAAGCAAATAAACCATGCAAGAATGCATCAGCAGCACTTGGATAATATTGAAGAAAATGAAATCCCAGTATAACCGCTCCTACAAGTTCAATTAATAAAATAATTTTAATGATTTCCCTAATAAGAGCAACCAACCCGGCCAAATTCGTCTGGTTATGGTCAACCATAATCAGTTGTCTTCCCCGCAATCCAATTTTCTTTCCTAATATAAGATAAAAAAAAGTCCCGAGTGTCATAACACCAATTCCACCAAACTGGAATACAAACAAAAGGACAAATATCCCAAAAGTACTATACGTTTCGGATATATTAAGCACCGTTAAACCAGTCACACTTACAGAGCTGACAGCTAGAAAAATGGTGTCTAATAATGAAACTTCTACTCCCTCTTTATGTACAGCTGGTATCCGCAGCAATAATACCGAAACAGTTACAGCGATAAAATAAAAAGAGATAATTGCTTGTGCAGGAGTAATATGATCAAGATTGCATTTTAACTTTTTCCACATAGTAAAGAATTCCTTTCGCTAAGAACTAATCCTATCTTAAAGAATATTTCCTCCTTTTAAAAGGAATATAAGAACTTTCATAAAAAAACTTTTTTTCTGGAGCAGGAGAATAAATGATTTAGCCGGATTCCCGCAATTTACCGAAAACATTTCCACTTATGTTTTCAACACTACTACTCATAATACTAATACAGAGAAAATTTTCTCTGAATGTTAATAAATAGACCGTGAGGAGTTGTCATGTATGTCAAGAAGCAGCAATAAATTACTTGTACCTGGTATAGAACAATATCTTGACCAAGTGAAATATGAAATTGCTCAGGAATTCGGTGTTCATTTAGGTTCTGATACCGTTTCGCGTGCCAACGGGTCCGTTGGAGGAGAAATTACAAAGCGTCTAGTGCAACAAGCACAAGCTCAATTATCGGGGAGAAATCAATAAAAATAAATAAAATGGAAAAAGCCCGGCGCTCAACCGGGCTTTTTTATTCATACAGGAGAATAAAAAAGCAACCCCAATGATAAGGGCTACTTTTGTCTTATTAGGATGATGAATCCATTGGATTATATAATTTAATATCTGGATTTTTTTCTTGAAACCATCGTAAGGCAAAATCATTTTCAAATAAAAAGACTTTATTGCCATAACGATCATTAACAAGTAAACTTCTTGAACTAGATAAAGATTCATTGATATTCTCGTTTTCAACCCAACGAGCAATCTTCGATCCTTGACGCTCCAATACTACATCAACATTATATTCATTTTTCATCCGGTGTTCGAACACTTCAAACTGTAGTTGACCTACAGCGCCAAGTAAAATTTCTTCCCATTTAACCGTTTTATACAACTGAATGGCACCCTCTTGAACGAGTTGCTCAATGCCTTTATGGAAATGCTTTTGCTTCATAACATTCTTCGCCGTTACACGAACAAATAATTCCGGTGTAAATTGCGGAAGCTTCTCGTATTGAAAGGAGTCTTTTCCAGATGTTAACGTATCACCGATTTGGTATGTGCCTGTGTCATATAGACCAATAATATCACCGCTTACCGCTTCATTAACTGTACTGCGGTCATCTGCCATAAACTGAGTTGACTGGGCCAACTTTAACTGCTTGCCTGTTCTTGGGAGATTAACTGTCATACCTCGTTCGAATTTACCCGAACAAATACGTAAAAAGGCAATACGATCACGGTGCGCAGGATTCATATTTGCTTGAATTTTGAAAATGAACCCAGAGAAATTTTCTGAAAGCGGATCAATTTTACCATTTGTTGATTCTCTTGGCTGTGGAGATGGAGCGAATTGCAAATAAGTTTCCAAAAATGTTTGGACCCCGAAATTTGTCAGGGCACTCCCAAAAAATACAGGAGTTAATTCCCCATCCGCAATACGTTTCCTTGAGAACTCATTCCCCGCTTCATTCAAGAGCATAATTTCTTCCAACGTTTGATCATACAATGCATTTTGTTTAATTGGATGGTCTTCCTCAATCTCTCCATCATCATTTAATTCAATGAAGCGTTCTAATTCGCCTACACGGAATTGCTCAATCCGCTTATGGAACCGATCGTAAATTCCTAAAAATTCTTTCCCCATCCCGATTGGCCAGTTCATTGGGTATGATTCAATCCCCATTACCTCTTCAAGCTCTGCCAAAAGTTCAAGCGGCGGTCTTCCATCACGATCTAATTTATTAATAAACGTAAAAATAGGAATCCCTCTTAATCGGCAAACTTTGAAAAGTTTTAACGTTTGTTCCTCAATCCCCTTTGCTGAGTCAATAATCATCACAGCACTATCTACAGCCATTAAGGTTCTATAAGTATCTTCACTGAAATCCTGGTGACCCGGAGTGTCCAAAATATTCACACGTGCATCATCATAATCAAACTGCATGACACTAGATGTAACCGAGATTCCCCGTTGTTTTTCAATTTCCATCCAGTCACTTGTGGCATATTTTCCGGTTTTTTTTCCTTTTACTGTTCCGGCATCACGAATGGCTCCTCCAAATAGAAGAAGCTTTTCTGTTAATGTTGTTTTTCCCGCATCCGGGTGGGATATGATAGCAAAAGTACGGCGTGACTGCACTTCATCTATAAACGATTTAGACATGAATAATTCCTCACTTTATTCCATTCAAATTTCACTCATAAATTAAATCTTATTACTACACGCATGAGTTTGCAATATGAAATAAAAAAATTAATCTTATTATATATTACTCCCCTATATTATAGGTACGTAAACTTTTAACAAAAAAGCTATGTTAACGGATCATGTTGATAAATCAGATTTTTGACTCACCCGTGAGAAATGGACATTTCTCACGGGTGAGTCAAAAATCAACAATGTTAGTGAACAAAGCTAACAAAAAAAACTCCGCTTAAGAAACGGAGTTACTTCGTAAATACATGATTACCAATGACAACCGTAACGGTTTGCGATTCATGCCACTTACTTTCCACAATATCTGGATTATAGAAGTTTAATGATTGATTGTCCTTTCCCTGTTCGACAAGCGCTTCGTTTACCGCTTGTTTTGCCTCCGGTGTTGCAGGGTGATTAATCGCCCCGTTTTCAACCGGCTCAAACTGTCTTTCTTGATAGATAACCTCTTCAATGGTATCAGGGTATTGTTCATGCTCTACACGATTTAAGACGACTGCTGCAACCTCTACTTTCCCTTCATACGGTTCTCCTTTTGCCTCTGCAGTTACTAATCTAGCTAGCAATTCTTTCTCTTCAGTTGTAATTGTTGATTCAGGAATAATTAATTTTTCTCCCGGCTCAACAGATGTTTGATTATTAATGTTTGTTAATTCTAGCTCTGATACCCCATTTTCTATTCCAATTTCATAGAATGAGGCTCCCGATTCTGCTTCATATATTTTTACACATTCAAGTGTTTTCGCAAATATTTTATGATTAGGTAATAAAAAAAGCGGAAGCATGGCGAATAGAGCTGTTAAGATGAATATTTTCTTCATCCTATCTCCTCCTTCTCGTTTTCTTCTGCCTAAATTACCGTAACATGAATAAGCAGCTGAATCCACACCTCAACTATTACCATGGAAGGACAGGAAGGTTATTCCAACATAACATACTTTAATTTTAGCCTGTGTTAACGAATCATGTTGAGAAGTCAGATTTTTGACTCATCCGTGAGAAACGTCCATTTCCCAGGCCTTTCAGCTGTGGTGAAAGGTTGTTATATGGTTAGGAAGTGATAGGAGAAAATGAATTTTCTCCTATCACTTCCTGACCATACAACTTTAGATGAGTCAAAAATCAACCTTATTAATAAAACATAGCTTAATTTTAAAAAGAACTTCGTCATTTTGCATTTTTCTTTTAAAACTGTCGAAATTTGTTATAATTGGATAGAGTTAATTGAATAGGTAAGAATAGTAGGGGAACCGGATAAGCCGGTTGAGAGTGCGTCCTTATTTGATGCTAACCCTTTGAACCTGATTTGGTTAATACCGGCGGAGGGAACATATTCTAGACAATCATGCTATTGTTTCTAATATGCACCGGTCCGGCACCGAGTGCTTTTTTATTTCCCAGAGTTTTCCGTCTAGAAGGCGCTTCCTTGTCAATCCTTTATTCTAATCTGTAACAATTATCATCAACCATTTACACATAAAAATAGGAGGGTTTTAATTTGAAAAGATGGCTTGTAATTATGCTTGCTGTCCTTTTTGCAGCAGGCTGTAATACGGAAAAGCCTGCTGAAAAGTCAGCTGATACGAACGAGAAAGAAGAAAAAGGAAAAAAGGTAACCCTTGTACTGGATTGGACACCAAATACCAATCATACAGGCCTATATGTCGCACAGGATCAAGGCTATTTTGAAGAAGAGGGACTTGAAGTGGAGATTATTATGCCTGGTGAAACAGGAGCGGATCAGCTTGTTGCTTCCGGAAAAGCAGATTTTGGCGTCAGCTATCAGGAAAGTATCACTCAAGCCCGTATTCAAGATGTTCCAATTATTTCGATTGCAGCTGTTATCCAGCATAATACATCAGGCTTTGCATCCCCTGCCGATAAAAATATCAAAACACCAAAGGATTTTACCGGCAAATCATACGGAGGCTGGGGATCTCCTGTTGAAGAGTCGGTTATCTCTTCTTTAATGAAGCAGGAAAATGCAAACCCTGAGGATGTTTCTATTATCAATATTGGAGATACAAACTTTTTTACAGCGGTTAAACGAGATGTTGATTTTGCTTGGATTTATTACGGTTGGACAGGTGTTGAGGCCGAACTGCGCGGCGAGAAAATCAATATGATTTATTTAACTGATTATAGTGAGAAGCTTGACTACTATACACCAGTACTTGCTACAAATGAAGCAATGATTAATAAAAATCCGGATACTGTCAAGGCATTTGTCAAAGCTGCTGCTAAAGGGTACCAATATGCTATTGATAACCCGGAAAAAAGTGCTGATATCTTACTAGCGGCAGCTCCTGACCTTGATGCAGAATTGGTAAAGAAGAGTCAGGAATGGCTGTCACCGCGATATCAGGATGACGCTGCCCGCTGGGGAGAACAAAAACTTGAAGTTTGGGCAAATTACGCCAATTGGATGTATGAAAATGGCTTATTAGAAAAGAAACTGAAGGCGGAAGAAGCATTCACAAATGAATTTTTACCAGAATAAGGAGAGAAAGTAATGGCAAAATCATTAGTTAGTATTCAAATTATCCCGAAAACCCCAAATGGTGAGAATGTCATTCCATTTGTCGACGAAGCAATCAAGATTATTGCGGAATCGGGTATGAAATATGAAGTGCATCCCCTTGAAACGACGGTTGAAGGAGATTTAGCTGCCATTTTTACTATGATTACAAAAATGAATGAACGTATGATTGAAATGGGAAGCCATAATGTGATTACTCAAATTAAGACACTATATCAACCATCTGGAATCCAAATGGTTGACCTTACGGAGAAATACCATTGATGGCGTTTTTATCAAAAAGTTGGAGAACCTTAGTGGCTCTCCTTCTTTTATTCATCACTTGGGAAACGATGGTGAGGTTATTAGAAATACCGCAATGGCTTCTGCCATCCCCGTTAAAGATTTTTCAAGAAGCAGCTCTAAACTGGAGCGATTTTTCCGTTCATCTCCTTTCAACGCTTCGTTTAAGCTTATCTGGGTTTGCTATTGGTACAGCCATCGGGCTTTTAACTGCTATCATATTATTTTTAGTGCCATTTCTAAAAGATTCTTTATATCCATTACTGATTCTTTCACAAAACATACCAACGATAGTACTTGCCCCACTATTGGTCATTTGGTTTGGCTTTGGCGCGCTGCCTAAATTGATTGTCATTACGTTAGTTTGCTTTTTCCCGGTCACTGTCGCCTCCCTTGACGGTTTTAAGCAAACACCTGCTGAATTAAGACACTATTTATCTATGGCAGGTGCAAATAAAAACCAGCTTTTTTGGAAGCTTGAATTCCCATCTGCACTTCCAGCCATTTTTTCAGGTTTGAAAATTTCTGCGACGTACAGTGTGATGGGGGCCGTTATCTCTGAATGGCTGGGAGCAAAAGAAGGAATTGGGGTGTATATGACCCTTGCCTCCTCTTCTTTTCGGACGGATCGGGTTTTTGTAGCCATTTTTGCGATTATGATTCTTAGCCTGCTGTTCTTTGCCTGTATTATGATTATCGAACGGTTTGTTGTTCGCTGGAAAACGAAGGGAGGAGACTCCAGATGAGCCGGATATTAAGTGTAAACTCAATCTCGAAAAGTTTTGCATCAAAAAAAATTATTGACCATTTATCTCTCGATATACAAGCGGGAGAATTTGTTTCTATTCTCGGACCATCCGGAAGCGGGAAAAGTACATTATTTCATTTAATTGGTGGGATGTACAATCCTGACGAAGGAGAGATTCTGTTAAATGGAAATCAAATTAATGGACAAAGAGGGTCTATCAGCTATATGCCGCAGTCACCTTCCCTTTTACCATGGAGAACCGTATTACAAAATGTTCTTCTTGGACAAGAGCTGCAAGGAAAAAAGGATGTGGAGACAGCTCAAAAAATGATAGAAAAAGCAGACCTATCTGGCTATACAAATGCCTACCCCTCTCAATTATCAGGAGGAATGAAACAAAGAGTATCCTTTATTAGAGCCTTATTAAGCCCACAGCCCGTTATTTGTCTTGACGAACCGTTTTCTGCACTAGATGAACTAACTCGGTTGGACATGCAGAAATGGCTTCTTTCAATTTGGGATGAACACAAAAAAACTATCCTGTTTGTTACCCATAATATTGATGAAGCCTTATTTATGTCCGATCGAATTGTCATCCTGTCAGCAAAGCCTGCATCAGTTACAGAAGAATTTATCCTTCCATTTTCAAGACCTAGGCACAATGAGCTGCTTCTTACTGATGAATTTCTTGCTTGGAAACGAAAGATTTTTTATACCCTAAGGAAGTGATGACTTATGAGAAAAATAATTGATGCTCATATCCATTTAGATCATTATCCTCCTCATAATATAGAGCACGTTGTAAATGGAGATCCTACGGTTGATGCCCTAATAGGCGTTTCATATGACCTTGCTTCTTGCATTCAAAATCTGGCTTTTTCACAGGAATTTAAAAAGTTTAAGTCGGCCTTTGGCTGGCATCCTGAACAAACTCTCATATCAGACAATGATTTTTCTCATTTGATTGACTGGATGAAGGTGAACAAAAAGGATATGATTGCAATTGGCGAGGTCGGTTTACCCTATTACTTACGGAAAAAAACAGGGATTCCTATTGAGGGATATATAGAAAGACTGGAAACCTTTATCCATTTAGCAGCTAAATGGAAAAGGCCCATTATCCTTCATGCAGTTTATGATGATGCACCGATTGTATGTAACCTTTTAGAGAAATACTCTATAAAGAATGCTCATTTTCATTGGTTTAAAGGAGATTTGCAAACCATTTCTCGGTTAATTGATAATGAGTATTTTATTTCTATCACACCGGATATAGTTTATGAAAAAGAAATTCAAGAGCTTGTTCGCCTTTACCCTATAGAAAAAATGATGGTAGAAACAGATGGACCATGGCCATTTGAAGGTCCTTTTCAAGGAAAAATTACACATCCGAACATGATTCATTCATCCATTAACATGATTGCTGCAATCAAACACCTTCCCATCGATGATGTTTACAATCAGCTCTACCTAAACACAAAGACATTTTATCATCTATAGTAGAAAGAAAGAGGCAGCTTGCGCCTCTTTCTATTCTTTTTTAAAAAGGACTACCATTTAAAGCAAGCAGCACCAACAATGATTAACAGGATGAATAGAACAACGATTAGTGCAAAACCGCCGCCGTATCCGTAACCGCAGCCATGACCATAGCCTCCGTAACCGTACATTGAAACGCCTCCTTTTAACAGGTATTTACGAATTACTTAATAAAATCCACCGTAGCCCCAAGAAGCTCCGATAATAATTAGCAAAATAAACAATACTACTAATAAGGCGAAACCGCCGCCGTAACCATGATGTTCACCTGACATTGAAAAAACCTCCTTTTCTCATTTCCCTATATCCTATTCACCTTCATTCAATATTGCGATAGACAAATACACAATTTTAGGTTTTTAACCTAAAACGTAAAAAACACACAGATTATTAAAACATCTGTGTGTTTTTCATCTAATTTTGTTTTTTAGGAGGAATAAAGTTAAAGATTTCTCTTGATGCAAAACTGTCAATCAGCCTTGTTAGCCAGTCATAGTAATCCAGCGCTTCTGTAAGCTTTTTTATATCTTCTTCTGCTAATGCCTTAACTTCACCATCAGCCGTTTCAGATTGGATAATTCCCTGTAATTCCTGCAATGATTTTTTAATTGCATGGACATTTACTGATATAGCCGCCCTCCATTTAATGTCAAAGTAATCAAACAGATTTTTATGCCAATCTTCTTCAGCCTTGTATAAGTCTTTTCGAACGCCTTTTTTCCAAACCTTTTCAACCATTTTTAATTCCATTAGGGTACGAACAGATGTGCTCATACTTGTCTTGCTCATACCAAGCTCTTCTTTCATCTCATCTAATGTTAACGGATGATTTTGAAAATAAAGTAATCCGTATAGTCTTCCAATAGAATCAGATATGCCATATAAATTCATATTATGACTGACAGCATCAATTACCCGTTCACGTGCCAGTTCGAGTTTTTCTAAATCATTCACATTTTCCACATCCATTACAATCAAATCATGTTTATTTCTTTTATTAGATTAACATGTTTGATTGAATTATAAAATATGTATCATTGCTGTTAATTGCAGGATTATGGAGGAACTCTAAGAATTTATAACATTTCTTTTATCTATTTATTACTAGACTTACTGTAATTGGAGTCGTCATTCTCTTCTATATAGACTAGATTCCTTTGAAAATTACACAACATCCGACTACATTCGTTTCCCTCCTCTCTTTTATCCTATTTCTCCCTGTTTTTTACGAATAACTTGCAAAAAATATTAATTTTCATCACTAATACTTTATTTTTCGTCATATTTGAATTATAATTTTAATTATTCTAAATATTCTACAAAAATGATATCTCCATCCTTTTGTCATTTCTTTATCTTTATCAGCATATCGTATTGTTGGGATTCATAACCACTGTCATATAGCTGAAAAACGAACAATCTTTATAAAGGGGATAGGATGAAATGTTAAGTCAAAACGAGCAGGTATTTACTGAAACGAAACCGTGGTTTAAGCTTTGGTCCATCTATATACTTGGATTCTTAGTTTTAATCTTAGTAGGTCTTTATCTTTATTCACAAAGTTTAATAAGAGTAGAGGCTCCAAAGGAAGAGCTTGGAGAAAAGGTAATTATAACCATGCCTTCGGGAAAAACCGTTTATACCTATGAAAACTTACTTGTTGAAGAAGAAGGTAAACTTCTTTATAAAGGAGAATTAAACACGATTGATTTAACAGGTGGAGTCGTTGAACATCAAAACTGGGAATAAATAGTTAAAAGAGCTCGAATCATTAACAAAATCGAGCTTTTTTCTTTCTCTCAACTTTCCTATCAAGACCTGAAAAACCTTTGACCTTTCTAATCCAATCTCCCCTTTAAAATGTTCATTTTATTTCCTTTGATAGCAGTACTATATATGTCCTTCTTAATATTTCGACATATACTAGTAGATATTTGACCATATCGCAACCTTTCAGCGGAGCTGAAAGGCGTGTAAAAAGGACTTTTTCACACGGATGAGTCAAATATCTGGCGTAAGAACCATGTTTACTACCCGCACATGATAGAAAAAGAATTCCTATGTCGATTTAATACGTTGAATATATATTATTAGCAATTATCCAGATAAATAAGTTACAATAAATTCGCTATGAGTTGAGAGGAGGCTCTCTGTAACTAATGGAAAATATACAAATAGAAGATAAACCCCAAGCATCACAAAAAATTTGGACAAAAAATTTCACTTTACTTGTCCTGGCAAACTTTTTCATTTTTCTTGGCTTTCAAATGACTTTACCAACGATTCCGCTTTTTATTGAGCATTTGGGCGGAAATGATCAATTAATAGGGTTAGTAGTAGGAATTTTCACCTTCTCAGCTCTCATTATTCGTCCATTTGCAGGACATGCTTTGGAATCAAAAGGCAGAGCATTTGTCTACTTAACCGGCTTAGCTATCTTTGTTATCTCAATCGGTTCGTATGCTTTTGCCATGAGTATCACATTCCTGTTTATGATGCGAATTGTTCAGGGGATTGGCTGGGGATTATCTACTACTGCCTCTGGAACAATCGCAACAGACTCCATTCCAGCTAATAAACGCGGTGAAGGAATGGGGTACTATGGACTATCCGGAAATCTGGCCCTTGCATTTGGTCCTTCACTAGGACTTACGTTATCAGGAGTTCTGCCCTTTCATCAGCTCTTTTTTATTTGTGCAGGTCTTGGTTTAACCGCCTTTATTTCATCTTCTTTTATTAAATACAAAAAAGTGGTTCCAACTGAAGAAAAAAGAAAGAAATGGGATTTATATGAAAAAAGTGCACTGCAGCCTTCCTTTCTTATTATGTTTATTACGGCTACGTTTGGCGGTATTGCAACCTTTTTGCCACTATATACAACACAAAAAGGCATTACAGGAATTCAATGGTACTTCCTTTTATATGCGTTAGCCTTAATGGTTTCTAGACTATTTGCCGGTAAGCTGTATGATAAAAAAGGACACAAAGCGGTTTTTATTCCGGGTACCTCTCTTATCGTCATTGCCATGCTTCTGTTAGCTTGGCTGCCAAACAATGAAATTTTGTTTACTGCTGCCATTTTGTATGGATTTGGATTCGGTACTGTCCAGCCGGCATTACAGGCATGGTCCGTTAAACAAACACCCGTACATAGACGCGGAATGGCTAACGCCACCTTCTATTCCTTCTTTGATATAGGGATAGGACTAGGCGCTATGTTTTTTGGTCAAATCAGCTTTTTATTTGGCTATAAAAGTGTTTATCTTTCAGCTGCCACCTCGGTATTAATTTCTATACTCATCTATCTATACTTGCTCTTTAAAGGGGCAAAAAGGCCGAACTAAACATAGATTCTATAAAAAAAACAACAAAAGCTTTGGAAGTTTTGTTGTTTTTTTTTGCCCAGATACTTTATAGACATTTAACCCCTATCAAATGCACCCATCACTTCCTTTGTTTCTGTTATATTCACAAAGGAATGCGGGTCAATATCATTAATGAGCAGTTTTACATCTGTTAATTGATAACGGGTAATAACAGTCATTAATACTTTCTGCTTCTCACCAGTATAAGCGCCTTCAGCATCCAAGATGGTAATTCCTCGATAGAAATTAGCTAGCATTTTTTCTTTCATTTCCTCTCCTTTTTTTGTCACAATCATCAAAGTCAGTTTAATATGTTTCGTATGAATCATATCAACCATTTTCCCTGATGCATAAATACCGACAAGTGTATGTAATGCAGCATCCCATCCAAAGATAAATCCAGAAAAGATGACAACGACAGCATTTAATGCTGAAAGAATACTCCCCAGCGGAAAATCCCTTTTTTTCGTTAACAGCACGGCAATAATGTCAAAGCCCCCAGATGAACCAGATGCACGAAAAATAAGCCCCCCTCCAATTCCAGCAATTACTCCGCCAAATATCGAAGACAATAAGGGTTCAGACGAAATGGCTATAACAGGAATAATGTATAAACCAATCATTAGCACGACGACTGAAATAATCGTATAAACAATAAATCGCTTGCCAAGCTTAAATATACCAATAATTAACAAAGGTAAATTTAAAACAAAGTTAATTAATCCCGTTTCAAAGGGTGTAATCAAGCCAAGCAGAATGGCAATTCCGCTTAAGCCACTGCTTAATATTTTATGAGGAATAAAAAACAAATTAAAGGCTACACATATTAACAAAGTTCCTATTAAAATCATTGCTAAATAGTATAATTCATTCCTACCTACTGCCTTTGACATTTTATCTCTCCCCTGTAGTGATACACTATCAAAAATACTTTCTTATTTTGCCTAAAAAGTGATAGAGATAACAGGATTATCAAAATTCAAATATAAACACTATTTAAAATATTTTTATATTTTCCAAAGTGCAAACACTTTTAAAAAATACAATGTTACGGTACGATAGTAACATAGTACAAGTTATTAAATATGAATATTAAAAGGGGGAGCTTTATTTGTCACTACCTGTTTCAAATGGCTCAAAAAAAAGAATTGAAAAAGATTTCTTAGGAGAAAAAGAAATACCATTTGATGCATATTATGGTATTCAAACATTACGTGCTGCTGAAAACTTTCCCATTACCCATTATCCGCTACATAAAGAACTAATTCGTGCAATAGCAATGGTAAAAAAAGCAGCCGCTTTAGCAAATATGAAAACAAAAGGCCTTTACGAAGGACTTGGAAATGCCATTGTTAAAGCAGCTGATGAAATCATCTCTGGTCACATGCACAATCAATTTATTGTTGATCCCATTCAGGGCGGCGCAGGAACTTCTATTAACATGAATGCAAATGAAGTAATTGCTAATCGTGCTCTAGAAATCATGGGTAAGGATAAAGGCGATTATACCCAATTGAGTCCAAATACACACGTAAATATGTCTCAATCAACCAACGATGCCTTCCCTACAGCCATTCATATTTCAACGTTACATTTATTAACTGAACTACTTGAAACAATGGAATATATGTATACTGTATTCCAAGAAAAAGCAAAGCAATTTGATCACATTATTAAAATGGGCAGAACTCATTTGCAGGATGCTGTACCCATCCGACTCGGTCAGGAATTTGAAGCATACAGCCGTGTCCTAAATCGTGATATAAACCGTATCAAACAATCACGTCAGCACTTATATGAAATAAATATGGGAGCAACCGCTGTTGGGACAGGATTAAATGCTGAACCAAAATATATTGAATACGTGGTAGAATTTTTGGCAGATATTAGCGGTCTTCCATTGAAAAAAGCCGAACACCTCGTTGATGGCACTCAAAATACTGATGCCTATACAGAAGTTTCCTCTGCTTTAAAAATTTGCATGATAAACATGTCAAAGATAGCAAATGATTTACGATTAATGGCATCAGGTCCAAGAGCTGGATTAGGAGAAATTTCATTAATTCCCCGTCAGCCTGGCTCTTCCATTATGCCTGGTAAAGTAAACCCTGTCATGCCTGAAATGATTAATCAAGTAGCCTTCCAAGTAATTGGAAACGATCATACTATCAGTCTTGCCTCTGAAGCAGGACAATTAGAACTGAACGTAATGGAACCCGTACTTGTCTTCAATCTACATCAGTCTATTAGTATCATGAATAATGCATTTCGCGTCTTTACAGATCGCTGTCTAAAGAGTATTGAGGCAAACGAAGAGCGCTTAACTGAATATGTTGAAAAAAGTGTCGGCCTAATTACCGCGGTGAATCCACATATTGGCTACGAGGTTGCTGCTAGAATTGCACGCGAAGCCATTATCAAGGGACGATCCGTTCGCGAACTTTGCTTACAATATGATGTTCTAACAGAAGAAGAGCTTGACTTAATTCTAAATCCATACGAAATGACAAACCCAGGCATAGCCGGAGCCTCTTTATTAGAAAGAGATTAATTGAAAATAGCAAGAAAAAAGGATGACTTTTCAAGTCATCCTTTTTTCTTCGAATGATTCAGCTTTCCTGCCTTACTGTTGCTTATTTCATTCTCATTCTTTCATTTCATCCCGTTCAGTTGTTGAACACAATGATTATGTGGTTTACGCTTCCCCAAGCGTTTACAAACCACTACCCCTTGTTTTGTGAAAATAAATCCCTTTATTATGCACGTATTTATTATAGCAAGGTTATTATATAATAATTTTGAATTTATTACAAAATATTCACATTATTTTCTTTTAGAAATTTCAAATCTATTTCAACTGATGAAAGTGGTTTTACTTGTCATCATATAGATTGATTTACTATTATTTCCACTGTATAAATAATGAATTCTTCCTCTTTTTAAAATTTTTAGAATATTTACTTTTCAAAATATTATTTTTGGTGTATAGTTTTATCCATAAGAATAATATTTTACCAATATGAATTGAATCATTTTAATAGTAGAGAGCATCTGCCAAATATACGAAATTTTTTTTATATTCAAAACAAGGAGTGGATTTACATGCATGATTTTCATACTCATTTCATCCCTAGTGAAGTTTTAGAGTGGTTAAAGGAAAACAAAAACAAGGTTAATGCTCGATGGAGTGTTAATGAAGAAATAAATGAAGAATCCCTCATAATAAATGAAAAATGCAGAATTGAGTTAAAAAAAACCCTAATCAATTTTGAAGCCTTTATTCAAGGCCAGGAAAATGCTGGTGTACAACATACCATCATTTCACCTATCCCGCAGCTTTTCCTCTATGACTCTATTTCTATCAGTACAGAAATTTCTAAAGTCTACAATGAAGCGTTAGCTCAATTAACAGTTAACCATCCAGAAAAAGTCTCGGCGTTAGGAACAGTTCCATTAGCTAATCCTGTCAAAGCAGCACAGGTATTGAATGATGCTATGAAACTCGGCTTAAAGGGCGCCATTATCGGACCTGGATTAGGAAAGCAAATGCTGACGGATCCTTTCTTTAAAGCATTCTTTGAAGAAGCTAACCGATTAAAAGCTATCCTCTTTATACATCCATTAGTTAATGATGATCCACGTTTGAAGAGAAGAATGATGCCTAATTTAATCGGAGAACCATGGGAAACAACCGTTTGTGCAACAGATTTAGTTTTAAGCGGCTTCGCCGATAAATATCCTGATATTAAAATTGTATTTGCTCATGGCGGAGGTTTCCTTCCATACCAAATCGGACGCTTAGATAAAGGATATGAACAATGGGAAGTTGTTTCAGCTAATTTGCAAGCATCTCCATCTGAATATTTGAAACGCTTTTGGTATGATTCCGTAGTCGGCAGCCAGGAAAGTATCGACTTTTTAATCAAGGTTGTCGGTGAGGACCGCGTGGTTCCAGGATCTGATGCAAATATAGCCCTTTGGGAAAGCGCTTTAAATATTAGTGATAAAGGTATTCACACTCTGTTAGCTGAGTCCGTAAATATAAAGTGAAACTTCCATCAGCAGGGAGTTCTCCTCATCCCTGCCGATGGTTAGCTGAACCAATCGGACCTTTACGGGCAGTAAGCCTCCCCACTACCTAATTTGGTTTACTCAGAAACCTAAGATGGGGGTCATACTGCCCGTTAAGAGTGGGATAAAATAATTATAATAAAATAATCCTTCAGAGAAATCATTTAGATTTTCTTTTCGGAGGATTATTTTCATTTGCCATGAAAGATTGTTTTCAATAGAACAAATTATTGTTAGAATATTTAATATAAAGAAACATACAACATAGAAAAGAGATGAACAAATGTCAAATCTAGCAAGAAAAAAATTAAGTGATTTATCTTATTCAGTATTAGATTTAGTACCCGTTTTAAAAGGCGGATCCGCAGGTGATTCAATAAAAAACACGGTTGATTTAGCTAGACATGCAGAAGGATGGGGATACAAACGATATTGGATGGCAGAACACCATAATAATCCTGGGATTGCCAGTTCGGCTACCCCAGTGTTAATTGGACATGTTGCCGCACATACTACTACCATTCGTGTTGGATCAGGCGGAGTGATGCTGCCAAACCACTCTTCCCTTGTCGTTGCTGAGCAATTCGGAACACTTGAAACCATGTTTCCAGAACGAATTGATTTAGGGTTAGGACGTGCACCTGGCACAGACCAGCTGACTGCCAGAGCATTAAGACGTGACTACAGTGGCGATGGTCAAGATTTTCCTGAACAATTAGCAGAGTTACGAGCATACTTTCAATCGGAAAAACAAGCAGAGCAAATGAGCGTCAGAGCAATCCCTGGACAAGGATTACAAATACCAATCTGGCTATTAGGCTCAAGCGGTTTTAGTGCACAGCTAGCAGGTTTATTAGGCCTTCCGTTTTCATTTGCTAGTCATTTCTCACCCGAAAATACATTACCTGCTCTAGCACTATACAGAAATAGCTTCCAGCCTTCCGATGTTCTGGAAAAACCCTATTCAATGGTATGTGTAAATGTTATTGCTGCGGATAGTGATGAGGAAGCATGGAAGCTTGCTACCACTTTACAGCAGTACCATTTAAATATTATTCGAAATACTCGTGGTCCTCTTGAACCACCTGTCGACAATATAGACAGCATTTGTAACGGCTATGAGAAAGCCTATTTGGAACAGAAGCTTGCAAGATCCATTATCGGTGGTCCTGACACAATAAAAGCACAGCTTGAAAGATTTTTAGAAGAAACACAGGCTGAGGAAATCATGATTAATAGTCAAATCTATGATCATAAAGCTAGATTACATTCATTTGAAATTGTTGCTGATATCCTAAATGACAGACAGTAATAAAGAAGGTATACGATTACTCAATAACCGGTGAATAAGACTCACCGGTTGGTTGTTCGTTTCTAATTAATTCCGGAATGTACATACAAAACGGTTCACTTTCCATATAATCACCTGTGACTGCATAGGCTCTTGACCTGGACCCGCCGCAAATATTTCTGTATTCACATACACCGCATTTCCCTTTATAGTTATCAGGCTGTCTTAGCTCTTTAAAAATAGCTGCTTCCCGATAAATTGCCGCTAGTGGCGTTTCCCTTATATTGCCGGCTTTAATGGGAAGCAATCCACTCGGTAATACATCACCAATATGAGATATAAAGGCGAAACCGTTCCCGTCATTCACCCCTTTTGACGCCCGCTTTAGACCGTCATGTCTTGAGGCCCTATCGGTTGTAATACTATCCTCATAAGAAATTTCACCTTTATTTATTCTATGCTCTTGCATTTTTTGCTGTAGCACGACACGCCGATAATGCTGGGCTGCAGTTGTCTTAATATCAAAAGGAGCGGTTTTACTTAATTCATACAGCCATCGAAACACTTTTTCATGTTCAACTGGACTAATACAATGCTCTATCTGTCCCCTTCCAGTTGGGACTAGCAGGAAAATATACCACATGACTGCTTTTAATTCACTTACTAACCTTGCCATGTCTTCTAAATGGTTATAATTATAGCGTGAAATAACCGTATTAATTTGGACCGGCATCCCTAGCCCATTTAAATATTTTATTTTTTCAATTGTTAGAGCAAACGACCCTGGAGTGCCGCGAAATTGATCGTGAATGTCGGCTGTTGACGCATCAAGACTAAATCCCCATCGTGCAAGCCCTACCTCTTTTGCTCTTTCCATTTTCTCCTTTGTCACATTTTCAGTGGCGCTGGGTGTCATAGAAACCCGCATACCTTTATTGATTGCGTACTTCGCTAACTCAAATAAGTCCTCTCTTAGCAGACAATCTCCGCCCGTAAAAACAAGCAGCGGATTGTTCATTTCATAGATTTCATCAATTAATTTAATTCCTTCTTCATGAGTTAATTCCCGGGGATCTGGAGTCATTTGTGCATCTGCACGGCAGTGCACACATTTCAATTGACATGCCCTCGTTACCTCCCAAATCACAATAAACGGATTTTGATTATAATCAACGCTTTTTCCATGCATATTTGTATGTGGATGTTGTTTCTCGTGTTTCATTCTAATCACCAATCTTTTCAAATGTTTATCATCTCTCTATTCTTCTATTTTAAAATAATATGGCTGTTCTTTAAGTTACTTAAGTCACTCTTACGCCATCAGGTATAGTGAAAATCATCATATAAAAAAGTCATTTCATGATAGGTAATCGAATCAGAACAATTTCTTTACAGTTAATTTACAAAGGATTAAGAAAATAATAGTTTTCTGCAAATAGAATAAGATGAAAGCAAAACAGCTCACTGGGGTGGTAATATGAGGATTACAGTTACAGGTATTGGGTATGTGGGATTAGTGACAGCTGTTTATTTAGCTGATTTAGGTCATGAAGTTACCTGCATTGATCTTAACAAAAGCAAGATAGACTCGCTTCAAACGGGTCATTCTCCTATCCATGAACCAGATTTTGGACCTCTTCTAGTAAAAAATATCTCCTATAGCAGACTATTTTTTACTACCAATCCCAAAACGGCTTATAGAGAAGCAGACATTATATTTATTACAGTCGGTACACCAGCCAAAAAGGATGGTACGATGAATTTACGCTATATTACTGCTATTACTGATACAATTGCCCAACAGATTACAAATGATATCATTATTTGCACAAAAAGCACCGTTCCAGTTGGAACAAACGAAAAAATAAAACAGATGATTGACAGTCAAAAAGCCGGCCCGTTCATAACAACTGTGATTTCCAATCCTGAGTTCCTTCGCGAAGGTTCTGCTATTTTTGTTTTTTTCCATGGAGACCGCATTGTGATAGGATCAGATAACTCGGAAGCTTCCGAAACCATGGAGAAATTATATGCTCCCTTACATATTCCTATCATTATATTTCTGTCGGCAGGCCACTCCATATACCTAAAGCAGTTAATGCCACTCCCTAATCATTTTATATAAAATTTACATTCCTTTATCATTCACTAAACAACCTTTTTATACGATAGAATTATAACTTACACCATGAGTGATAAAGGAGTGCTAACCATGCCAAGACTGCTATTATCTTTTTATCAATTTGAATGCCAAGTATTTCAAAAGGTAAACTCCTATTTCGATCAAAAAATACTTAATCTATTTTTCCGCATCATTACACATGCTGGCGGGGCCACTTGCACCATTGCTTCTATCATTCTATTAATTCTTATTACTTCAAATCATACAAAAATAACAGCCATTTCAAGTGCGGTTGCTTTAGCTGTCAGTCATCTGCCTGTTCAATTGATTAAAAAGTTCTTCCCGCGGAAAAGACCCTATTTAACATTAGAAAAAACAAAGGTGCCGATGAATCCATTACAGGATCACTCTTTTCCATCCGGACACACTACTGCCATTTTTTCAGTCATTATTCCCTTTGTTCTATTAAATCCATATCTTGCATTGATTCTTATTCCATTAGGATTTTGTGTAGGACTGTCGAGAATTTATTTAGGCCTTCATTATCCTTCTGATTGTATAGCTGGATTACTGCTAGGAAGCTCTGTAGGCACCCTTTCCTTTTTACTATTTTTTAGCTAACATCATTTTTTAGGGGGTAGAAAGATGAAAGTAGCTATTTTCACAGATACCTTTTATCCGGATATAAACGGAGTTGCCCGAACACTAAAGAAATTTACGGAGTATTTATCCAATCAGCATGTGAGCTTTAAAGTATTTTCCCCTAAAACCTCTTCTAGCAAGTATGTCGCCGAACATATTCATCGTTTTGAAAGTCTTTCTTTTTTCTTGTATCCCGAGTGCCGATTAGCACTGCCAAATATGCTGAAAATAAAAACAGAATTAGAATCCTTTTCTCCTGACCTTATACATGTTGCCACTCCGTTTAACTTAGGACTTTGCGGGATATATTTTGCAAAAAAATTAGATATTCCGCTTGTCGGTTCCTATCATACGGACTTTAATCAATATTTAGCTCATTATAATCTCCAATTATTGTCTAAATGGGTTTGGAGTTATATCGCATGGTTTCATAATCAGTTCGAAACCACTTTTGTCCCTTCAAATGAAACACTTATACAATTAAGCAAGCATAAATTTAAACATTTAAAAATTTGGTCGCGCGGAGTCGATTGTCAGCTTTTTCACCCTTTTTATAAAAAAGATTTCGTGCGAAAAAATACGGGCTTTCAAAAAATATCTGCTTTCATTCGTTTCAAGATTTGCACCGGAAAAGGATATACAAACTCTTCTTCGTATAGTAAAAACAATACCCCTTGATTGGAATAAGCATATAGAGTGGATTTGGGTTGGAGATGGACCAAAAAGAGAAGAACTTGAAAATGTTGCACCCAAAAACGTTATTTTTACCGGCTATTTAAAGGAAAAGGATTTGGCCGAAATATATAGTGCATCGGATGTATTTGTTTTCCCTTCTCCAACAGAAACCTTTGGCAATGTTGCACTCGAAGCACTCGCAAGTGGGACGCCTGTCATTGGGGCGAATTCAGGCGGTGTGAAAAATGTGGTCTTTTCAGGAAAAACAGGTTTATTATGTACACCAGGTGCAGTAGAAGAATACACCCAAGCCATTGCACATCTCTTAACCCATGACAGTTTGCGCTGGCAAATGGGCATGGAAGGGAGAAAATATGCCTTAACACAGCGCTGGGATAACATCTTTAATCAACTGCTCAGCGATTATAACCGAGTAATCAGAAAGGAAAATAGCAAAATTTATGCCTAACATTGTCAAAGGGAACAAATCTAGCGCGTGAAGCTAGGTTTGTTCCCTTTTTATAGTAATCATAAGCCTCCATCTATTTCATGATTATCTTACATAATTTCTCAACAGATGCTGTTAATCGAGTATTTACATCTGAGTCGATTGTTACTTTCCCATTTTCTGTCCATCTAGCTTCTGAATCATGAATAAATACACCTGCTTCGATATGATTGGCACCTAAGACGGATAGAACAGGCTTCAGAGCATATTCCATCATAAGTAGATGTGCTTTTGTGCCCCCCATTACAATAGGGAATAATACTTTATTTTCTAATCCCTTTTCAGGAATTAAATCTAAAAAGGCCTTTAGTATCCCTGTATACGATGCCTTATAGATTGGTGTTGCGATGATGACAGCATTGGCATCTGCTATTTGTCCATTAGCAGATTTAATAACCTCACTATTCCAATTCGCATGAAGCAAATCTTCGGCCGGTATATCGACAACGTCTATATGATGAACTTTTACTCCCTGCTGATTGATTTGTTCTGATACATGGTCAACAATACCATGTAAACGAGATGGTTTTGTTGGCGTCCCAGTGATAATGACAATCTTCCTCAATAAAATCTCTCCTTATGCTGTCAATTTTTTACGGATCAACAGATTGTTTTTCAGTCTATCAGCACTATTGCTGCACTAGGATATACTCTTTGGAAACCGTTTTGCTTGGTTTCCCCCTCCGAACTGCTTATTTTTCTAATTCATTACGCAGCCATGCTGCTACATCCTTCTTGTTATTACTCGTTACAGTATGATCAGCCGGATAAATCGTATATTTAACAGATTCCGTCTTATCACTAAAATAATCATAATTAGCCTGACCAATATGTATTGGAAAAATAGGATCACTTGCACCCTGGCAAAGGAAAACAGACAGAGTACTAATTGATTTTAAAGGGTATTCTGCTTTGACGAATTCAGGAATATATCCATTCATTGGTACAATTCCTTTTACCGTATCACCTAATACAAGTCCTAAAGTCATACTAAGAATGGCACCTTGACTAAAACCTATTAAGTAAACACGTTTCTGGTCGATTGGATAAGTTTCAAAGGCATATTGGAGGTAACTCTTCAGTTTTTCAACCGCGCCGTCAAATTGGTCGCGTTCTGGATTACCATAGCCCTTTAAATAATAATAGGCATAGCCTTGTTCATAAGGTAAATCACCGCGAACGCCAATAATAATATACTCGTCCTCCAGCTCACTAACTGCCTCCATTAAAAATTGTTCATTATAGCCAATTCCATGCAAGGCAAAAATAACCGGATATTTTCTTCCGTTTTCAATTGTTTTCGGTAATCTAATGCTATATTCATAGGGACTATTCATCACGATTTCCTCCTCTTCCATTAATAGAATGCAGACAATAATACTTATCGCATTTTTTCAGACTAGCTATATAAGTTATTCCATAAATTTAGACAAAATTCCTTTATATTCATCCACTTATCTCAAGCTTTCTTAAAAAAATCCCCCTTCAACATCGAATATAACCTAACATCAATAAAACCGTCTTTTGTCTTTTCTGACTGGCGAAGATGACCTTCATATAAAAATCCTAATCTTTCTAGAAGCTTGATTGACCGCTTATTTTCCGGAGCAACTTTTGCCTCTATTCGATTCAAATGTAGTTCTTGAAACCCATATTTGAGCATCATTGTTACCACTTCACTGGCAAGTCCCCTGCCCCAATACTCTTTCCCTAAGTCATAGCCCACTTCTGCTTTCTCATTATCATAATCTAGATAATTAAAACCACAACTTCCAATGATTTCTTCGCTCTTTCCCATCATAATGGTATAGCGATTAGCTTGTTTTTTCGCAGCTAGTTTATTTAAAAGATCTATCATTGTAATCGCTTCTTCAACACTTGTAAATGTTTCAATATTCATATAGCGTGTTACTTCAGGGTCTGACCAAAAAGCAAATAAAGCCGGTGCATGCTTTCTTTCAGATTGAACAAGCTTTATTCGCTCTGACAGTAATTCAGATTTCACCTAATTAACCTCCCTTCTTGATGTAACAAGAATTTTAATCATTAACATAATTATAAATACATTTTTTCCATTATTAGCTATATAAACTAGAAAAAAGTCCCTTTTTCTCACTTTATTTTTACTCTCCTCATAAATGAATCAAATATGAACTTATATAATGTTTGTAAAGCTAACGCAAATTACAGTTTAACTATTGTTAATTATCACATAATCAACTTTCTTTTGTTCAGATAACTTGTATACTGAAATTGCAATTAAACTTGCGACATTCAAGGAGGTAAGCAATGATGAAAAACTTCAAACAGTGGCTTTTGATTTTAATGGCAACCTTTATGTTTGTGGGAATTGCTACTGGATGTACGAACGAGGAACCTCAAGAAGAAACAGAAACGGAAGAAGGGGCCGAGACAGAAGATAATACTGAAGAAGGTGCCAAAGAAGAAGCCGAATAAAAGGAAATATAGAGCTGAACGAAAAAAACAGTTCAGCTCTTGTTTTTTATCAGAAGGCTTTGTTAAAGTACTGTGTTGATAAGCCAGATTTTTGACTCATTCGTGTGAAATAAACATTTCACACGCCTTTCAGCATAGCTGAAAGGTTGCTGTATGGTCATGAAAAAATAGGAGAAAATGCATTTTCTCCTATTTTTTCATGACCATACAGCTTAAATGAGTCAAAAATCAACAA
>Ga0180215_1001349_pt1 | contig 27321 bp, 22 predicted proteins | sample eDN3rd37CBELigBY_FD_128871 | JGI IMG/M metagenome (GOLD analysis project Ga0180215, IMG submission 128871) | Enriched backyard soil microbial communities from Emeryville, California, USA - eDNA 3rd pass 37_C BE-Lig BY (version 2) (version 2) | ecosystem: Environmental > Terrestrial > Soil >...
GACGATCGCCTGCGAGAGCCAGCTGCCGGTGTCGAGATCGAGGGCGGCGACGATCCCCTCGCCGTGGGCGGCGAGGCGGCCGATCGCGGCGAAGAAATCGGGGTTGGGCTCGACGTAGGCGTCGGGGAACTCGCAGGTGGCGCCGCCGGTGTAGGACTGCTTCGCGTAGAGGATGGTGTCGTGGCGGAGCTCCGCCCAGGAGGCGAGCTGCGCGTTGAGGATGCGCCTGCCCCACGCCTCGGTGCGCGCCACCGCGGGCAGCGCCGCTGCGTCGCGGGTGGAGAGCTCCCGGAGCGCGCCCATCCACAGGTTGTAGAGGTTGGCGCTCCAGAACTGGTCGCCGTGGGCGTCGACGAGGATCCGTATCGCCTCCAGATCCGGCGCGTAGCCGAAGCGCTCCAGCTCGTCGCCAAGCAGCAGCCCCGCGTGATCGTTGCCCAGAGCGGCGAAGGCCACGTCGAGGGGATCGGGCATCATCCGCTTCACCTTGCCGCCCTGCACCCTGTCGTAGACCACGTTGGAGAAGACGTGGGAGTCGACCACGTAGCGCTGGCCGAGGAGGAGGAAGGTGGAGGAGAGGGGCAGCGTCGTCTCGCCGAGCCCGTTGATCAGGATGTGGCTCGAGATCCGCTGGGTGCCGTAGCCGCCCGCGACGATCGCCGCGGCGATCTCCTCGTCGGAGCGGGAGGCGAGCTCCGCCACGTCGCCCACGCCGAGATCGCCGAGGAGGGCATCGAGCTCGGGGAGCGTCATGTTGTCCGGCTCGCCGACGAAGGCGCCCACGGTGCGATCGACCCGGGCCCAGCTCTCCCGTGCCTGCTCGTCGAGGATGGCGCGCAGGGCGAGCGCCCCCTCGAGCTGGCGGCGGTGGAAGACCTGGCTGCCGTCGGACCGGGTCTCGATCAGCCGGAAGTCGATCCGCCCCAGCCACATGCTGGCGCGGAAGTAGCGCCCCAGCTCCGCGCTGTCGGTGTAGTGGCCGCGGGGCTTGAACTGGGAGAAGTCGACGTTCCGCGAGACGCCGAAGATCTCGATCCGCTTCTGGCCGGTCGCCTTGCGCGCGCCGTCGACGAAGGAGGCGATCGCGCCGGCATCCGCTCCCGCCACCGGCGCCACCTCCTTGCCGTCGAGGAGCGAGAGCGCCACCGCGGTGTAGAAGTCCGCGTCCTTGCGCGCCTGCGCGCCGAGGGCGCTCGCGCCACCCGCCTGCAGCGACGCCCGCATCCCGGTGAGCATCCGGCGCAGCTCGGGGATGAGCGCGTCCTGCTCGATCGCCTTGAGGATCTCGTCGTACGAGCGGTGGACCGCGTGGAGGATCGCGTCCGCCGAGACGTAGACCGGCAGGTCCTCCATGTAGACCGCCTCGTACCCGTACAGGAAGCTGGGGAAGGAGCGGCGCTCGGAGATGGCGAAGCCATGCTTCCCGAGCAGCTCCAGCTCGGCGTCGTCGAGCGCCAGCCCGGAGGTCTGGATCACCGCCAGGTTGGCGGCGGCCAGCGGATCGAAGGGGAGCTCCTCGAAATCGATGGCGTGGCGCGCGGCGAAGCCCTTCGCGTCGAGCGACGCCACCTCATCGAGCGCGACCCGCAGCTCCTGCCACGCGGAGCGGACCTCCGCGGGCGCCTCCACCGAGACCTCCCGTCCCGGATCGAGCATCCTGTCGCCGCCCGTCGCCGCTTCCCCCGATCCGGAGGAGCAGGCGGCGGCGAGGGCCGCGAGGACGACGGGGATCCACTTGCGCATGGTTGCCCTCCACGAGGCTGGCGGAACGTGCACCCGACAGCCTAGCGCAGGGGCAGGGCGAAAGCGCCCGCGCCACCCCATTTCGCGTATGCGGTTCGGAATACGGGGCGTGTCAGGCCAGCTTGAGCTCGACACCCTCGCGGGCGGCGAAGACCACCATCTCCGGCGCCCGGGCGGCGGCGCGCACCCGGCAGGCGGCGATCTTCTTCTCCACGTCCACGTCGGTCTGCATCGGGTCGTGGTGGGTGATGGCGAGCTGCTTCACCCCCGCCGCCACCGCCAGGTCGACCACGGTGGTGGCGCGCGGATGGCCCCAGCCCACCTTGGTCTTGTACTCCTCGTCGGTGTACTGGCCGTCGGCGATGAGCAGGTCGGCGCCGGCGACGAAGTCGACCAGCGATCCGGGCAGCACCCGCGGCGCGGCGGGGTCGCGCATCGACTTCTCGCGATCGTCCAGGTGGAGGTCGAGTTCGTGATCGGTGGCGTAGACCACCTTCTTGCCCTGCGCCTCGAACGAGAAGGCCCAGCTCCCGCCGGGATGGAGCTGCGGCATCGCCCGTACGTAGACGCCGTCGATCGGCCCCTGCCCCGTAGGAAGCTCCGCGTGGTGGATGGTGGCGGAAAGCTCGGAGAAGTCGACGGGGAAGTAGTCGGAGCGCATCTGGCCGGAGAGGAGCCGGAAGATGCGCTGGTCGCCCCGGGCGAAGCCGTAGATGTGGAACGTGTTGGCGGGCTGGTAGATCGGCGAGAAGAAGGGGAAGCCCTGGATGTGATCCCAGTGGGGATGGCTGAAGAGGAGGTGGCCGACGATCGGCCGCCCCCTGGCCCGCTTCATCAGATCGAGCCCCAGCTCCCGCAGGCCGGTCCCCCCGTCGCAGATGAAGAGGGAGTCATCGACGCGGATCTCCACGCAGGCGGTGTTGCCGCCGTAGCGGGAGGTGGCGGGACCGGGGGTGGGGATGGAGCCGCGGGTACCCCAGAACTTCACGAAGAGCGCCATTCAACCGCCTGCGTGGAAGACGAGGATCACGTCGCCGAGCTGGAGCATGTCCCCCTCGCGCAGCACGGCGGAGTGGATCCTCACCCCGTTCAGATAGATGCCGTTGGAGCTGTCGAGATCGGTGCAGACCCACTCCGGCCCCTGCCGCTCCATGCGCATGTGGCTGCGGGAGAGCTCGCCGGAGGCGATGCGGATCTGCCCCTCCGATCTGCCGACCACCACCGTGTCCTCGAGGAGGAGGTGGCGCTGGGGAGCCCCCGGCCCGCGGATCTGCTCGAGCGCCGCGGCGCGGGCGAGGCGCTGCAGATCGTGCATCGGCAGGCTGCCGGGGATGGTCCTGTCCCAGTTGTCGAACGACGACCCCATCGCCCTAGCGTAGGCCGGAGCGGTACGACAGGTCGAGGGCAAGCGCGCGTTCGTCGAGCCGGCGCCGGTCCTCCTGGCGGAGGAGCAGACAGTCCGCCTCGTCCCTGGGCACCCAGGGGAGCCCTGCCGGGAAGCGGGAGGCGATGGCGGAGCGGAGGGACTCGGAGCCCTCCGCCGCTGCCATCCCGCCGGCGAGGGCGGCGATGAGGAGGAGGTTGGAGGCGGGGGAGCCTTCCGGGTGGGCGAGGTTGCGCCCCCGGATCTGGAGGAGGCGCACCGCCGCCCGCTGCTGGGAGGGGCGGAGCCTGTCCCGCTCGCGCCACAGGGTGCGGACCACCCGCTCGTCCACCACGTCGTGGTTCAGGTAGAGGTGCTGCTCGGCGAGGAGCCAGAACGCCTCGTCGAGGGGATCGCCGTGGAGGGTGCCGAGGCGATCCATCTCCGCGCTCGCGGCGCGCACGAGGACCCGCGTGGCGAAGCCGGCGCGGCGCCACGGCCCGCCGGGCGTGGAGAAGAGGGCGCGCAGCGTCCACGCGTCGTGGACGAGCTGCTCCCGCCGATCGGCGAGGAGCTCTTCCAGCACGCGGAGCGCCCGCCTGGCCCCCGCGCTCCGATCCTCCGGACCGGGCCCGCCGCGGGGGAGCTCGTACGCATCCAGAGGCGACATGGCGCCGGTAGGTAGCACACCAGGCCGCGTTGCGATAGATCAGCGCCCCTATGCACGCGACCCCGGAAGCGACGGAGAAGTTCGTGGACGATGCCGACCTGGCAGAGGTCGGCTACACCACGCTGGGAAGGACCGGCCTCAAGATCTCGCGGCTCGGCTTCGGCACCTTTCGTGTCGACGACCGCGCGACGCCGCACAAGGAGGCGCTGGCCACCGCCCTGCAGCACGGCATCAACCTGATCGACACCGCCGCCAACTACGCGGACGGCCACGCGGAGCGGGCCGTGGGCGAGGTGTTGGCCGAGCAGTTCGCGAAGGGCACGGTCTCCCGCGAGCAAGTGGTGGTGGTGACCAAGGTGGGGCTCGTGCAGGGCGAGCTCCTCGCCGAGATCCGGGAGCGCGAGGCGGAGGAGAAGCCGGTTCCCGGCATGGTCCACTTCCAGGAGGGGTTGTGGCAGTGCATGGCGCCCGCGTGGATCGAGGAGCAGCTCGATCGCTCGCTGGAGCGCCTCGGGCTCGACACCATCGACCTGGTCTTCCTCCACAACCCGGAGCTCTTCCTCGCCGACGCCCAGGCGCACCGCAAGCAGGTGCCCCTGGAGAAGGTGCGCGAACAGTTCTACGGCAGGATCGAGCGGGCGTTCGAGGCGTTGGAGCGCGCCCGCGCCGCGGGCAAGCTCGCCTGGTACGGCGTCTCCTCCAACACCTTCGCCCTGCCGCCCGCCGATCCCCAGGCGGTGGATCTCCAGCGCCTCGTGCAGGCGGCGCGCAACGCGGCGCAGAAGGTCGGCGGCAACGCGGACGACCACCACCTCGCCGCGATCGAGATGCCCTTCAACCTCTTCGAGAACCGGCCCGCCACCTTCCACGTGGGCGCGGAGGGAACGGTCCTCGCCCAGGCGCAGAAGGCGGGGCTGGCGGTGATCACCGACCGGCCACTCAACGCCATCCTCGGTCCCAACCGGCTGGTGCGCCTCGCGGAGCCGCCGCAGATCCCCGACGCGCCGAAGCTCGCCGACGCCGCCGCGGAGGTGAAGGCGATCGAGGCGGTCTTCGTCCAGGACTTCGCCCCGAAGATCAAGGTGCAGGGCGGCCCGCCGCCGTCGCAGATCTTCCGCTGGGGCGAGGAGCTGGAAAACGCTCCCGAGAAGCTCACCGGCATCGAGCACTGGATGGCGATGCAGGCCCAGGTGATCGGGCCGCAGGTGCAGACGCTGCTCCAGCAGCTCTCGCAGGGCTTCAAGCAGGATCCGGCGTTCCAGGCCTGGGCCAGGCGCTACGTCGAGGCGCTCAACCAGCTCCTCGCCGCGGTGAGCGGCGCGCTGGTGGAGAAGCTCGGCAAGGAGGCGCAGGCGCTCAAGGATCGCATCGCCCCCAACGTGCCGGAGCGCTGGCGCGCCGCCTCGCTCTCCCGCCAGGCGCTGGCCACGCTCCTCTCCACCGAGGGCGTCACCTCGGTGCTGGTGGGCATGCGCCGCAAGCCCTACGTCGAGGACGCGCTCGGCGCGGTGGCGCTCGAGAAGCTCGAGCCCGCGGCGACGAAGAAGATCTTCGAGGCCTTCGCCCGCTAGATCGACGGGACTCCATGGACACCCTTCTCGAGAGCATCGCGGCAGATCGCGGCCGCATCGCGGAGCTGGTGGCGGAGGGCAGGCTGGATCAGGCCGCCTACCGCGCCAGGCACCTGGCGGATCGCAACGCCGACCTTCCCGTCTGCGCCGCGGACGCGGCGCTGGTGGAGTGGCTGCGCGACGGCGCGCTGCCGCGGGACCGGCCCGCCGCATGGCGCGATGCCTTCCGGGAGGGGAACGTCCGGGCAAAGGAGGCGTCGCCGGCCATCGCCGGGGCGGTGCGCCGCTACCTGGCGCGCGGCCTGGTGAAGGCCTCCGATGCGGCGGAGGGGCGGGGCGGCTTCCTCGACGCGGAGCCGGTGGGCGCCTACCTCCTGGAGGCGGGGCTGGTGGACGAGGCGGCCGCGTCGCTCTTCGCCTCGCTCGCCCGCTCCCCCACCTCCGGGCGGGCGGCGCTCCTCCTCGGCAACGCCCTGCGCCGCCTCGACAGGATCGAGGAGGCGCGGGACGCCTACCGCCGGGCGCTCCGCGTGGCGCCGTTCGAGATCCTCCTCGCGGAGATCGAGGACGAGGAGGTGCGCGGCCTCGCGGATCTCGCCGACGAGCTGGAGGTGAAGGGCGACGTGCGCGCGTGGATCCCGGTGATCGGCTTCCTCGAGGACGTGCTGCCGCTCTCCGCCCTCGACCCGGTGCCGGGGGCGGGCTTCGGCGACGCCACCCGCGTCTACGATCTCCTCATCGCCCACAAGGGCGCGCGCAGCCACGGCGAGCGCACCGCGATCCGCCGCGATCTCAAGCAGCTCGCCCCGGCGCTCTTCGACGCGCTCCTCGCCGCGCGCAAGCTCGACGCGGTGCCGCCTCCCACCGGCAACGCCTAGCCGAGGATCCGCTTCGCCAGCTCGTAGGTGCCGGCGTGCGCCTCCACGGTGCGCTCGATCGGCCGGGCGTATCCGCCCCCCATGGTGAGGACCACCGGCAGCCCCGCCGCCCTGGCGGTCTCGAAGACGCAGGCGTCGCGGGCGCGCAGCCCCTGGTGGCTCAGCGCGAGCCGCCCCAGCGCGTCGTCCGCCAGCGCGTCCACCCCCGCCTGGTAGAGGAGGATCTCCGGCTGGGCGCGATCGAGCACCAGCGGCAGGTGCTCCCGCAGCACGTCGAGGTAGGCCTCGTCGCCCATGCCGTCGGGGAGCTCCAGGTCGAGGTGCGACGTCCGCTTGCGAAAGGGGAAATTCTTCGCCCCGTGCATGGAGAAGGTGAAGACGTCGCCGTCACCGGCGAAGATCGCCGCGGTGCCGTTCCCCTGGTGGACGTCGAGATCGATCACCGCGGCGCGGCGAATCCTGCCCTCCTGCTGCAGGACGCGGATCGCCACCGCGATGTCGTTGAAGACGCAATACCCCTCGCCGTGATCGGCGAAGGCGTGGTGGGTGCCGCCCGCCAGGTTGCCGGCGATCCCGTGGTCGAGGGCGTGGCGCGCGGCGGCGACGGTGCCGCCCACCGAGGCGCGGGAGCGCAGGACCAGCATCTCGCTCCAGGGGAGGCCGATGCGCCGCTGCTCCGCCGCGTCCAGCTCGCCGCGGAAGACTCGTTCCACCCAGCCCCGCTCGTGGACGAGGACCAGCTCCGCGAAGTCGGCGAGCGGTGCTTCCGCCAGCTCCCCGGGCGCGAGGATGCCCCGCTCCAGCAGGAGCTCGCGCAGCATCCGGTACTTGGCGAGGGGGAAGCGGTGGCCTGGCGGCAGGGGAAAGGCAAAGCGGTCGGAGTGGAACGCGAGCATGTCTCTTTCGCCACCCGAAACCGGCTGGCCGCCGAACTACCAGATGATCTCGTCGACCAGCGCGTCGACCAGCTCGCCGAGCTTGTCGATCCCCTCCGCCTTGGAGAGCCAGCCGTCCGCGCCCGCCTCGGTGGCGAGCTGCTCGAGCTCCGCCGCGGACTTCGAGCTGAAGAGGATCACCGGGATCCGCTCCGTGTCGAGGTCGCGCTTGAGCCGCGCCACCAGCTCGGCGCCGCTGATCTCCGGCATCACGTGATCGGTGAGGAGGAGATCGGGGCGGAAATGCTCGAGCCTGCGGTGGAACTCGTCGAGGTTGGCGGCGGTCGCCACTTCGTAGCCTCGTTCCTCGAGGACGAAGCGCCCCATCTCGAGGCTGATCTCCGAGTCGTCGAGGACGAGCACGCGCTTGCCGTTGCCCATGCGTCGCTCCACTACAGCGCCCGCAGCGCGTTCTCGGCTGCGTTGGCAAAGGGACCATCGTCCGCGGGCAGGTCCGGGTAGAAGCCGAGGAAGCGCCGCGGCGCTTGCGCCTCGCGGAAGGCGCCCAGCGCGTTGCGGTAGGCCCGCCGCGCGCCGTCCAGATCGCCGAGCCGCTCGCGGCATCGGCCGAGAAAATAGTGTCCGAGCCCGAGATCCGGATCGAGGAAGAGGGCCCGGGAGAGCTCCGCCGCCGCGCGCTCCAGGTCCCCCTCCGCCTGGAGGTGGATCCCGTAGAGCAGATGGCCTTCGGCGCGCAGGGGCTCCATGTCCAGCGCCGCTTCGTAACACGCGCGGGCCTCGCCGGGAAGTCGCAGGAGCACGAGGAGGTTGGCCAGGGTGAGGCGCGCACCTACATCCTCGGGCACCACCCGCAGCCGCGCCTCGAGAGCCGCGCGGGCCTCGGTGAACCGCCCCGCCTCGATGTCCATCGCGATGGCGCGGAGCGTCGGAGGCGCCTGGGGCGCGGGCGCCGGCGCCTTCGGAGCGGCGCCCAGCGCCGGCGGTTCGGGCGGGGGCAGGGGGATGGGCGGGGCGCGCCGCGCGGGAGGCACGAGCGGCTTGCGGTAGAAGAAGCTGCCCGCCCGCTCCACCAGCTCGAAGCGGTCGTAGACGCGGAACAGGGACTCCGAGTAGCCGAGGAAAAGGTAGCCCCCCGGCCGCAGGCAGCGCTCGAAGCGATCGAGCACCCGCACCGTGGTCTCGAGGTCGAAGTAGATGAGGACGTTCCTGCAGAAGATCGCGTCCCACGCGCCGCAGCGGGGCAGCGGATAGCGATCGTCGGCGAGGTTCTGCACCGCGAAGCCGCCGATGGCGCGGCGCACCTCCTGGCGCGGCTCGGCGAACCCGTCCGCCACTTCGAAGTAGCGCGCGAGCCGCGCGGTGGAGAGCCCTTCCATCCGGTGGAGCGGGTAGCGCCCCGCCGCGGCGAAGGCGACCGCCGCGGGGTTGACGTCGGTGCCGAGGAGCTCCAGCTCGCCGGGATCGGCCCCCGCCTCGAGGGCGGCGATGGCGAGGGAGTGGGGCTCCTCGCCGGTGGCACAGCCCGCCGACCAGATGGAGAGGCGCCGCCCTTCGGCGCGGGTGCCGCGGAGCAGCTCGGGGAGGAGCTCCGCCAGGGCGGCGAACTGCCGCTCGTCGCGGAAGAACGACGTCTTGCCCACCGTGACCAGCGGGAGCAGGCGCCGCAGCTCCTCCTCGCTCTCCGCCAGCGCGTCGAGCCAGCTCTCGATCTGCGCCGTTGTGGGCCGGGGGCCGAGGCGCGCCGAGACGGCGAGCCGCAGACTGGCCCAGCCGTCGGGGCGCACGTGGAGCCCGACCCGCTCCTGGAGGAGCCTGGTCAGCCGCTCCATCTGCCGCGCGTCGAGCGCGCCGTCGATCCCGGTACCGCCATCCAGCCTCACGCCACCACCTCCGCCAGGGTCGCCGCAATCTGCTCCAGCGGCATCACCCGTTCCACCGCCCCCGCCTCGATCGCCGCCCGTGGCATGCCGAAGACCGCGCAGCTGTCCGCGCTCTGGGCGAGGGTGTAGCCCCCCGCGTCGCGCAGGGCGCGCAGCCCGTCCGATCCGTCGTCGCCCATCCCGGTGAGGATCACGCCGCACGCGGTGGCGCCGAAGGCGCGGGCCACCGAGCGGAAGAGCGGCGTCGCCGAGGGGCGAAACCCGTGCTGCGGCGGCCCCTCGTCCAGGTGGAGGGAGCCACGCCGCACCAGCAGGTGCTTTCCCGCGGGGGCGAAGCGGATCGGCCCCGGGGTGAGGGCCTCGCCGTCCTCCGCCTCGCGCACGTCGTGCCCCGTCTCCTGGCAGAGCCAGCGCACCAGGCCGGTGGTGAAGCCGTCCGCCATGTGCTGCACCACCACGATCGGCACCTTGTGCTCGCGGGGGATCTGCTTGAGCAGCCGCCCCATCGCCCGCGGGCCGCCGAGGGAGGCGGCGATGGCGACGATCTCCGTCCTGCCCCGCGGGGCCACCGGCTGGGGCGGCGGGCGATCCTCGCGCAGGCCGCGGACGTGGCGGATCACCGGCGTGCCCGCGAGGAGGCGGAGCCGCGCGGCGAGCGCGGGGCCAAAGGTCCGCTCGTCCGGCGACGTGGGCTTCTGCATCACGTCGAGCGCGCCGAGGGAGAGGGCGCGGAAGGAGTTGGGCGCGAGCGGTTCCGCGGTGAGGACGAGGATCGGGGTGGGGCGCTCCGCCATGATCCGCGCGATGCCGGTGAAGCCATCGGCGTTGGGCATGCGCAGATCCATCGTCACCACGTCGGGGCGGAGCTGGGCGGTGCGGGTGCACGCCTCCATGCCGTCCCCCGCGGTGCCCACCACCTCGAAGCCCGCCTGCTGGGCGATCACCTCGGCCATCCACGCGCGGATCAGGGGCGAGTCGTCGACGACGAGTACGCGGACGGGGCTCCGGGTCAGCTCGCGTTCCCGCACAGCCGCTCCACCATCCTGCCGAGGCGGGTGGCATCGAGCTCCGCCTTGCCGATGTAGCCCTCGGCGCCGGCCTCGAGACCGCGGCGGCGATCCTGCTGGGTCTCGAGGGACGAGAGGATGATCACCGGGATGCGGCGGAGCTCGGGCGTGGCCTTCACCCGGCGGGTGAGGTCGATGCCGTCGAGCACCGGCATCTGCACGTCGGTGACGAGGATGTCGTAGCTCCCCGCCTGCAGCTTGCGGAAGCCCTCCTCGCCGTCCGCCGCCTCGTCCACCTCGTGGCCGAGGGCGCGGAGCAGCGCTGCCTCCGCCTCGCGGGCGATGAGGGAGTCGTCCACGAGGAGGACGCGCTTGCGGGCGCGGCTGCGCTCCTCGGGCAAGCCGTGGCGCCTGCGCGCCGCCGCCATCAGGTCGGCGGGGCTGAGGAGGAGCGCCACCCTGCCATCCTCCAGCGCCGCTGCGCCGGAGACGTAGGGCCTGCCCTGGAGGAAGGCGCCGGGCGCCTTGACCGCCACCTCGCGCTCGCCGCGGAAGCCGTCGACCACCAGGGCGATCCACTCGGCGCCGTGGTGGAGGTAGGCGACCGCGGGCCGGTTGCCGCGGGGGCCGCCGTTGAGGCCGAGGAGCGGGCCCGCGGGGACCACGGGGACCAGGCGATCCCGGTGGCGCACCATCCGCACGCCGGCCACCTCGGTGATTTCTGCGGGATCGAGCCGGCCCACCGCCTCCACCTCCGCCGCGGGCAGTCCGTAGACGTCGTCGTCGATCCGGACCAGCAGCACCTTCACCAGGGAGAGCGACTGGGGCAGGCGGAGGATGAAGCGGGTGCCCCTGCCGGGCTCCGACTCGACGCTCACCGCGCCGCCGAGGGAGACGACCCTGCGGCGCACCACGTCGAGCCCCACGCCGCGGCCCGAGGTCTCGCCCGCGGTGGCGCGGGTGGAGAAGCCGGGGGCGAAGATCAGCTCCAGCGCGGCGCGGTCGGAGAGCGCCGCCGCCGCGGCGGCGTCGAGCAGGCCGCGGGCCACCGCGGTGGAGCGGATGCGGTCGGGATCGATTCCGGCGCCGTCGTCCTCGAGCACCACCTGCAGCCGATCGCCGTCGGGCACCGCGGCGATGCGGAGCTGGCCCGCGGGGGGCTTGCCCGCGGCGGTGCGCGCGGCGGGCGGCTCGATCGCGTGGTCGATCGCGTTGCGGATCAGGTGGATGAGCGGATCCTGCAGTGAAGGGAGGATGGCCTTGTCGATCCCCGTCTCGCCACCGGTGATCGTCACCTCCACCTCCTTGCCCTGCTCGCGGGCGAGGTTGGCGGCGGTGCGGGGGAGATCGACGAAGAGCTGGCCCAGCGGGATGAGGCGGGCGTCCGCCACGCGCTCGGCGAGGCTGCCGATGAGCTGCTGCACGCCGCCCACCGACTCCGCGTGGTGGTGGAAGAAGCGGAACGCCTGGCTGCGCAGGCGGTGGATCTCGTCCTCGATCGAGCCGACGATCTCCTTGAGCCCCTCCACGCCGCGGGTCTCGGTGACGCGGATGATCCGCTCGCCCACCGCGTTCCAGCCCTCGAGCAGCGTCTTGAGCTCGCGGGTACGGGCAGCGGCGCGGGCGCCCTCCACCAGGACGTCGCCGGCGAGCCCGGCGATGTCGTCGAGGACGTCCACGTCCACGTGGATCGAGACAGGCGCCGCGGCGGCGACCGCCTCCGCGCGGGACTTGTCCGACTTCTGCTTCTCCGCGGCGGCGCCCTGGGGCTTGCGCACCACGCCGGTGAGCTTCTTCTTCGGCGCCTCCGCTTCGGCCTTCGCCGGCTCCGCCGGCGCGGGAGGCGCGGGCGGCGGGGGCGGCGGCGGGGCCGCCACCTCGTTGGCGGGACCGGCGGTGCCCTGGCCGGCGAGGAAGGCCTGCAGCTCCGCCAGCAGCGCCTGCGCCGACGGCCCGCCCTCCGGCGGCTCCTCCAGCAGCAGCGGGATCGCCTCGCAGGCGCGGCGCAGGTTCTCCAGCCGCTCGCCCACCAGCTCCGCGCCGAGGAGATCCTCCGCGGCGTGGACCAGCTTCGAGATCCCCACGAAGCCCATCATCCGGGCCTCGCCCTTCAGCGTGTGCAGCTCGCGCGAGAGCTCCTCGAGCAGCTCCGGCCCCGCGTCCTCCATCCGGTGGAGGGAGGCGGCGAGGCGGTTGGCCCGATCGCGCGCCACCTCCCGGAACCTGCCGAGGAGTTTCTGCCGGATCGCGTCCGCGCTCATCAGCCCTTACCCTACGTTGAAGCGCTTCACGAGCGCGGAGAGGCGCTCGGCGAGGCGCGCCAGCCCCGCCGCCGCGTGGGACGACTGGCGCGCGCCTTCCTGCGCCTGCCGGGTGGCGACCTCGACCTCCGCCATCGACTGGACCACCTGCTCGGTGGCGGTGCGCTGCTGCTGCGTGGCCAGGTGGATCACCCGCGCCGCGTCGTTCGTCTCCTGCACGCCGGCGAGGATCTGCTGCACGCTCGCCATCGCCGCCGTGCCCTGCCTGTTGCCGTCGTCCGCGGCGCTGCGGTTCTTGTGGCTCGCCTCGATGGCGCTGTCGGTCGCCTCGCGGATCTCGCCGATCAGCCCCTTGATCTCCTTGGTCGAGACAAGGACGTTCTCCGCCAGCCGGCGCATCTCCGCGGCGACGATCGAGAAGCCGCGCCCCGCCTCGCCCGCCTTGGCCCCTTCCAGGGCCGCGTTGAGGGCGAGGAGATCGGAGCGATCGGCGATGTCGTCGATCACCTCCACCACGCTGCCGATCCGCTCCACCCTGCGGGCGAGCCGCGTCATCGCGTCGTGGACCACCACCGCGTTCTCGGTGATCCGCTGCACGCTGGCGAGGAGCTCGCGGATCGAACCCTCGCCGCTCCTCGCGGAGTTGAGGGTCTGCTCCGCCACCGCCGCCACCGTCCGCGCGTTCTCCGCGATCTGGTGGGAGGCGCCCTTGAGCTCCTCCATCGTCGCGGTGGTCTCGTGGATCGCGCTGGCATGCTCCACCATCGACGATTCCTGCTGCGTGGCGGCAGCCAGCACCTCGGAGGAACTGGCGGAGATCTGCAGCGAGGCCTCGCGCATCTCCTGGGCGAAGGAGCGCAGGGTGCTGAAGAGGAGCTCCAGCCCCTTGACCAGCGGCGCCAGGGCGCGGTCGGTCTCCTCCATCCCGGTGGTGCCGGCGAGCTCCCCGTCCTTGACCACCCGCTCCACCGCGAGGAGCGCCTGGTGGACGCCCTGGCGGAGCGAGCGGTTCCGCTCCCGCGCGGTCTCGAGCTCCTTGGTGGCGTGGGCCGCCACCGCGTTGGTCAGCTCCGCCAGGCGACGCAGCTCGGGATCGACGATCTTCTCCACGTCGACGCGCGCGTCGTAGCTGCCGGTCGCGAGAGCCTCGAGGACCTGCCCGATCCGGGAGGCGTCACCGTCCATCGCCTTCCGCCGGGTGCGCCCGGTCGCCGTCTTCCCCCGCACTTCGTTCCGCGCCATGGCGTTCCTCCCACTCCATCCGCCGCTCCAGCAGGACCGGCAGATCCACCAGCGGCAACAACTCGCTCTCGTACTCGATCAGCCCGGCGAACGCCTCGCCCGGCATGCAGGCTCGCAGCAGCGCCGGGAGCGGATGGACCCGCGGGACCTCCACCATCCCGAGGATCTCGTCCACCGCCAGCGCCTCCTCGCCTGCTCCCACCTTCGCCACCAGCCCGCGCTTCGCCCCCGGGGCGGAGCCGAGCCGGGTGTCGTTCCAGAAGCGCGTCCCGTCCGCGCCGCGGCGCGCCACGCGGCGCACCGTGCCCGGCGCCGCCGCCCAGCGCCTTCCGCCCAGCGCGAAGAGGAGGAGCGCCTGCGCTCCCGCGGGCTGCGATGGGAGGAGGGCGCCCTTCACGCAGCGGCGCTCCGCTCGCGGGCGGCCTCGATCAGCCGCTCCAGGTCGAGGACCGCGATCGGGCCGCGTCCGTCCACGCCGAGCTTCTCCACGAACTCGAGGAGGCCGCCGTTGCCGCGGGGCGCGGGCTCCAGCTTGTCGTCGGCGATCTGCGCCAGCCCCTCCACCGCCTCGGCCGCCAGGGCGAGGCGGTAGGGGCCGCTCTGCACCAGCACCACGCGGCTGCCGCCGGAGACCGGCGTCGGCCGCTCGCCCACCAGCTGGGCCACGTCGAAGATCGCGAGGACCTCGCCGCGGTGCTGGAAGACGCCGGGGAGGAAGGAGGGCGCGCCAGGCAGGCGCGTCACCGGCCCCAGCCGCACCACCTCGGTGGCGAGGGAGGCGGTGAAGGCGTAGCGCGCGCCCAGCAGGCGCACGCAGAAGTACCAGGGGTCGGTGCCGTGTACGCCCCAGGGATCGGGCGCCTGGCCCTCCTCCAACACTTCGTCCGGTCGCATGGCGGCCGATTATGATGGGCGCGCAGCGGCGCGACAACTGCTCGCTGCTCGGGCAGACTGCCGGCAGGTGCGCGAGGGAGGCGGGTGTGGGTCGTACGACCACCACGACACGGGCGGTGACCTTCGCTGTGCTGGCGGCGGCGCTGGCCGCTGCGGTCTGGTGGACCCAGCTCCGGCGCATCCGGCCGGCGGAGGTGCTCGCCTCGTACGTGGGCGAGACCCGCTGGACGGAGGGGCGCAGCGCCCTGCCCCTCCCGTGGCGGCCGTGGAGCACGGGGCCGCGGCACGACGACTACGGGGGGCTCCTGGTCGCCCTCCACGAGCGCCCGCCCTCCAGCCAGCGGGAGTTCGACCTGGCGATGGTGCAGCTCTACCTCCGCCGTGCCGGGACCGGTGACGCCCAGCGTGCGGTGGAGCGTCTCCGCTCGATGGGGGACGACGCCGTCGTGCTCAACGAGCTGGCGCTGGCGCTCCATGCGGCGGGGCGGGAGCTGGAGGCGCTCGAGGCGGCGCTGACCGCCGTGGAGAGGGACCCGACGCTGCCTGCGGCGCTCTTCACCCGAGCGGTGCTGTTGAGCCGGATCCCGTTGCAGGAGGCGGCGCTCGAAGCCTGGGACGCGTTCCTCGCCGTCGAGCCCGAAGGCGCGTGGGCGGCGGAGGCGCGGGTGCGCCGAGAGGAGCTGCGCGCGCTGCAGCAGGGCGAGCGGTCGGTGAAGGGCTCCACCTTCGACGAGGTGGTGAAGCGCCTCGTGGACGTGGATGGCCCTGCCGCCCTCGACGAGCTGCTCGCGGACGCGTCGCTGGTGCAGCAGCTGGGCGAGCTCGTGGCAGACGGGGAGAAGATCCTGCTCCACGAGATCGACTACCTGCGCGGCCTGCGGCCTGGAACGTGGCAGGCGCGTGCCGGGCTGCGCGAGCGCTACAAGCTGGAGTGGGAGCGCGTGCTCGCGGGCCGGGGATCGTGGAGGGAGGTGGCCGAGATCGCCGCAGCTTCGTCCGACCCTCTGCTCGGACTCAGATACCTGCGCCTCGGGCTCTACGACGCGGTCCAGAAGTATGAGGGCGAGGGCGCACGCCGGCTGGCGGAGCTGATCGAGGGCTGCTGCTCGAGGTACGGCTGTGTGGAGCCTACGGTCCTTGCCGGCTCCGATCTCGCTTCGCTGCTGATGGGGGAGGGCCGGTTCAACGACGCGGAGGCAGCGCTCGAGCGCGCGCTTCGGGCGATCGGCCCAACCGGAAACGCGTTCAGGCGCGCCGAGATCGCGCTCAAGATGGCCTCGCTCGCGTGGGCCACCGGCGCTGCGCGGGAGGCGAGCCTGCGTGCGCTGCAGGTGATCCGGCCGGCGGTCGAGCTGCGCAACGACCTTCTCCTCGCCTCGTCGCTGATCAACCTGAGCGCGTACGCCACCGCGCTCGAGCTTCCCACGGTCGGCTCGGCGCTGGCGCGGGAGGCGCGGATCGCGGCGGACCGGGATGGCTCGCGCCGAGTGGTGCTCCTCGCGGCGATGAGCGAAATCGCCGCGCTCGAGGCGGGCGGACGTCTGGACGAAGCGGAGCAGCTCGCGATCCGCCTGTACGACGACGCCGTGCGGAGCGGGCTGCGGCGGATGGTGCTCCAGGCTTCGTTGCATCTGGCGCGGGTGCGCATGCGCACGGAGCACGCCGAGTCCGCGCTGCAGGTGCTCGATGCCGTGCCCGATCCGGAGGGGATGGAGCGCGACATCCCCGAATTCCTGGTCGCCCGCGCGAGGGCGGAGGAGATGCTTGGCAGGAGTGAGCGCGCCGGCGCTTCGCTCCGCAAGGCCCTCGAGGCGAGCCGTTCGATGGTGGAGAACGCCACTTCACGGCTCGCCGCCTTCCGCCTCCGCCGCGACTACAACGCCATCGCCGCACGCTACGCGGCCTGGAGCGCGCAGCGCGACGATGCGGGTGCGATCTGGGAGCTCGTCGGCCCCTCGATCCGGCAGCTCGACGGCGATGAGTGCCTCGCCGCGCAGCTCGAGGTCGACGGCAGGTGGGCCGAGTGGATCGCGGACACGGGCGGCACCCGGTTCACGTGGATCGACGCACCGCGTTCGCCCCTGCGGAGCGGCGCCTGTCCCAGGGGAACCCGCCGCCTCACCCTGGTGGATCTGCCCGGCGGAGCCGCCGCGCGCCTCTCCCGTCTGGTGCGGCAGGAGGCACCTGACGTGGCGGTCGTCCTGAGCAGCGATCCCAGCGCCCCCTGGCCGGACGCCACCGTGACGGGGCCGGCGCTCGTGGTGCACAGCCCGCGCATCGATCGGATCGAATTCAGCCTCGGCTACCTGCCCAACGCACCCCGGGAGGCGGCGCTGGTGCGGGCGGCGCTGGCAGGCAGCGAAGAACTGCGCAGCGAGATGGCGACGCCGGCAAAGCTCTTCGAACGGGCGGCAGAGTTCGACCTCCTCCACTTCGGCGTCCACGGCGAGAATCGTGCCGGTAGCGACGAGGCCTCCTTCCTCCTGCTCGGCGGAAGGGAAGGCCTGCTCGAAGTCGTGGATATCCTGCGGCTTCCGCTCGAGGAGAGGCGCCCGGTGGTGGTGCTCGCCGCCTGCAGGGCGGCGGGCGAGATGGTCTCGGAGGTGGACGGGGGCGGTCTCGCCTGGGCCTTCCGCACCGCGGGGGCGCGGGCGGTGATCGCCTACCAGGACGTGCTCGACGACGACGTGGCGCTCACCTTCAGCCGCGCCTTCTACGGCGCCATCGGCAAGGGGGCAGGGCTCTCGCCCGCCTTCGAGCGGGCGGTCGATGCGGTGCGGCGGGAGCATGCGCCGGAGGCGGCGGCCGCGTTCGTCCTGGCGATCTAATCCACAACCCGACCGGCTTGCACGATCCGGGTGGTTGTGAAACAATGGGGGTACAACCCGTATCCCTCGGGGGGGAGCCCGATGATCCGCGAATTCCATTGGAAGAACGCCGTCTGCTACCGCGGCGAGAACTACCTGTCCGTCCGCTTCCGTGCCTCGGAGAGCGACCACCTCCGGCTGCAGTGGGAGGGCGTGGATGTCACCGAGAGCTACGAGCCGGACGCCAACGTCCTGCTCGTGGTCCAGGGGCCCAAGGGGCTGCCCGATCTGCCCAAGTTCGAGTGCGGGGAGCCGCTCTACGACGGGCCCGCGATCGAGATCGTCTTCCTGGGGGTCTGCGACGCCAAGCTGGACGAGGAAGGACTCCACGTCTACGTGAAGGACGGTGAGCTGCTGGTGGTGCGCAGCCAGGGGCTGAAGTTCAGCGTCGAGGAGCTGCAGTCCGCGGTCCGCTTCGACGTGATGAACGACGGCGCGGTCGAGGATCCGCCGCCGCACGGCCCGCCGCCGCCGCAGAACACGCCGTAACGGAAGCCGGTGCGCCGGACGTTGGCCGGGCGGGCATCCGTGTCGGCCTGCGGCGACCGAGCCGCTGCGCTGGAATCGCCGACCTGCTGTCGGGCCGGGGGGAGCACCTCGGCCCGATACGGGTGGATGCCGTTGCCGGCCTCGGGCGGTGTCTCTCCGGAACGGAGGCTGCACGCCGCGCGCCCGCGTGGTAAGCGCGGGCGATGCAGTCGCGAACGATCCGAGCGGTGGTGACGACGCCGCGGCGGCCGAAGGAAGCCGACGTGGCGGAGGCGCAGGCAGAGGCAGCCCGCCTCGGCCTGCCGTATGTCGCCCGCCGCAGCCACTCCTGGCAGCGCCTGGTCGAGGAGACCGGTGCGGAGGCGATCCTCGCCTGCGCCACCGGCGATCGCGCGCTCTGGCTCCCCGGCATGCAGGCGCCGTGGCGCTTCCACGGCGGGATGGCGGTGCTGCGCATCCGGCGCCTGATCGGCCGGCACGAGGTCGATCCCTTCCTCCTCGCCTGCGATCTGCACCCGGGCGATCGTCTCCTCGACTGCACGGGCGGCGCTCTCGCCGACGCGATCGTCGCCGCCCACGCGGTGGGCGAGGGGGGCCACGTCGAGGCGATCGAGGCGAGCCCGCTCCTCCACGCGGTGACCGCCCACGGGGCGGAGGAGGTTCGCTTCGGCGAACCGGCGATCGACGCTGCGCTGGGCAGGATCCACGTGACGCTGGGCGATCACCGCGAGGTGCTCCGCACCCTGCCCGATCGCTCGTTCGACGTGGTCTACTTCGATCCGATGTTCCGCGAGGGGACGAGCGCGCCGCCGGGTTTCGACGTGGTGCGCGCCCTGGCGGACCCGCGTGCGCTCTCCGCGGAAGCCGTCGCCGAAGCGAAGCGCGTGGCCAGGCGCCGGGTGGTGGTACAGGACCGCAAGACCGGCGGTGAGCTGGAGCGCCTCGGGTTGGAGGAGCTGCCGGTGATCTCGCGGCACGCCAGTACGCGGTTCGGTGGGGTGATCCTCGAGCGCGCACGCGCGGGCCGGTAAGAAACGACGCCCGCGGCGGACGTGCGGCGAAGCGGCGCTTCGCGCGGGCGCATGAGAAACGGCGCCCTGCCGGGCGCCGTCTCGAAACCGCGGGCTGCTCAGAAGGCGTACTGCGTATACACGTTGAGCACGTCGATCGTCTGGTCGTAGATGCCGGCGGAGTTGGGCTGCCGCGACGGGGCGGCGAAGCGCTCCACGTCCTCCACCGCCACGTCCCGCTGGTCGTAGAAGACATGCGTCCAGGTGGCGGCGAGGATCCAGCGGTCGGTGAGATCGAACCTGCCGCCGAGGGAGAGCGTGTACTTGTTCATGTCCATCAGCGCCGCGTCGATGGTGGCGTCGGGAACGGCGTTGCTGTCGTAGCCGCCGCCCACGTAGAGCTCCACCGCCGGCGAGAGGAAGTAGGAGACGCCGGCGCGCACACCGAAGGCGTCCTCCCAGTTGCGCGGGATGTTCTGGGTGATCTCGCCGCCCGACTCCTCGCTTCCGTCGGGGAGGACGTCGCAGACGTTCTCCTCGATCTCGTTCCCCTCCGAGTCGATCGTCTGGATGATGCACTGCCGCTTGAAGACGCTCCACCGCGCGTATTCGGCGAAGCCGCGCAGCTCCCAGCGGTTGCTGGGCTGCCAGCGCAGGCCGAAGCGCCAGATGTCGGGGAGCGACTGCTGCAGGACCACCGGCGTCGCCTCGGAGCCGCCGCGGCCGAAGACGGTGTCGAGGTCGCCGTCCAGCTCCATCTCGCCGAGGCCCGGCTGGCTCTGGTAGGAGAGGCCGACCCAGAAGCGCTCCACCGGTTCCCAGATCACGCCGCCGGAGAGGCCGAGGTTCCACCCACTCACGTCGATGAGGGAGCGGCCCTCGATCAGCCCGCCGTCGGCGGTGACGAGATCGTCGGAGCCGTCGGCGTTGCGGGCGCGCACGGTGTGGACGGTGCTCTGGATGGCGCTCACGCCAGCGCCGAGGGCGAGGCGGATCGACGGGATGTAATAGGAGGCGGCGCCGGTGATGTAGAGCGACTGGATGCGCCCGTCCATCGTCCACCAGCGCTGCACGCCGTCCACCGCGCCGGGATAGGTGGCGTTGCCCTCGTAGGCCTCGTTCTGGTTCCACGAGGCCGCGCCGCCCATGGGAACGTAGACGGCGACGCCCGCGCCGAAGTTGTCGAGGCCGAAGTCGGTGGTCACCGCGGCGAAGGGCGAGACGATGAAGTCGTCGAGGGTGTTCTTGCCGGAGTTGGCACCGATCCCCTCCGGCGTGTCCGGCGTGCCGGCGCCGAGGTTCTCGATGGCGCCGACAGGGCGGGTGTACTCGGCGGTGCGGTAGGCGAAGGAGCCGTCCAGGTAGAGGCGGAAGTTCCAGCCCGGCTCCTTCTGGCGGGGCACCGTCGGGAGGGAGAGACCCGCCGGGTTGTAGTAGATGGCGGTCGGGTTGTCGGTGGTGGGGTGGCCGTGCTCGCCGCCGAACCGCGCTGCCAGAAAGCCGCTCGCGTGGGCCGGCTGCGCGGCGAGAAGCGCTCCGAGCCCTGCTGCACTACCGAAGATGATCCGCCTCAAGGTTCGTCCTCCGGTGAGGGCCCCGACGGCGCTGCAGAGGTTTGACAGCGCAGGCGGGGGGCCGCAGACTTCAATTTTCCTCAACCATTGTATTCGGAGCGATTTACCCATGGCACGATCGCACCTGTCAAAGAGTTCGCTCCTCGCCTGCACCGCGGTTGCGCTCCTGGTGGGCGGCTGTCCGGATCCGCAGGGCGCCTACGACGACTTCCTCGATCGGACCCGCGGCGGCGCAGGTGGCGGCGGCGGCGAGATTCCCGCGAGCTGCGTCCCGACTCGCTTCTACGACGTGGACGGCGAGTTCCTCATGGCGATCAATACCACGCTGGGACCCGGCAACCCGCTGCTCTTCCGCACCACCGCCTCCACCAACCTGGACGAGAACGGCGCGTGCCCGGCGGAGGGGTGCCGCCTCGACCTCAACGTGCAACCGATCGTGCCCTTCAACAGGCAGCAGCTCGATCCGTCGTGCCCTGCGTCGGGGGAGCCGGTGGGCGAGGTGATCGTGCTGGAAGGCGTGCCGGTCAACGAGCTGGGCGAGTTCGAGGCCGACTTCGGCCCGCGCTCCGTGGACAAGTGCGCCAACCCGATCACCGGCCGCGACATCGAGGCGTCGATCGTCCTCGAGGGGCTGACCGCGTCGCCGGACATCTTCGCCGGCTCCGCGCGCGGCAGGGTGACAGTGCCGCTCCAGGCGCCGCTCCGCGGCTCCACCTTCGCGGCGGTGCGGATCGTCGGGGAGGAGCTGGACGAGACGCCGCCGCTCACCTGCGAGCAGGCGGTGGCGGGTGACGGCGCGGGCGGCTCGGGCGGCGATGGCGCCGGCGGCACCGGTGGATCCGGCGGGGCAGGGGGCACCGGCGGCGATGGCGCCGGTGGGGACGGCGGCACCGCGGGCTGAGCCGGCTCCCCATCCTTCCAGACGACGAAGGCCGGCGCCCCCGGGCGCCGGCCTTTCCCTGCGCGCCACGGCGCTCCAACGAAGAAGGCCGGCCCACGTGGAGCCGGCCTTCGTTCGTGAAGCGTCGCCAGCGGCGATTCGCCGGGCTACTCCGCCTTGCCCGCAGCGACGCCGCCGGCCTTCTTCGCCGCGGTGGCGGCGCGGGGCGCGGTCTTCTTGCTCGCGGCGCCCTTGGCCGCAGGCTTCGCCCTGGTCGCCGCGCTCTTCGCCGGCCTGGCTGCCGCCGCCTTCCCGGTCTCCTTGGCGGCGGTCTTCGCCGCGGCGCTCCTGGCGCCGGTGGCGCGGCGGCCCTTCGTCTTCTTCTCCGGCGCGTTGGCCAGCGCCTCCACCGCCTGCTCGACGGTGAGCTTGTCCGGATCGAAGCCGTCGCCCTTGCTCACCGTGGCCGTCTTCTCGCCGTGCTTTACGTAGAAGCCGTAGCGGCCGGAGTAGAGGAAGATCGGCTCCCCATCCTCCGGGTGCTTGCCCACGGTGCGCAGCGGCTCCGCCGCGGCGCCACGGCCGCGCCCCTTCGGCTGGGCGAGGAGCTCCAGCGCCCGATCGAGATCGATGGTGAGGACGTCGTCCTCCTTCTTGAGGGAGCGGAAGTCGCCATCGTGGACCACGTAGGGGCCGAAGCGCCCCAGGCCCGCGCGGACCTCCTTGCCGGTCTCCGGGTGGGTACCCAGCAGCCGCGGCAGCTCGAGGATCTTGAGGGCGAGGTCCAGATCGACGTCGGCCAGCTCGATCCCCGGTGGCAGGGAGGCGCGCTTGGGCTTCTCCTCGTCGGTGGCGTCGCCGAGCTGAACGTAGGGTCCGTACGATCCGGTCTTGAGGAAGACCGGCTTGCCGGTGGCGGGATCGACACCGATCCCCTGCTCGCGCCGCTCGTACTTCTCGAGGATCTCCTGCACCCGCTCCGGCGAGAGATCGCCCGGCGCCACGTCGTCGGGGATCGACGCCTTGCGCGGCTCGCCGTCGCCCTGGCGGACCTCGAGGTAGGGGCCGAACTTGCCCACGTGGATCTCGACGCCGTCCAGCTGCCCGTCGAGCTTGACCAGCTTGGCCTCGCGGGGATCGATCTGCTCCGCCTCGTTCTCGATGCGGGTCTGCAGCCCCCGCTCCCCGAGGAAGAACTGGTGCAGGTAGGGCTCGGGCTCGAGCTGCCCCTCGGCGATCGCGTCGAGGCTCTGCTCCATCTGCGAGGTGAAGTTGACGTCCACCAGGTCGGGGAAGTGCTTCTCCAGCAGATCGGTCACCACGAAGCCGGTGAAGGTGGGGACGAGCTGGTTGCCCTGCTTCACCACGTAGCCGCGATCGATGATGGTGCCGACGATCGAGGCGAAGGTGGAGGGGCGGCCGATCCCCTCGCGCTCCATGAACTGGATGAGGGAGGCCTCGGTGAAGCGCGGCGGCGGCTTGGTCTCGTGCCCCTCGGGCTGGAGCTCGATCAGATCGAGCACGTCGCCCTGCTTCATCGCGGGGAGGAGACGCTCCCGCTCCTCGAGGGCGGTGGTGGCGTCGTCGGAGCCCTCCACGTAGGCGCGGAGGAAGCCGGGGAAGACGATCCGCATGCCGCTCGCGGCGAAGATCGCGTCGCCGGCGCCGATGCGGACGCTGATCTGCGTCTGCTGCGCGTCGGCCATCTGGGTGGCGAGGGTGCGCATCCAGATCAGCTCGTAGAGGTCGTAGTCGCGCCCGGTGAGGCCGGTGTCCCTGGGCGCGGTGAAGTCGGTCGAGGGGCGGATCGCCTCGTGGGCCTCCTGCGCGCCCTTGGTGCTGGTCTTGTACTGGCGCACGCCGGGGGCGAGGAACTCGGCGCCGAACCGGCCCTCCACGCAGCGCCGCGCCGCGTGGATCGCCTCGTTGGAGAGGTGGACCGAGTCGGTACGCATGTAGGTGATGAGACCGCGCTCGTAGAGCGACTGCGCGGTGCGCATCGTCTCCTGCGCGCTCATCCCCAGCTTGCGGTTCGCCTCCTGCTGCAGCGTGGAGGTGATGAGCGGCGGGGGCGGCTTGCGGGTGACCGGCTTCTCCTCGACGGAGAGGACGGTGAACTTCTCCCCCTTCAGCCGCTGGGCGAGCTCCTTCGCCTTCGCCTCGTCGAGATGGAGCGCCTGCCCCTTGAGCTGGCCGGTCTTCTCGTCGAAGTCCTTGCCGGTGGCGATGCGGCTCTGCCCCACCTGGACCAGGCGCGCGTCGAAGCGATCGCCCTTCGCCAGGGTGGCGAGCAGATCCCAGTAGGTCGCCTTGCGGAAGGCCATCCGCTCCCGCTCGCGACGGACGATCACGTCCACCGCCACCGACTGGACGCGGCCGGCGGAGAGACCGAAGGCGATCTTCTTCCAGAGGAGCGGCGAGAGGCCGTACCCCACCAGACGGTCGAGGATGCGGCGGGTCTCCTGGGCGCGCACCAGCCGCTCGTCGAGGTCGCGGGGGTGCTCCAGCGCGCGGCGGATCGCGTCGCGGGTGATCTCGTGGAAGACCAGCCGCTGGTACGGGACCTTCGGCTTGAGCACCTCGAGGAGGTGCCAGGAGATCGACTCGCCCTCGCGATCTTCGTCGGTGGCGAGGAGGAGCTGGTCGGCGTCCTTGAGGAGCTCCTTGAGCTCCTTGACCACCTTCGCCTTGCGCTTCGGCACCACGTAGAGCGGGTCGAAGCCCTTCTCCACGTTGACGCCCAGCCGCGCCCAGGGCTCCTTCTTCACCTTCTCCGGGATTTCGGCGGCCGACGTGGGCAGATCCCGGACGTGGCCCATGCACGCCTCGACCTTGTAGCCGGGCGGCAGGAACTTGCGGATCGTCTTCGCCTTGGTCGGCGACTCGACGATCACCAGGGTCTGCGTCTTCTCGTTGCGCGGCATCGCCGTCTCCACCCCTTCCCACGAAGCTCCCACGCCGCAGCGCGGAAACCCTCCGAGAACTTCTCCCGGAAAGGCGGGAAAGCACACTCGTATGCCTGCGTGCAAGTGCCGCCGCCGGGAACCGGTAGGCTCGAACATACGAACGGTCGGAGAAAAGCCCGGACATTCCACCGGGTTGGAGGGGGTGTTCTCCCCGGGAGGGGCAGTGAGGGAAACCCCGCCTCGCCCGGGCGGCGCCTTGACCCGGTGCGTCGGCGGTGCAGACTCCATCCATGGCCTTCGTCCAGGACCCGCCGCGCCTCGGCAACCAGTACACCGGGGACCGTGCCTTCCGCTCCCTCCTCGCCCGCCTGCTGCCCCGGGAGGTCAGGGCGGAGGTCGAGCCCTCCCTCGACGCGATGGGCGAGCTGGCGGGCGGACGGCTCTGGGAGCTGCAGCAGGCCGACCGCACCCACGAGCCCACCCTCACCCAGTGGGATCCCTGGGGCAGGCGGATCGACCGGATCGAGCTGACGCCCCTGTGGAAGGAGGCCCAGCGGATCGCCGCCACCGAGGGGCTGGTGGCCATCGCGTACGAGCGCCGGCACGGCCCCTTCAGCAGGATCCACCAGTTCGCCCTCGTCCACCTCTTCCACGCCAGCTCGGACATCTACACCTGCCCGCTGGCGATGACCGACGGGGCGGCCAGGACGCTCCTCGTCCACCGCAACCAGGCGCTCATCGAGCGGGCGGTGCCGCGCCTCACCTCCCGCGACCCCGCGTCGATGTGGACCTCCGGCCAGTGGATGACCGAGCGGACCGGCGGCTCCGACGTGGGGCGATCCGAGACCGTCGCGCGGCAGGTGGACGGGACCTGGCGGCTCCACGGGGTGAAGTGGTTCACCTCCGCCGCCACCTCCGAGATGGCCCTCACCCTGGCGCGTCCCGAGGGCAACGGCCCCGGCGGCAAGGGGCTCGCCCTCTTCTACGTGGAGACCCGCGACGAGCGCGGAGAGATGAACGGCATCACCCTCCACCGGCTCAAGGAGAAGCTGGGGACCCGCAAGCTCCCCACCGCGGAGCTCACCCTCGACGGGACGATCGCCGTGCCGGTGGCCGGGCTGGGGGACGGCGTCCGCAACATCGCCCCCATGCTCAACGTCACCCGGGTGTGGAACGCGATCAGCGCCATCGCCGAGATGCGCCGCGGGGTGGCGCTCGCCCGCGACTACGGGCGGCGGCGCGTCGCCTTCGGGGCGCCGCTCGCCGACAAGCCGCTCCACGCGGCCACCCTCGCCGACCTGCAGGCGGAGTACGAGGCGGCGCTCCACCTCGCCTTCCTCGCCGTCGAGCTCCTCGGCAGGGAGGAGGCGGGGGAGCTGCGCGGGAACGAGGGGGCGCTGCTGCGGCTCGTCACCCCGCTCGCCAAGCTCTGCACCGGCAAGCAGGCCGTCGCCGTCGCCAGCGAGGCGCTCGAGATCTTCGGCGGCGCCGGATACGTCGAGGACACCGGCCTGCCGCGGCTGCTGCGCGACAGCCAGGTGCTGCCCATCTGGGAGGGGACCACCAACGTGCTCTCCCTCGACGCGCTCAAGGTCGTCCAGTCCAGCGACGCGCTCCCCGCGCTCCTCGCCCTCGTCGCCGAGTCGTGCGGCGCCGTCACCGACGCGCGGCTCGCAGGCCCTGCCCGCGCCGCGCTCGCCGCCATCGACCGCGCCGCCACCTGGCTCGCCGAGACCGGCGACCCCGCGCGCCTCGAGGCAGGCGCGCGCCGGTTCGCGCTCACCCTCGCTCGCAGCCTCGCCCTCGCCCTGCTCGTGCGCCACGCCCAGTGGGCGCTCGACACCGAGTCCGACCCGCGCCCCGCCGCAGCGGCGCGCCACTTCGCCCGCCTCGGCGTCGACCGGCTCGACGACGTGGAGCTGGAGGACGTGCGGCTGCTGGCGGAGTGACGGGTGGCGTGGGTACGCGGGAAACGGCGCGCCGTGCCGTCGCTGGCCTTGAAGAGTGGGCGCAGCGGGTGCCCTGCCGTTGACGCACGAGCGCTGCAGGCAAACGGGCCGCCGGGGCGTGAGGGCCGCCGCGGCGCGCGAGGCACCGGGCGAAGCGGGGCGCCTGCTCGCGAGACGCCCTGAAAATGGCGCGGGTCGTATGCCGTGCCTGGCGCCACGCCTCTTCTCGAACCGTGGTCCGTGACGCTGGAACGCTGCTCCCTCTCGATCGCGCAGCGTTCGTGGCGGCGTGGGGCCATAGGCGGCGTCCTCGGGCCCGTCCAGACGATTGCCAGGGCCAACGAGCCGCGATCCCTTTGCCGGCGCACGACGCGATCCGCCGCCAGTGCCCGCGGCGAACGTCTCGCCCCCCTCGGCGCGGGGCGTCCGTTTCGCGTCGAGCGAGCACGGTGTTCCGTCGACCGCAACCGAAGAGCGCCGCCCCTCCGCCCTTCATCGAGAAGGCGGAGGGCGGGCAAGGTCTCCAGCTTTCTACCGCACGAACCTCCCGTGCGAGGAACGGTCGGCGCCGGGGCGCGCCACGGGCAACGCCCTGCGGCACGCCGCCGGCCTACCGCAATCCACCCGGGAGGAGGCGCCCGTGCTTCTCCTCCGCCCGCTTGTAGGCGGTGTAGGCGGCCACGAAGTGGCACACCCAGCCGAGCAGGCCACCGGTGCCGAGCCAGAAGCCGGGGGTGACGATGAGCCAGAACAGGGCGCGGAGCCAGTCGCCGTTGTAGATCTGGCCGACGCCCGGGACGAAGAAGCTGAGGACCGCGGCCAGGCCGGGACGGTTCATTTCGAGGCACCTCCTGCGTGCGGCGGGGATACGCGCGGGGCGGCGGGCTGGTTCAAAACGGGCTGGCGCGTCCGGATCGATGCGTTAGGCTCCCCCTCCACGAAGCGGGAGGCGCGGCCATTCTCAGCGAGTTCCTGATCATCCTGGCGCTGATCTTCGTGAACGGCTTCTTCGCCGGGGCGGAGATCGGCGTGGTCTCCTTGCGCAAAACCCGCCTGCGCGAGCTGGTGGAATCGGGGAGCGGCGCGGCGAAGGTGGTGGAGCGGCTCCGTGCGAGCCCGGAGCGCTTCCTGGCCACGGTGCAGATCGGCATCACGGTGGTGGGCTCGGCGGCGTCGGCGTTCGGCGGGGCCTCGTTCGCGCGGGAGCTCGAGCCGCTCCTCGCCGCCATCCCCGCCCTGGC
>Ga0180215_1001350_pt1 | contig 27315 bp, 37 predicted proteins | sample eDN3rd37CBELigBY_FD_128871 | JGI IMG/M metagenome (GOLD analysis project Ga0180215, IMG submission 128871) | Enriched backyard soil microbial communities from Emeryville, California, USA - eDNA 3rd pass 37_C BE-Lig BY (version 2) (version 2) | ecosystem: Environmental > Terrestrial > Soil >...
AGACAGAACACGCATCTGCAATTCAAAAAAAGGCAAAGGGCTGAAATGGCACGACCGCGAACGCCGACTGCGAAAGCGGCGCTGACGGGCGCTGACAAGGTAAATCCTGGCCGGTTTAAGCCCCGCAGTGAACCAATAACGTCAGGCCGAGGGCTGGGGAAGGCCCCGGATTACCTGCCAAAGACGGCAAAAAAGGCGTGGGCCACATTCGCAGACGAATTGCCATGGCTGACCTTCGAGGATCGGGGCGCGGTGGAAATCGTCTCATTGATGAGAGCGCACATCATGGACGGGAATACCGCTCAACTGCCTGCCAGCTTCTTCGGTAATTACCGCATGGCGCTTTCCTCACTTGGTGCAACGCCAGTGGACAGAACGAAGGTTTACCAGCCCCACGAGGGCGAGGAAGACGATCCATTCGCAGAATTTGACGGTAGGGCGCATTGAACTATTCGCAGAAGGCGCATCAATACGCTCGCGGCGTGGTTTCGGGCGCAATACCGGCTTGCAAGTATGTCTATCAGGCATGTGCAAGACAGTTGAATGATCTGGATAATCCGCCAGCCGGGTATCATTTCGATGCTGTTCGGGCTGATCGGGTGTGCCGGTTTGTCGAGCTTTGCCCGCATATCAAGGGGCCTGCCGCATCCCGTGGCGATCTCATGATACTGGAGCCGTGGCAGGTATTCGTCCTGAGCACGGCATTCGGCTGGGTTGACGCTGAGGGCAACAGGCGGTTTCGCCGGGTGTATGTCGAGGTTCCCAGAGGTAACGGCAAGTCGTCTTTCTCGTCTCCGGTGGGTCTCTACATGCTGGCGCTGGATGGCGAAGCAGGTGCCGAAGTCTATTCGGCGGCTACAACCCGCGATCAGGCCCGTATCGTATTCCGAGATGCGCAAGCCATGGCTCGCAAGATGCCAGGATACCGCAATCGCTTCGGTGTGGACGTGACGGCGCAAGCAATTGTGCAGTTGAAATCCTCCAGTGCTTTCAAGGCGCTGTCGGCAGAAGGCCACACGCTGGATGGTCTAAATATCCATCTGGCGATTGTGGACGAGCTTCACGCTCACAAGAACCGCGATGTCTACGACGTGCTGGAAACCGGCCTTGGCAAGCGTCCTCAGTCGATGCTCTGGATGATCACCACGGCAGGCAGCAACAAGCATGGTATCTGCTACGAGGTGCGCAAGTTCGTCCTTGACGTTCTGGCCGGTCACGTCAGCGGTGAGGCGGCGGAAGCGGTATTCGGGATCATTTACACCATTGATGAGGGCGACGATCCCTTTTCAGAGGAGACTTTGCGCAAGGCCAATCCGAACTGGGGCGTCTCGGTCGATCCAAAGATTGTCATGCAAACGGCAGCAAAGGCCCGGCAGGTTGCGACGGCGAGGGCGAATTACCTCACCAAGCACCTGAATGTGTGGGTTGATGCCAATTCGGCGCTGTTCGACACCGAATGGTGGCGGAAATGCGAAGATCGGACGCTGGATGAGGCAGATTTTACCGAAGATGAATGCGTCATCGGCCTCGATCTCGCCAGCAAGATCGATATTGCGGCCCGCGTGAATACATACCGCAGGTTGATAGATGGGAAGGCACATTACTATATTTTCCCGCGTTTTTACCTACCACGGGTTGCAATTGATGAAGATCGTCATCCGATGTATCGCGGCTGGGAGTTGCAGGGTGATATTACCGCGACTGCTGGTGAGACAATCGATTTCAGCATCATTGAGGATGACATTCGGGCAGAAGCGCCCGGCTTGAACTTGCAGGCGGTTGCTACCGATCCTTGGCAGGCCCAGCAAATGATCCAGAACCTCAAGCGGGACGGAATGCCAGCGGAGGAATACCGGCAGACTGTGGCAACCATGAGCGAGGCGACAAAGACGCTTGATGCTCTTATGCGCGAAGGCCGCATCCATCATACCGGCAATGCAGTGATGAACTGGATGATCGGCAACGTGGTCGGGCATTACGACGCGAAAGAGAACGTCTATCCGCGCAAGGAAATGCCCCAGAACAAGATCGACGGAGCGGTAGCGCTCATTATGTCTCTCGGTTGGTTCATCCAGCAAGAGGCCGAATATGACGGCATAGACGATTACTTCAAGAGCTTGGCAGGTGCAGCGTGAACCTATTGCGAAAGATGCTGAATGGTTTCGTTGGCGACACGCCTGTGAAGCGGAACCTGACCGTTCGTGAGCCGGACGCTTGGTACCCAGCGGACAGCATCGGCGGTGCGGGCGAGATCATCACGGAACGCAATGTTCTGGCGCTTTCGGCTGTCTGGGCGTGTGTTAACCTGATTTCCGGCACGATTTCGTCACTGCCTTTGATGGTATACCGGACCAACACTGACGGATCGCGTGAGCCTGCAAGCGATCACCCGCTCTACAACGTTCTGCACGACAGCCCGAACTACGACCAGACAGCAGTTGATTTCTGGGATTTCATGGCTGCTTCCGTGGAGCTTTGGGGCAACGCTTACGCACGGGTCACTCGGTCTGACAAGAAGGTGAAGGTTCTCACTCCTATTCTTCCGGCGCTCATGAGCGTTCAGAAGAAGACGGATGGCAGTCTGGTCTATCGATGGACCGAGGACGGAAAAGCAAACGAAGCGACGGACCGCGAAATCCTGCATATCCGTGGGTTTGGCGGCAATCCTCTCGGTGGGGCTTCCACGCTGTACTTCGGGCGTCGGGTGTTTGGGCTGGCTCAAGCCGCTGACAAATCGGCGGGTTCGATGTTCCAGAATGGACTTCGCCCATCTGGCGTACTGAAGTTTGAGAAATGGCTGACAGAAGAGCAGCGCGAGGTCGCAGAACAGAAACTTGCTGCGAAGATCGGCAGCGGGAATGCTGGCAAGCCAATCGTCCTTGAAGGCGGCACGGAATGGCAGCAACTGACGATTACGCCAGAAGATGCCCAGATGCTGGAAACGCGGGCCTTCTCTGTGGAGGAAATCTGCCGGTTCTTCGGTGTCCCGCCTCACATGGTCGGCCATACGTCGAAATCGACCAGTTGGGGATCGGGCATTGAACAGCAGACCCTTGCATTCCAGAAGTTCACACTTCGCCGTCGTCTGAAGCGCATCGAACAGGCGCTCGAAAAGCAGTTGCTGACGCCAGCGGACAAAGCCGCCGGGATCATCATCGAATTTAACCAGGAAGGGCTTCTGCGCGGCGACAGCGGCGGCAGGGCGAAGTTCTACCAGCAGATGACCGCTATCGGGGCCATGACCATCAATGAGGTCAGGTCTTTGGAAAACTACCCGCCGGTTGAAGGCGGTGATGTCCCGCGCATGCAGATGCAGAATGTTCCGATCACCGATGCTGGTGAAGACCGAGAACTGACGCCACGTCAGACCGACAACGAGGAATAAATCTCGATGAAAACCAAAGACTTTGCCCTACAGGTTAAAGACCTGTCGGAAGACGGCACCTTTACGGGTTACGGCTCGGTCAATGGCAACGTGGACAGCTACGGCGAGCGCGTCATGCCGGGGGCTTTTGCCGGGAGCCTTGCCAAGCATAAGCGTGAGGGAACCAACGTCCTCATGTTGTGGCAGCACAACCCGAATGAGCCGATTGGCATCTGGGAAGACCTTGCCGAAGACGCAAAGGGCCTCTGGGGCAAGGGTCGCCTTATCATGGAAGTGCAGAAGGCCCGCGAGGTCCACGCACTCATGAAAGCCAACGCCATCGGCGGGCTGTCCATCGGCTACCGCGAGATCAAGGCAACGCCAGACGGCAATGTGCGCAACCTGGAGGAATTGGACCTGCGCGAAATCTCGCCAGTGTCTTTCCCGGCCAACCGCCGCGCCCGTATCGAGGCAGTGAAATCCGAACGCATGGAAGAGTTCGCCCGCCGTCTGCGCGATGGCGATCCCATGCCGATCAAAGAGTTTGAGGACATCTTGCGTGAGGCAGGGGTTCCAAAAAGCATGGCTACACAGATTGCCTCTGTTGGCTATGCGAAGGCCGCTCTGGGTGAGCCAGAGGGCGAAAAGGCAGATGACGCAACCGCCTTCCTGACTGCGTTGCGCGGTTAAATCCAAACCTCTTTGTCCAGAAAGGACATTCCCATGAGTGAAGTTAAAACAGCAGAGCAGCTTGCTCTGGAGGTCAAGGCTGACTTCGAGAAGAAGTTCGATACCGTGAAGGAAATCGCTGAAAAGGCCGTGGCGGAAGCCAAGAAGAACGGCGACCTCAGCGAAGGCCTGAAGGAAAAGGCCGACGAAAATCTGCTCGCCATGAACGAACTCAAGGCCCGCCTTGACGAGTTCGAGCAGAAGGCGGCCCGTTCCGGCGGCGAAGGCGACCGTGAAAAGTCCATTGGCGAACAGTTCGTTGAGAACGACAAGGTCAAGGAATTTCTCGGTCAGGCGAACCCTCGCGGTCGCATCGACATTCAGACCAAGGCCACGCTGACCACGGCAACCACGAACGCCGCCGGTTCCGTTGGCGCTGCAATCCAGACCACGCGCCTTCCGGGCATCCTTGAACTGCCCCAGCGCCGTCTCACCATCCGCGATCTGCTTTCGCAGGGCCAGATGGACGGCGGCTCGCTGGAATACGTCAAGGAAAAGGGCTTCAACAACAACGCCGCTCCGGTGGCTGAAGGTGCTGCAAAGCCCGGTTCTGACATTCAGTTTGAACTGATCACGACCTCTGCCAAGGTCATCGCTCACTGGATGAAGGCATCCCGTCAGGTGCTGTCTGACATCGCCCAGCTGCGCTCGATCATTGATCAGCGTCTGCTGTACGGTCTGGCCTATGTCGAAGAGAACCAGCTTCTCAATGGCGATGGCACCGGCCAGAACCTGCTCGGCATCATCCCGCAGGCAACGGCCTTTGCGGTCCCGGCTGGCACGACCATGCCCGCCACTGTGACCGGTATTGACCGCCTTCGTGTGGCGATGCTTCAGGCCGCTCTGGCTGAATATCCGGCAACGGGTCACGTTCTCAGCCCGATTGACTGGACTTCGATCGAACTCCTGAAGGACACCCAGGGCCGTTACATCATCGGCAACCCGCAGGGAACGATTGCTCCGACCCTCTGGGGTCTGCCGGTTGTCACGACCCAGGCCATGGCCGCAGGCAAGTTCCTCACCGGTGCATTCAAGCTGGGTGCGCAGATTTTCGACCGCTGGCAGGCTCGCGTCGAAGTAGCAACCGAGAACGAAGACGACTTCATCAAGAACCTCGTCACCATCCTCGCAGAAGAGCGTCTTGCTCTGGCCGTCTATCGTCCAGAAGCGTTCATCTACGGCGATGTGAACGCGCCTTCTGGTGGCTAAGTTCGGCTCAAATCGACGGGCGGATAGCGCCGCCCGTTTCTTGAACCGAAGGAGAGAGCAATGGAATACGATGTCAAACGACAGCATCAGGGCGACAAGTTCTACCGGCCCGGTGAAGTGCGCACTGCATCGCCAAATGATGTCGCGCACCTCGTGAAAAACGGCGTCCTTCAAGAGAAAGCCGAGCCGAAGCACAAGAACAAGGCCGAAGGCGCATCTGACAAGAATAAGGGCGAATAACCGATGCTGCTTCCAGTCCGCACACAAGCGCCAGCAGAGACGCCGGTGTCCTTGGATGAAGCGCGCCAGCATCTGATCGTTTCCGGGTTCACCGATGATGATGATCAGATCACGCGCTTTGTTCAGGCTGCTACCGACCATCTGGAGCGAACGCTGAACATGTCGCTTGTCACTCAGACGTGGAAGCAGTCCTTTTGCTCGTTCGATAGCTTCCTGCGGCTCCGTAATGGCCCCGTGGCTAGCGTTGTAGCGGTGAAGTACTTCGACACCGACAATGAAGAGCAGACCGTTCCCACGGCCTCCTACAAGACGCTGGATTACATATGCGGAACGAGTGTCACGCTCACTTATGGCAATTCTTGGCCCGCTACTGTGTCTCGTCCTGACGCGGTGACGATTGAATACACGGCTGGCGTTCCCGCGCAGGAAGTTCCGGCGTCTCTCAAGGCCGCAATCCTTATGCATGTCGGCTTGATGTACTCGTACCGGGGCGACCCGGAAGGCCCGCGCATCGACAGCAACCCAGCCTATGAGGCGCTTATCTGGCCGTTCCGGCGTCCAAAGGTGTGACCATGGCAAAAGCAGGATCGGGCCAGCTTCATTATCAGGTCGCGCTGCTGAAACGCGAAAACGTTGACGACGGCATGGGCAACACGGTCGGCCAAGAATGGGTCGAGCAGTTCCAGACCAGAGGCGAATACATCCACCTTCGCGGGTCCGAAGCTGTTATGGCCGCCCGCCTTCAAGGCAAGCACACCCAGGTCATCCGGGTCCGCAACTCGTCCAACACTCGGATGATTTCCACGGACTGGATGCTTCGAGATGTGCGCACCGGAAAATCGTTCAATATCAGAGATATAGAGCACGAAGTTAACCGCCAGTTTATCGCGCTCACGTGCGAAAGTGGCGTAGCGACGGGGTGATGTCATGCCTTGGGTAGAGTTTACCGAAGATTTCGATTGGAAGCCGAAGCCGCAGATCACCATTGCCTATCCGGCTGGTTTCAAAGGGAACGTAACGACGCCATGCGCACAAACTGCTGTTGCAAAAGGCGCAGCCACGAAAGCCAAGACGCCGAGGAAATCAGATGGCAACGGGAGCACGGATAATCGGGCTGGCGAAGCTTCAAAAGAAGCTGAACGCGATGCCTCAGATAGCTAAGGACGAGATTAAAAAGGCGCTGGAACAGTCCGCTGATGAGATCGTGGAGCTAGCTAAGAACCTTGTTCCTGAAGATACTGGCGAGCTTCGCAATAGCATCGGGTGGACTTATGGAAAGGTTCCGCGTGGTGCAATGACACTCGGAAAGGTGTTTGCGTCAAAACTAGCAACCGATCTGACGATCACGATCTACGCCGGTAATAGTGAGGCGTATTACGCCAGATGGATTGAGTTTGGCACTCAGAAGATGTCTGCTAGGCCGTATTTCTTCCCATCATACCGCGCCAACAAAAAGAAGGCGCAAAGTCGTGTCCGGCGCTCGATAACGCGGGCCGCAAAGAAGGCAGCATCGCTATGACTTCGCCAACCTACGAGCTTCAAGGACAGATTGTTACCCTGCTGAAAGCGTCACCAGAGCTAACTGCGTTGATCGGCGGTCGCATTTATGACCGGGTGCCGGAAAGCCCCACATTTCCTTATGTGTCGTTCGGCCCATCGGATGAGATAAGCGACGATGCGGACTGTATCGACGGTTTTGAAGTCACGATGCAACTGGATGTCTGGTCGAGAGCGGTCGGATTTCCAGAGTGTCGGAGGATTGTTGACGCTGTTCGCAAGGCTCTTCCAGAAGGCGGAATATTGCTCGCGGACAACGCATTGGTGACGTTCAACCATCGCATAAGTCGGGTCTTTCGAGACCCTGATGGCTTAACCTCTCACGGCGCTATGACCTTCGAAGCGTTCGTAGAGCAACCGTAAAATACCGAAAATTCAGTTCTGCAACCACCCGCCCTTTGTGGCGGGTTTTTCTTTGTCAAATGGAGAAACCCCATGGCACAAGCCACTACTATCAAGGGCGGAAAATTCCGAGTTCTTATCGGTAACGACGCCACGCCCATCGTCTACGCTGCACCATGCGGCTTTACTCAGCGCTCGATCACGCTGAACAAGGGATTGGAAGAAATCAATGTGCCGGACTGCGACGATCCCGACAAGGTGGATTGGACCGGGCGCGACGCAACCAGTCTTTCCATGACCGTCAGCGGTGAAGGCGTCCTCGCATCCGAGAGCGTGGATACCTGGCTGGAAGCATTCGAAAGCATCGACAGCATTCCGGTGAAGGTGGAATGGGAATTTTCCGCTAAGACCATCACCTGGACTGGCCTTATGCACATCGAAAGCCTTGAGGCCGGTGCCCAGAACGGTCAGCGCGCCACGCTCAACGTGACGATGCAGTCTGATGGCGAAATGGTTCGTGTAACCACTCCGGCAGGCAGCTAATGAGCCGCGATGCGTCAATTGAACTAGACTTCGGCCCCGGCGAGCAGCGTTTCCGTCTCGCATGGGGCCAGTTGGCCTCATTGCAGGAAGCTTGCGATGCTGGGCCATACGTCATTCTGGAGCGCCTCATGAATGGCGCTTGGAAAATGAACGATATTCGCGAAACGATCCGTTACGGACTGATTGGAGGCGGTATGGCTCCACACGATGCCCTTAAACTGGTTCGCGAATATGTCGAAGCTCGGCCCCCTATCGAAAGCGTCATGATTGCGCAAGCCGTGCTATCCGCTGGCCTGATGGGCGCGCCGGAGGAAAGGGTGGGGGAGCAGGACGCGGCAAGTCAGACGGAGAACAGTTAGACGATCTCCCGAACGGCAAGTTCCGATTTGCCGCAGTCTACGGAAGCGGTGCAGCAGCTGGGTTTAGCCCGGAAGAAGTTGACCGCATGTCCATGTGGAAATATTTCGCCGCGCTAGATGGCTATATCAAAGCCAATTCACCAGATGATGGCGGGCTGAGTGCTAAGGAGAAAGACGATCTGGCGGATTGGCTGGGGATATAGTGGAGAGCGCCCGTAGGGCGCGTTCCAATTAGAACAGCATCTTGAATACGTTGCCGTTACTGTCTTTGGCGATACCGTATCCATTCGCGGTGCCGCTGCCAGTATAGTACTCGGCTTCAACGGTGGTTCCTCTGTTGCAAGTCATGAAGGCTTGACCTTTGTTGACACCGGGCAAGATGCCCCGCGACACCGTGGAGCCAAATACGGCACCATATTGCGTAAACAAAGCTCCAGTGCTCACTTGCCCAGTTTGTGGCGCAACTGATGACCACGTTCCCTGACAAATCTGACCGTCTGGCAGGGTGGCCTTTATTGGACCGCTGTTGTTTTCAACGCCGATTGCCGTTGCTTTAACGACTGGTAGCGGTGTTGTTTTCGAGTAAGGCCCCTCTATTGGGTACATGCTTACATTCGCAGACATACATCCTGCCAGAAATGAACACGCGGATAGCAGTATGAGACTTCTCATGGTTCCCCCGATTAAACGTCGTGCAACTCACGCCCAATAAACAACATGACCAGTCCAACGAGGGTAAAAGTAGCCAGCAACGTCACGACAAACAAAGATGGACCCTCGTACGGGATCGTACCGCTAACCTCGGCCAACGTCTTTTTGAACATGGCCTCACCCGGCGAAAGCCTAGCAGGTGAAGAAATCCAAGCCGCAATTGGAGTTGGTAGTACGAATAATGCCGCTCCTAACCAGCCGAGCGGTGTAAGTCTGTATCTTTGAACGCTCATATATCCCCCTACACTTAACCCGCTGCTGTGCGGGTTTTTTTTGTTTAACAGGACAAATCGCACGATGGCAACTGATCTTGAAACGCTCGTGGTTCAGCTTTCCGCTGACTTCAAGAGCTTCGAGCGCAGCATGGCAAGGGCTAACGGCATTACGAACCGCCAGTTCAATGCCATCGAAAAGCGCGCTCGCCAGATGAACAAAAATCTGGATGCTATCTTTGCGCGGTCGTTCAGCGGTCTTGTAGCGCCCTTGGGCGGTATCGGTGCGGCCCTAGGTACGCGGGAAATCCTGCGATATGCAGACGCGTGGACCTCAGCCAAGAATAGCCTTGCGGTCGCTGGCGTCGTCGGGGACGAACAGAAGAAGGTTCTGGACCAGCTTTATCAATCTGCGCAGGCGAATGCCGCACCTATAACGGCGCTGACCGATCTGTACGGCAAAGCGGCTCAGGCGTCGGATAATCTTGGTGCAAGCCAAGCCGACATGCTCAAATTTTCCGATGGCGTTGCGGTTGCGCTGCGCGTGGCAGGCACTAGCGCATCACAGGCATCGGGCGCATTGACGCAGTTAGGCCAGCTGCTCGGCCAAGCTCGCGTTCAGGCAGAAGAGTTTAACAGCGTCAATGAAGGCGCTCGCCCTATTCTGATGGCTGTTGCGAATGGTTTGGATGCGGCGGGCGGGTCCGTCTCCAAGCTCAAGACGCTTGTTACTGATGGGAAAGTCAGTGGTCAGCAGTTTTTCCAAGCATTCTTGAAGGGCTTGCCCACTATTCAGGCGATGGCCGCTAACGCAACTCAGACCATTGAACAGGGTATTACGAAGGTCAACAACGCTTTTACAAAATACATCGGTGAAACAGACGAAAGCCTTAACGCTTCACAACGCTTGGTTCAGGCGCTGAACTCGCTGGCTGACAATTTCGACCATACTGCCGATATGGTTTTGAAGGTCGCCGGGATCATAGCGGGCGCGCTAGTCGGTCGTTCGATTGTTGGCATGGTTCGCTCTCTAGGCTTGGCAACTTCGGCGCTCTGGACGTTCGTCGGTGCCTTGCGCGCCGCTTCAAGTGCAGGGGCGCTGCTAACTGCGCTTGGTGGCATTGGGGCAGTTGCTGGACCTGTCGGGCTGGTTGTTGGCGGTGCGGTCGTTACTGCGTTGACCCTATTCGCATCTTCGGCTTCGTCGGCCACGGATGGCGCTCAAACCTACGCGGCGGCGCTGAAAGCGGTAAAGGATGCCGCAGAAAAAGTGCCGGAAGCTGTTGGCGCAGCCACACAGGCCATTGATGAGAAAACCAAGGGGCAGACAGCTAATGCTCTAGTACTGGCCCGTCAGGATATTGAAGATACTACCGCTGCAGTAGTCGAATTGTTCGACCACCTGGAGCGCAATGCTGATACTTCCGCCGTGTCTCAGGAGCAGCTTAAGGAACTGGCAGACATCCGAAAGGCTTTTGAAGACGGCACCGCATCAGCAGAGGACACACGTAACGCTCTGTGGCGGCTAGCGAATGCGAACCCAGACTTTAAAGCAGTTGCAAATGCGTTCGATCCTCTTCTGACCAAAATTCGCGAAGCCATCGGCGCTATCGATGTTCTCGACGCCCGCTTGAAGCAAATGAACTCGTCAGGCCCATCCTTCCGTGAACTGGAAGACCAGTCCATGGAAGCCTACCGCGAAATGAAAAAGGTGGGCGATGATTTCATCAAGGATGCGCAGAAGCGAAATTTGCTGACCAAGGATCAATTGGCGCTAGAGAACGAAATCGCCAAGGTGCGCAAGGACGCTGAAAAGGCCGGGGCTGTCCTCACGGACGGTCAGATTAAGGAATTAGCTCAGGCAAACCTTGCCGCAGACAAGCGCCGATCCGAAGAAGGGAAGAAACCCAAGAAGGAGAAGGCTGTCAAAAAGTCTACGGACCAGATGATTGACAGCGACATTCAGGCAGTTCGCGACCGAATTGCCGCGATGCAGTTGGAAACTGAAATTGTTGGCAAGTCGTACCAGGAGCAGGAAAAGCGGCGCATGTCGCTGGACCTTGAACAGCAGGCGCTTGCCAAGCTTCGTGACGAGGCGATCAAGAAGGGCCAGACGGACCTTTCCAACATCACGATTTCCGCTGAACAACGGGCAAAGATCGATGAGATTTCTGACGCCTACGCTCGACAGGCTGAAGAACTTAGGAAGGTTCAGGACCAGCAAGACAGGGCAGAGCAGGCCGCAGACGAGTTTTACAGCACATTCAAGTCAAGCATGTCTGGGGCTATTCGTGGCGCTGAGAGCTTCAGTGATGCTCTTGCTAATATCCTCGACAAGCTATCGGACATGCTGCTGAATGCCGCCTTCGATGCATTGTTTAAGCCATCATCGAACGGTGTCGGCGGAGGATTGTTCGGTGGCATCTTCAACAATATCGGCTCGCTGATCCCCGGTTTCGCCAAGGGAACCAACAACGCACCGCGTGGCTTGGCTGTTGTTGGCGAGAATGGCCCGGAATTGGTCAGGTTCAACGGCGGCGAGCAGGTTATCCCGAACCATAGGCTGAACGCCCCGACGTTGCCGAACCTTCGCGGCGCGGCAACAAGCGGCGGCGGAAACTTCACGTATGCGCCACAGATTGATGCACGTGGGGCAGATCAAGCAGGACTTGCCCAGCTTACGGCAGAGCTTCAGCGGCAAAAGGCTGAACTGCCTGCCACTGTGCTCGCAACCATGCGTAAAGCCAAATCAACCCGGAACTGGAGAGGCTAAGTGGCGATCACGTATCCCTACGACATCCTTGCCGATTTTCCGGGCTGGTCAACCGACTTTGATCTGGCTTATCGGCAGGAAACAAGCCGAACTTCCATCGGTCAGACCTTTGTCAAGGACTTCGGCTCGCCTCTCTGGACGGCTTCATACCAATCCCGATCAATGCGCCCGAATGAATTGGACGCTTGGCGGGCGCGGTTGAAGGCTCTGGAAGGTGGGTTGAAGCAGTTCCGGGGCAGGCCAACCAGCCGGTGTTATCCCATCGCCTACCCGAACGGTACGGGCATGGGAAATGTTTCTGCGGTGACGGTGGGCAGCATCGGAGCGAACCGGAACACAATTGGCCTCTCTGGCCTACCGGGTGGCTACATCGCCAGCGTGGGCGACTATCTCCAGATCAGAACGAACGACCTTCACCAGATCGTCAACGTGTCCGGTTCGGAGATCGAAGTCAGGCCGCACCTATGGCCGACTACAGCAGTTGGTGACGCTGTGACGCTCATTAAGCCGTCCTGCTTGATGACGATTGTGCCGGGTTCGATCAACACCACAGCCGACCTTTCGACGGGCCGGGGAGTTATCACGTTCCAAGGGTTTGAAAGCCGATGAGAAATCTCTCAGCCGAAAACTACGCGGCTCTGCAAGCTCGTGAACTGGTTGCGCGGGATTTTCTCTGGCTCGTAGCGCGGGACCGTTCGACCGGGGCGAACTTCTCCTATGGCTTCTGGTCCGACGTGGGCGACGTGCAGGCACCGGTCCTCAACCCGAATACTGGGCTTGCCGAGACGCGAAACTTCGAAGGATCGGGAACGCTCATTCAGATCAGTGACATACCGCTTGTCGCCAACCTGACGGTTCAGACTATCGATGTCACGATGAACCAGATCGATGAAGCCGTGAACAACATCGTTCGCGGATACGATCTGAAACAGGGACAAGTCGAGGTCTATCGCGGCCTGTTCTCTCCGGTGTCGCGGCAATTGGTTGCTCCGGCAGTCAATCGCTTCATCGGCTATGTCGATCAGATCGAGATCAACACTCCGAAGGAAGGTGAGGAAGGCGCGGTCAAGATGACATGCGTCAGCCATTCGCAGGAGTTCACCCGGTACAACCCAGGAACCCGCTCCCACGAGGATCAGAAGCGCCGCGACCCTGACGATGATTTCTTCGTGGATGCATCGACGGTCGGTGAGTGGGAGCACTTCTGGGGACAGAAGCGTGGGAAGGTGACATCGGCAGCAGCACAGCGTATCGGTGCAAACGTAAGGGCCGCCAATCAATGATCCGGCGCGCACTGCATGGCGACCGGGTTGCTATCCTGTCGATGGTCAAGCGATTTCATGCTGAGAGCGGGGCACGGCTTGCATTCAGTGCGGCCTTGGCCAGCCAGACGATTGATCGGGTTCTATCCGACGAGAATTCTCTGGCACTCGTTCTTGAACTGGATGGCGGCCTGCAAGGCATCTTTGCGGCGACGATCCAACCGCACTTCTTCAGCCTAGAGATTTGCGCTCAAGAACTCGTCTGGTGGGTTGATCTAGCCTATCGGGGCCGTGGTGCTGTGAAGATGCTCGCTGAATATGAGGCTTGGGCGCGGTCAAAGGGCTGCCACGCGGTCAATATGGTCGGTCTGGGTGGCGATCCGGTCACGACACGACTTTACGAGCGTCACGGTTTCACGGCGCAAGAACGACACTTTTTGAAACGGCTCTAGCCGCTCTCCGAGGACATCAATGGCTGTTTTTACTGGCTTGACCGGCCTGGTTGGCGGTCTGCTGTCGTCTACATTTTTGTCCGGTGCTCTCGGTGGCGCTCTGCTGCGTATTGCGGTGGGCGTCGGCTTGTCTCTGGCCGCTCGTGCTCTGTCTGGCGAAAAGACCCCGGAAGCAGGCGGTGTAAAGGGCAAGCTTCAGGCTGGCGGCGATGTCTCGCGTTCTGTTGTGTTCGGGCGCACCTGCACGGCTGGCTCACTGGTCTACGCGAACACATGGGGCAAGTCCGGCAAGACGCCGAATGCCTATTTCACTCAGGTGATTGCGCTTGCTGACCACCCTATTCGCGAACTGACTGGTCTTTGGGTTAATGGCGAAGCAGTCACCATTGATACGAATGATACGTCGTATGGCGATTGGGGCTTCCCGGTCAAAGAATACGAGACCGACGGAGACGACAACCACCTGTGGATCAAGTGGTATGACGGCACCCAGACCGTGGCCGATCCGTTCCTTGTCAATACGGTTTCGAGCGCTCAGCGCCCATACAGCAACAAACGTATTGGCAAGGGCGTGGCTTATGCCATCGTCACCGCCCAGATCGATGAGGAACTGTTCACCGGCTTCCCGCAGTTCAAATTCGAGATACAGGGCCGCAAGCTCTATGACATCTCGAAGGACAGCACGGCAGGCGGTTCCGGGCCGCAGCGCTGGAGCACCCCGTCAACATGGGGAGGCGATGGTGACGATCTGCTTGCAGTTCAGGTCTATAACCTGCTTCGCGGGATTATAGAGCAAGGAACGTGGCTGTACGGCCTACAGACGGTCACTGGCGCGCGTTTACCTGCCGCCGACTGGATTGCGCAGGTCAACAAGTGTCGCTTGCAGGTGCAAGGCCCTGACGGTCTGGAGCCGCAGTTCGTTACCGGTGGTGAAATCACCGTCGATACTGCGATTGGCGATGCGGTTGATAAGTTACTGACCGGCGGCAATGCGCGCTTGATCGAAAGCGCGGGTGTCTACAAAATCCGCGTCGGTGAGCCTGATGCTCCAGTGGCATTCTTCACCGATGACGAAATTCTTTCGACCGAGGAGCAGACCTTCACGCCGTTCTTCGGCCTGTCGGAGACTGTCAACGGGATCACGGCAACGTATCCAGAACCGAATGAGGGCTGGAACACGAAAGCCGCGCCGCCGCTTCACAACCCCACGTTCGAAGCCGAGGACGGCAATAGACGCCTGCTGACCGATGTGCCGATGGATTATGTCTATCGGTCCGGTCAGGTGCAACGCTTGATGAAAGCGGCTTTGAATGAGGCCCGCCGCGCCCGTCGTCACACCTTCGTGCTTCCTCCGTCATACTGGACGCTGGAACCGGGCGATGTGATTTCGTGGACATCGGAGCGTAACGGCTACGCCAACAAGCTGATGCGCGTTGATGGCGTGACGGATAAGGCCAATCTCGATGTCGTGGTGGACCTGACGGAAGTCGATCCATCCGATTACGATTGGGACCCCGAAACGGATTACACGCCGCCGGTCTTTGCACCAATTGGCACAATCCGCCCGACGCCGCAGCCCATTGTCGATTTCTCGGCCATCGCATCGGTGGCGCAGGACGACAACGGAAACAACCGCCGGTGCGCGATCCTGCTTGGATGGGATGGCGACCAACCAGATGTCGATCTGGTTATGTACGAGATCAGAACGGCTTGGGATTTGTCCGTTATCTTCGCGGGCCGCACCGAACGGGTTTCTGTCGGATCGATGCTCGTGGCTCCGGGGATGCTGCTACTTCCCACGAAGTCGTATCAAATCCGCGCCCGATACGCGACATATGCCGGGAACCGTCCGTTCGAATGGTCGGACTGGATACCGGTCACGATGCTGGATATCCGGCTTGGGCCGCTCGACATCTATCCAATCGACATCGACCAGTTGAACGAAGACATTCAACGAAACTGGCAATGGATCGGTGACAGCTTCCGATATGTTCAGGAAGAGCTTGACCGTATCGGTGCACAGGCGAGCGAGCAGGACAGTGCGAACCTGATAGCGATAAAAACGCTTCGCGAGGAGGCGTCTGTTACCGCCGAAGGTCTGACTGCTTCCTACACAAGAGCGATTGAAGTCGCCATCGGCCCCGGTTCGGCAATCGTCACCCGCATTGAAAGTCTTGAAGCCGTCGTCAACGACCCGGTGACTGGCCTTGAAGCGACCGCCAGCGCCGTCGATCTGTTGCAGGTTCAGATTAATGATCCAGGAACAGGTCTTGCCGCTACGGCTAACGCTGTGACAGGTCTAACGGCAACCGTGGGTAACTTCTCGGCACAAGGGCTGTTCCGCACCACTGTTGAAGCCACGCCAGTTGGGGCAATGGCCCGTATCGGTCTCAGTGTCTCGGCGTCTGGCGGCGGCTCAACATCGCAGGCCGCCATATTCCTTGACGCGCTGACTAGCGGTCAAAGCCGTGTCGTCATCAATGCTGATCAGTTCATTGTGACAAATGGGACGAACAGTCAGGCACCGCTCACTTTCATCGCCGGGGGGTTGGCCCTTCAGGTCGCCAATATCGGTGACGTGACGGCGGGCATTCTTCGGTCGCCTGACAATCAGGTCGTGTTCAACCTTGCAGCGAAGACGCTGATCTTCAGTGACAATACGTGAGGACGCATGGCCCAGCGCATTTATCTAAGTGGCAACCCGCCCCGGCTAATCACGAGCAAGCCGGGGCAGAATGCTTCACCTTCATTGCCGGATGCACAAAAGACGTTCGACAGTGATTGGTTTTATGGGGGCGGGATCAAGTTCCAGCTTACGGCGAACTCCCTGACGGATACACAGGTGAATTTCCCGTATGCGTTGAACTACATCCCATCGGTCGTTGCATTAATGATCGTGGATATGGACAAGCAGCAAATGAGCGGCATGTGGGGCGGGATTTCTTCAATTCCCCCGCCACCATCGAATGCCAAGGGAATATTCCTGCTCACCGGTCGGTACGATATCAGCACGTCATCCATCTATGGGCTGTCGTTGGAGACGAACCCTTCGTTCAATTACATTCACCGTTTCTGGGTCTTTGAAGGATGACAGATCGCATCTTCATGGGGCAACTTGGCTCGCGAATGCTGTTTCGCATATCTCCGCCAGGGTATAGCGCAACCAGTCTTGCTGACCCCGCCATTGTCTCATCCGACAACGATTATCTGAAGGTTCACCAAAGAGGCGCGCCCGCCGGTGACGTGATGATAAACAATGGGAGCGGTGGGGCTGGCGGTCGATATGACTATCTCCTGAAGGTTGATTTCCCAGATCTGGGATACATCCCTTTGGTATTCTTCACTGTCTGTATTGACAGTGAGGGTGGGCTGAATAACCGTGTGATATTCCCGAATGATACATCTGCCGCCACAGATCGATATCCTGTAGATGTGAAATGCGCCGTTTCGACTAACGGAATATGGTGGCGCTGCACCGGGTATACCTTCTCTCAGACGCTGAAAATCAAGTACATCGTGTTCAAGAATAGGCTGCTGTGATGGCTCGGAGGATTATTCTAAGTCCAGCAGGGCTTCAGATATCCAAACCGGGATATGACGCCGCTGTGGCCTCGCCGGAGAACATGGCGCTATATCCAGGGATGGAGCCAATGCGCCCCGCCTATTCAGGAACGGTGACATTCGGCGGCGCTGGCAGCCAGGACTTCTCCATACCAAACCCCACAGGTGCAATCCCTTATGTGGTGCTGCGAGGCTCCGACGGGGTGCAGGCTAACCGAGGAACGTATTGCGCCGAGATGTGGGAGCCTTATACCATCTGTCGCGTTCGCAATATCGACGGTAGGGCGCGAACCGTCCGCTTCTTCGTACTCATTTAATCCAGGAAAACCCGACATGACCGACACGACGGTGAATGAACCGGCGAAGCCTACGCACGTGCAAATCGATCCGATGGCGGCGGCAAGCGAAGCGATGGCGCTGAATGAGTTCTATAAAAATAGAACATTACTTCTCGCGAACGAGATCGCCGGTATGCGCGCCCAGATGGCCATCCTTAAAGCTCAGAACGAAGCTTTCCGCACAGAGTTAGAACAGCGCAATAATGACCTTGAAGCCGCTCAGAAGCCCAAGAGGAGCGCGTAATGGCTATTCGTCCTGATTACGATATAGGCACGGTGACGCTCACCTCCGGTAGTGCAGACTTCACCACGTCGGGTTCGTCGCTCCAGACGGCAGCCGTTCAGGCTGGTGACGCCATTATCACGCCTTCCGGCCATGTGCTGATTATTGCGTCCATAACCGGCCAGAACAGCGGCACTCTGTTTCTGCCGTGTCCTGCGGCTGCTGCTGGTACAGACTTGCCCCTGCGCATCCGCTTCCAGCCAGACGGCAGCCGGTATCAGGGCGCGGTGCGCGTTTTGATTGATCTTCTGTCCAGCGGAAATCTTGAAGCCTTTGCCGCCCTTGTTGGGGCCGATGGCATGGTCCCGATCTTCACCGGACCCGGCACGTTGGATTTGGCTGACCCGGCAACATTTGGCATCCAAGACCCGAACGGCAGTCTTGGCAAGCTGGCGGCGCTCACGCTGGCGGCGAACAAGGCGCTCACAACTGACAGTAGCGGCAATGCCGAACAGATTGACTTAGGAACGTTGGGCCGGGCAGTACTCTCTCTGGAGTCCGGAACTACCACTGAATACATCCGAGGGGATGGCACTCGCCAAGCACTGAACTCACTGCCTTTTGACATGGAAATTAAGAAGTTCGCGCCCAACTTTAAGTTCAGCTCGGCTGGTGGGACGAACTCGTATGACATCAATGCGAATATCTCTGATAGCGTGGATGGTGGCGTCAACATAAAGCGCAACGGGACCAACATTGTTAACTTCGGTGTGGGGGGCGTCTCATTACGTACTTACGGCGCGGCAGAAATCGCTAGCACTTTGACAATCGGCATCTCCAACAGCGCACGAATTTACATAAATAACAGTAGCAATCTTAGAGTGGGCGAAATAGGCCCCGGCGTGGGTACAGGTGACGCTAATATATTGGGATTTGTAAATTCAACTGCTGGAGGATTTTACTTCGTCGGTAATGTTAGTGTGACCGGCACTCTCTCTAAGGGCGGTGGTACATTCCTCATTGATCACCCGCTCGATCCGTTTAACCGAAATCTCCGACACGGCTTCGTTGAAGCGCCTCGCTATGACCTGATCTACCGCGGCATTGTGCAGCTGGTGAATGGTCGCGCTACCGTCAACATCGACGCGGCCAGCAATATGACCTCTGGCACTTTCGTCGCCCTCACCACAAACGCGGTCGTGACCAGTCTGCAAAATCAGGACGGTTTCGCGCGATTGAAACCGGGGGTCATCAATGACGGTTCGTTTGAAATCATCTGCGAGGATGAAGCCAGCACCGATCTGGTGTCGTGGGTTGTGATTGCCGAGCGCAATGACCCCTTCGTCAAATCCGATCTTGATCAGAATACCGATAGCGATGGCCGCTTCGTGCCGGAGTTCGAAAAGGAGGATGCATGATGGCTGTAGAAAAAAGGGCGGGAAAATTTCAGATTGATTTTCCCGCCACGGAAACTGTCATTGATAACGCTCGCATCGGCAAAAAAGGCTATCCGATGCATTATGCAGCGCTTGGTCTTGAACCGCCAATGAAAACCGTGCCAGTCGAGGACGGCATTCCACAGACTGAACATCCCGGCATGACGCTTGCCGAATATGCCGCTGCCAAGCGATGGGAGCGGGAAGTGGGCGGAACCGTCTGGAACGGCTGGCCGGTGCTTTCGGATCGCGAAAGCCAGAGCAAGATCATTGCCGAGGCTGTTGCCATCGAAAAAGGCGAGCGCGCCGATGGCGATCCGTGGAAGTTTGCGGATGGTGAGTTTCGCCCGCTGACGAATGAACAAATGGACGATCTTGCCGCAGCCGTCCGTCTTCATGTGCGAAACAGCTACGGGATCGAGGCGCAAGTGCTGGCAGCCATTGAAGCTGGGTCAATCACCACGGAAGCCCAGGTTGACGCGGCGTTCGCTGGCTAAACCTATTCCGCTGTTCCTATCCGCCTTTTTTCATCCTTGAAGCGTGTTTCCCAAGGGTCATAAGGCAGAAACGAACCATCTTCGTTCTTTTGATCGTTTCTGGCGTCCTTCGCAGTTTTCACTTCACGGGTCATCGTCGTCTCAATCAGTTGCAATTTCGCGCTTGTATGATGCTCGGTCATTCATTGCAACCGAAGGGCGTAAATAAACCCCTACGCTGCCGCCCACTGAGGCGGCTTTTTCTTTGCCGAAAGGAAAGGCGGGTATGGCTTCTTTCCATTGGAATACAGCCATATCTAAACCGCTAAAGAAAAACCCCGGCCTAGCCGGGGTTGGGATTAAGCGTACATCAGTTCGCGTGTTGGTTCAGGAATTGGCCGCTTCATGGATTTAGCGCAATCGAGCCAATCGCTGATCGCTTCGAGAACATTGCTCAAAGCTTCCTGCTCTGTTTCGCCATCGGACATGCAGCCGGGAAGATCTGGCACAAACGCGACAAAACCGCCGCCATCCTCTTCCGAGAGCGGTTCGATATGAATGCGATAATCATGCTCGCTCATTTTTCGCTCCTTTTGACTGCATCAATGAAATCTACCAGCTTCTTTATGTACAGCGCCTTAATGGGGCGCTTGAAGGGTATGGTGAGGATATCAGTCTGGCTCGGATGTGCAACACCATAATGAGAACCATTGCTAGGCTTGCAGCATTCGACGCCAGCCCACGCGCATACCACTTCTACATCTTCAATGCGCCAGTCGCCTTTCGGGTTCCGTCGCATCTGGTCAAAGCGCTTTTCGCCCTGCGCCATACTTAATTCTCCCCGTCCGCCGCTCCAATAGCACGGGCGATCACATTTCTGCAATCAATCTTTCATTTTGAAAGGTAACAGCTTTGAAACTCGTTTCCGACTGGAAGCGGGTGCTTCGCTATGGTTGGAGCATCCGCTTGCTTTTGATCGCCGGTATTTTGTCCGGCCTTGAAGTCGCGTTGCCGTATATCGGTGATGCATATCTCATCCCAACTGGTGCATTTGCAGCGCTGTCCGTTCTTGTAACGATGGCGGCTTTTGCCATGCGCCTAATCTCCCAGAAGGAATTTCGCGATGGCGAGTAGATTGAAGAAGTCCGGGGTCGTGATGGCTGCTGCGGTGGCTCTTGTGAGTGCATGGGAAGGCGTGAAGCTTGCCGCCTATCCAGATCGCTTTTCCGATGGCTTGCCAACGGTTTGTTTCGGAGAAACGCGAGGCGTTAAGCTTGGCGACCGTTATACACTTGACCAGTGCAAGAAGATGCTCGGCAACGCACTGGTTGAGTTCGAGACAGGCATGCGCAAATGCCTGACCAGCCCTGACAAGGTTCCAGACAAGCCGTACGTGGCCTTTCTTTCCCTGAGTTATAATATCGGCACGGGAGCGTTCTGCCGCTCGTCTGTTGCCCGCTACGCCAACGCTGGAGACTATCGCAAGGCGTGCGATGCAATCAGCCTTTACAATCGTGCTGGTGGCCGAGTGGTTCAAGGGCTTGTTAATCGCCGCGCCGACGAACGCAAGCTTTGCCTTGAAGGGCTGAAGTGATGCTTTTCCTTTTGGATTATCTCAAAATCGGGGCGGGACTGGCGGCTGGTATCGTTCTCATGCTCGGCTTCAATGCCCTGATCCATGACCCGATGATCGAGCGCGAGGCGCGCCAAGGCTACGTTCTCGAAGCCCAGAAGATCGCTCTTGAAGTGCAACTGGCAGAGCGTGACCGCCAGATCAAGGCCGGGCAACTCGTCATCGAATCGTATCAGGAACAACTCCGCAATGCTCGCAGGGCTGAGCAGGAGCGCATTGAACAGACCGAACAGGAGATTGCGGACTATGAAAAGAAACTGGCTGCGGCGGGCCGGTCTTGCCTGCTTAATTCCGATGATATTGAGTGGATGCGCAAATGATGCATTGCGCAAGGCGGCGACTGAACAGGGCAGGGCGCAGGCGGGCATAACCCTTCCTCCATATCCTGAAGACTGTCGCAAGAAGGAAGCGCATGCGCCACTGATTGAAGGTGGCGAAGCCCGCTCGGTGCTGAAGCGCGAGCGCGAAGCCCTGAAGCGCCAGAACAGCCGCACTGATCGATGCGCCGAGTTCTACGATGGTGTAGCGGAGGGGCTTAAATGACTACTCCCGTGCAAGACACACGCGACCGCGTTATCCGCCTTGAGGAACGCCTAAAGGCGTTCGAAGAAAAGTTCGATGAGCAGTCGAACAAGATCGATGAGATGTATGAACTGCTCACGAAAGCGAAGGGCGCCAAGCTCGCCCTTATCCTAATCGCCGCGCTGGCAGGCGCAATCACAACAAAAGTTATCCCCTTCATAAGCCAGTTCTGGCCGAAATAATCCTCCCCACTCCCACATAGGAGGGCCGCACATGCGGTTCTGCAAAATCGTGGTGGCCATTACGGTTGCCGCTCTGCTGGCGCTTGCTTACTGGCAACCGTTCGCAGAGGAAATTCGTGCTGAGTCTGTGGCGAAAATCTTTGACGACAAAGGCCATGGTTCGGCGGTGTATATCGGAAACGGCTATTTCGTCAGCGCTGCTCATGTCGTCGGGCAGGCGCCGGTTGTCAATCTGCTTCTGACAGATGGGCGAAAGATCAAGGGCGATGTTCTCTGGTCTAATACCGGATATGACATTGCGCTCATCAAGTCTGGCCCGCTCCGCCACGTCGAGGCTTCACGGCTTTCCTGCACTGTTCCATCCGTTGGCGATCCGATCTATGCGAAGGGAAATCCGTCCAATATGGACTTCATTACTGTCTATGGTCGGATCGCTGGCAAGGAGCGTTCAGCAGGTCTGTGGAAGTCCGTTGTTATAACAGACATTGCAACAGTACCTGGGCAATCCGGTGGACCTGTGTTTGACCAGCATGGGCGTGTGATTGGCATCACGGTCGGCGTGATGCTGGCGCCGAGTGGTTTCACCCGTTCAATTGTCGGTATCGGCTATGTCGTTCCGGGCAGGGCTATCTGCGAACTCATGGCGAGGGTGTAAATGGCCCTCTCACCGGACGTTCTTCAAGAAGCCGTCGATCTTGTACGAGAACACGGCACGATTATCGCGGCTTCCCGCGCATCGGGAATAAAGCGCTCGACCCTTCAGGATAGGGTATTCAAGGCAAAGGCGGCGGGGCTTTTCTCCCCGGTCCAGCCAATCCCCGGTTTCGATATCTCCCGCTATTCCTCTACTGTTCGAAACGGGCAGGTGGTCAGTGAAAGCATCCAACAAAAGCCAGCAGAGGCTATGGGTCGTTTTAATGTGCCTGACGGACATTACGTTAAAGGTGTGTCTGCTCTTGTGGATGCTGAGGGGAACGTCAAGCAGCAATGGCTCAAAACGGCGGAAGGGCAACTCGACCCACTAACACTTGCGGAAACAATCAAAAGCGCATTCGAAGAATGGTCGCCACCGTCCTTCGAAGTTCCAATGCCAATTGGCACGGATGCCGATTTGTTGACGATCTATCCGATAGCGGACGCGCACTTGGGCCTCCGCGCTGTGGCTGATGAAAGCGGTGCTGATTTCGATCTGGCGATAGCTGCGCAGCGCTTCCGGGAAACGTCTGCCAGATTGTTCGACAGGTCTCCGAATAGTGGCACCGGCTTGATACTTCAACTTGGCGACTGGACGCACGTTGATGACGATCTGGCGCTTACGCCTACCAGTAAGCACACTCTTCAAGTCTCTGACCGCCTGCTCGACATCGTGAAATGCGGCGTCGATATCATGAAAGACTACATCTATCACGCGCTTACGAAGCATGAGCGAGTAATCGTTAAGTGCCTCAAAGGAAACCATGATCTCCATGCATGGATTTCCCTCTATGTCGGCATATCGGAGCACTTTCGAGATAACGAGCGCGTAATCGTTGATAGTGGCGCTGCCGATTACTGGTTCTTTCGGTGGGGATCAACGCTTATCGGAGCGCACCACGGCCACCGCCTGAAGCCTGATGAAATGGCTGGTGCCATGGCAATGGAATGCAGGCAGGACTGGGGCGAAACGGACTACCGCATATTTCTGCACGGCCACCTTCATCACCTCATCGTGAAGGAAGTGCTCGGCGTCCGCGTCGAATGCTTCCGCACGCTCGCTGAAGCGGATCAGCATCATTCCGGCAAATACGGTTCCGGTAAATCCCTCACGTCCATCACAATCCACAAGACAGACGGCGAGGACGGAAGGTCACTTATCAACCTGCCTCCTGTCAAGAAGAGGGCAGTAAAAATTGATTGAAACCTTTGATTCTGCTATAAAAATACAGGCCGATTTGGTGCTGGTAACACCTCATCGGCCCTAACCAACCAACCTTGCAGGAGGTCAGATTGGCTGACGTATCTATATGTATAATCGATGGTTGCGGCAAGCGTGAGAAGTACAACGGCATGTGCTCTATGCACGCCGAAAGGGTCAGAAAACACGGTTCCCCTGAAAAAGGCGCTTTCCGTCCAAAAGGTAAATGTATCTTAGACGGCTGCGAAAATACCCACTACGGTCAAGGTTATTGCCTGAAGCACTATAAAAGATGGAGTAAGTACGGCGATCCTTTGGCTGGTGGACTGGAGTGGGGAACAGCGCAAAAGTACCTTTATGAGGTCGCTGGAACTACCGGCACAAAGGAATGCATACGATGGCCGTTCGGTTATAATTCAACTGGTTACGGCCGGGTGAGTTGGAAAAGTAAAGCATGCAACGCTCATGCAGTAGTTTGCGAAATAGCTCACGGTCCTAAGCCAACGCCGAAACACGAGTGCTGCCATAGGTGCGGGCAAGGCCATCTAGGTTGCGTCAATCCTGATCATCTATATTGGGGAACCCGCTCCGATAATATGCAAGATGCTTTGCGCCACGGAACGCGCGCAAATTCGAATTACCTTCGAGGCGAGCAATCGCCTAAATCAAAATTCCCTCAATCAACCATAGATGCGGCCCGTTTGGCGCTTTCGCGCGGCGAACAGCAAAAAGCTGTGGCGTCCAGATTTGGACTTTCTCAATCTCATGTGAGCCGAATTAAACACGGAAAACGATGAATTATAGAGATGACACCCAATGAGTTCGCCGAATACCTTCTTTCCAAAAACAACGGTGACGCGCTTCAGGCGCTCTACGAAGCCTGCGAAAACATCGCATGGCTTAACCGATACTGTGTCTCATCAGGATATATCCGCCGCAATCCGCAACCTCCAGCCGACCAGGCGAGGGGGTGAGATATTCATCTCCATCAACGGTGCGGAAACGAGGCTCTCACCAATGCAAGCGCAACTCATTATGCGTGCGTGGGTCGAAGTGGTTGGCGGTGCATTCGTGGCCAGCACTCATTCCTCAGGGTCGGTCCCAGACTCACCCATGTGAACGCCTATAGCGACATTGACGATTGCCTTTGCCGCTTCCACTCTGTCCCATCCTGCTTCTTCCGCCTCATCAAGCAAGTTGATGATCCCGGCTGCAACGGCCTCTTGGCAGTCGATTGCGCGATCAGCATAGCCCTTATCGTGCTTTGGTCCGTTCATGCTCTACTCCAGCCCTTTTTTGAGGTGTTCCCGGAAGTGAGAATAGCGCGCTATTCGAGACCGTCTAGGTCATAGGCATTGACACAAAATATGGATATTGATTCTTTGGTTGTGAGAAACCAACCGGGAACGGCACCTGTAAACCGCCGTCAAATCTGTAAACTGAAACTCAATAGGTGGTAGCTAACCTATTGATTTAATGGTCGGAGCGGCGGGATTCGAACCCACGACCCCTTGACCCCCAGTCGGGTAGTAAAACCAAATACATAAGCTGTTTCAACGCTTTGCAATGAAACGGTTTACTTTGGCGGTTTTCATCGTCCTAAATGATTCAATGCGATATCAAGTATCCTGTAAACCAGAATTGCGCGATTTTTCTATGCTGTCAACCGCAGCACTTGACACAAGATAGTGTTTACGAATTATCGCCTCAGCATCCTTTTCGGAATGCCCGGAAACTTCTGCAATCTGCTTTATCGATGCTCCATTTCGGTAGGCGAGCGTCACGAACGTCCCGCGTAGGTCGTGAAATGTTTTGCCAGTTATTCCAGCTTTTTCGACAGCCTTGCGCCACGACGATTTAAAGCCTGACGCCCAAGGCTTTCCCTGCGCATTGGTAAGGATCGTAACGGCATTTCCGCGCTTCACGTGGTCCAGAATTGCTTTCAATTCCTCGGACACTTTTACGCGAACGTGCGCGCCTGTCTTGCTCTGCCGGAGCGAAAGGCTCTCCCCGTCATACGCGGACCATGTTATTTTCAACAAATCCCCCTGACGTTGCCCGGTCCAGAGGGCGAGCATCATTGCTCGAATTATTGGCTCTGGCGCGGGCTTGATAGCAGGCTTGTCGCCCTCAGCCTTCTTTCCAAAGCGCATTACGTCTATTTCGTCGTCTGTCCAAATAAGGTCACGTCGCGTGCCGTCGCTAACCTTCTCAACCTTCTCTAACGGATGACGCGAAATCAATTCTCTATCATAAGCGAACGCTAATATTCGCTGGAGAACGCTCATAAACAGGTCGGCCTTGCGCGGGTGTGTGGCTGCAATCTCATCTCGCCATTGTAGAAATATCGACCGCGTTCCGTGAGCAGAAATTCTTCTGGATGGCATGTCGAAGAATTCCGCCTCAATAGCCCTGATCGCGATATCGTACCCCTCTTTGGTGGACGGTTTTAAGTTCTGGTAGGCTGGCGAATTGACGTATTCCTTGATGATTTCAGCAAGCTTGCCTTGATATGGCGTGTCTTCTCGATCTCTCGTTAATTTGAAATACTCTGCAATGAACGCCTTGGTGTTGGGCTTGGCGTGAATTCGTGGCCCGCCGCGCCAAGCGTAATAGTAAGTGGCAATATCACCACTCGCGAGCTTCTTATTCACCCGATGCACGCCTACGAGGTCTACTTCCACGGCGATTTCTCCATTCTTCCAAACTGTTGCCGCCGTAGGCGATATCCGGGTCTATGCTGCTTTCTTGTTTCAGGTCGGACACAGTTGGGTACACACGGAATACTCTCCCTCTTTCGTCCCTCATTTCAATAGGGACGCCGCGTTTTGTGGCGATGATTGCCATCCGGTCAAGATCGGACTGGCGAATAGATGCCTTTGCAGTCATTCGATCTGCCCTCTCAGTTTGTGATTTGTATTCGTTTTGTTCACGGTATAAGACAGCCAGCCTTGGAGGCTGTCATGCGAATATTCAGCACGAACGCGACATTGGGTGATTGCAAACGGCATGGATATTTGATTACCGCGTACTGCAACGGGTGCCACCACAGTAAGCGGTTCGACATTGATACCCTGATTGAAAAGCTCGGCCCAGATCATGGCGCGCTGTACAAAGACCTTGCGCATAAACTGCGTTGCTCGAAATGCGGAGCGAAGAAGGTTCAGCTTCTCGTCTCGCACATCAACGCGTACCGAGTAACGGGCGGCGGCAACAACTGGGGCGGAACGTGACATC